>Ga0210049_1003323_pt1 | contig 14536 bp, 10 predicted proteins | sample CryGeyCG2014_300_2_FD_183964 | JGI IMG/M metagenome (GOLD analysis project Ga0210049, IMG submission 183964) | Groundwater microbial communities from aquifer - Crystal Geyser CG06_land_8/20/14_3.00 (SPAdes) (version 2) | ecosystem: Environmental > Aquatic > Deep subsurface > Groundwater | place...
TGAACGATAGAGAGATTTGATTCTTGATAACCCTGTCTTTAAAAAACTACCGTTATTTTTGAAATATTTATTTTCCTTAATTTCTAAATTTTCATAAAAAGTAACAATTTGTTTAGAAAGATTTTTTGGTAATTCTGAGGCAATAATGATTTCTCCAATATGCTTAGATGCCTGGGCTAATTCTTGGGAATTCTCATAGTTAAGTTTTTCGAGAAGGGACATTATCTTATTTTGAATGCCGGCTTGTTTGACAAAATCGAAGTAAGCTTGGGCGGTGATAATAAAACCATAAGGAATCGGTAGGGAGGCGTTGACCATCTCGCCCAAATTTGCGCCCTTGCCACCGACTAAACCGACGTCGCCTTTCCCGACCTCTTCAAACCAGACAATTGGTTTTTTTATAGACATAAATTCATGATAGCATAAATTTGAGAGGTCAATAGTAGAAGGTAAATTATGGTGTGATAAATCACACCACTACGAATTTTAATAGCGATGCATTTTTGTGCAATAAATTGCACCACTACAATATTTTGTATTATGATTGAACTGTAGTGGAACGATTCATCGTTCCATAATATTCATTATGTTTTTATGACAATCCCAGGAGGTTATAAAAATGTCCGTCTAAAACATTACGATTATCATACAGGTTGGTTTTTTGTCACCAACCAAACAGATCTTGGAAGAAATTATTTTACTGGAAATTTATATAAATTAGTCAAAGATGAATTAATAAAATTAGTTGAGAAAACAGAAGGAGTTGGTTTAGACTACTTCCAAATAATGCCAAATCATATTCATATAATCTTGGAATTTGATCAAACTGAAATTCCACTTTCAGAATTCTGGAGAAGATTTAAAGCAATAACAACTCTTATGGCAAAAAGGAGTGGATTTACTGCAAAAACATTATGGCAGAAAAATTATTTTGAGCACGTGATTAGAAATGAGATAGCTTTAGAGAAAATTAGAGAATATGTTAGAAACAATCCTTATATTAAAGATTTTCCGTTTAAGGAAGTTTATGGAGAGAACAAAATTGATATAAAAAGGTAAATTATGGTGCGATGAATCGCACCACTACTAAAAATATGTTTTAACTGTAGTGGAACGATTCATCGTTCCAAAAATAATTCATCAATAGTAAATTATGGCACAACAAATAAATTTCCATTTGACAAATGGTTTTTTAATTTGATAATATTTCTCATCCTTTTATGATCAAAAAATATATTTATTTTTTTGGTGGAGGACGCGCCGAGGGAAACGAAAGCATGAAGAATTTGCTAGGCGGTAAGGGAGCAAACCTCGCTGAAATGGCAGGTCGTAAAGATCTGCAACTGCCTGTCCCTCCTGGATTTACAATCTCAACTGAAGTCTGCACATATTTTTACTCCAATAGAAATTCTTATCCAAAGGGTCTGCGCAAAGACACAGAAAAATCAATCAAAAAAATTGAAGGATTGATGGAGAGAAAATTCGGTGATATTAACAATCCTTTACTGGTATCCGTCCGAAGTGGGGCAAGAAGGTCAATGCCCGGAATGATGGAGACGATTTTGAACGTCGGTTTGACGACAAAAACTATTCCGGGTCTGATAAAACAATCAGGAAATGAACGCTTTGCTTATGATTCATATAGAAGACTCATCACCATGTATTCTGACGTTGTTATGGAAAAAGCCGGAGGTATTGAGCCGGAAGAAAATTCGGGAATACGTAAACAGTTGGAGAAGATAATGGATAAAATAAAGGAAAACAGAGGTGTCACAAATGATACGGATTTAAATACCGAAGATTTAAAAAAACTATGCGTTCTTTTCAAAAAAAAGGTGAAAGAAGTTTTGAAAAAAGATTTTCCCGATGATCCTTATGAACAACTTTGGGGTGCAATCGGAGCCGTTTTTTCTTCTTGGAATGGAAAAAGAGCTGTTTCCTATCGAAAAATTGAGAATATCCCGCAAGATTGGGGAACGGCCGTCAACGTCCAGTCGATGGTCTTTGGAAATATGGGAACTGACAGTGCAACTGGTGTTGCTTTTACCAGAAATCCAGGCAATGGTGACAATAAATTTTATGGAGAATATTTGATTAATGCTCAAGGTGAGGACGTAGTTGCAGGTATTCGAACTCCGGCACCCGTGAATGAAGATTCAAAAAACGATCACAATAAAAATTTAATGAGTTTGGAAAAAGGAATGCCGGAACTTTATCAAGAACTTTTTAGTTATCAAAAAAGATTGGAGAAGCACTATCATGACATGCAGGATATAGAATTCACAATTGAAAAAGGCAAACTTTTTATGCTTCAGTGCCGAATTGGAAAAAGGAATGGACCGGCAGCAATAAAGATGGCGGTTGATATGGTTGAGAAAGGGTTAATTAATGCAAAGACTGCCGTTATGCGCGTCACTCCCGCACAGCTCGACGAACTTTTGCATCCAATTATCGACCCTAAAGAAGAGACGAAGATCAAACCGGTTGCCCATGGTCTTCCCGCAGGTCCTGGTGGAGCCAGTGGAATGATTGTATTTAGTGCGGGAGACGCCGTTGCTTGGGCAAAAACCGGAAAAAAAGTTATTTTAATTCGAGAAGAGACAAATCCGGAAGACGTCGAAGGAATGAGAGTTGCTCAAGCTATTTTGACAGCTCGAGGAGGAATGACTTCTCATGCGGCACTGGTTGCCCGTGGTTGGGGTAAATGTTGTGTAGTCGGATGTGGAAATATCGCAATTGATTATTCAAAAAAAACAATGACGATTGGAAAAAAGACTTATCATGAAGGAGATTGGTTTACCTTAAACGGAACCAAAGGAAATTTATATGAAGGCGATTTAAAAATGATTGACGCTTCATCAGAAAATAAAATACTTTTAAAATTTTTAAAACTTTGTGATAAAAGTCGACGATTAAAAATCCGTACAAACGCTGATACTCCGGAAGATTCTAAAAGAGCTCGAATGTACGGGGCTGAGGGAATTGGACTTTTCAGAATTGAGCATATGTTTTATGGGAAAGGCAGTGATAAAGCACTTTTTCTTCTTCGAAAAATGATTGTATCGAAAACTGTTGAGGAAAGAATTAACGCTTTAAAAGAATTATTCCCCCACATGAAAACGGATATTAAAGGGACACTTCGTGAGATGAAGGGCCTGCCCGTGACAATCCGCCTCATCGATCCGCCTCTTCATGAATTTGTTCCAAGAGAACATGCACAGCAAGAAAATCTTTCAAAAAGTCTAAAAATTAATTTAGAGGAATTTCAAAAAAGAGCCAACTCACTTCATGAAAATAATCCGATGATGGGTCATCGAGGAGTTCGACTTGGGATTACTTACCCGGAAATTACTGAGATGCAGGTGAGAGCGATTCTTGAGGCGACCGCAGAACTTTTGATTGAAAAAATAAAAGTTGAGCCAGAAATTATGATACCAGTTACCTGCGATGTTTCAGAACTGGCTCATCAATCGGTGATTATTAAAAGAGTTTATCAAGAAGTATTGAAAAAATTTAAGTTGAAAAAGATTGATTACATGATTGGAACAATGATTGAAATTCCTCGTGCTGCGCTGACTGCTGGAGCTATGGCTCGTGAGGCGGAATTCTTTTCATTCGGAACTAATGATCTAACTCAAATGGGTTTTGGTTTCTCCCGAGATGACATCGGAGGATTTTTACCTGACTATTTAACGCTCGGAATTTTGCCTAATGATCCTTTTCAAGCAATTGATCAGGAGGGGATTGGTGAACTGATTAAAATTGCGATTGAGCGAGGTAGAAAAACTCGTAAAAATCTTAAGGTTGGGATTTGTGGAGAACATGGCGGAGATCCAAAATCAATCACTTTTTGTCATAAAGTTGGTATGGACTACGTTTCTTGTTCTCCGTTTAGAGTTCCAATCGCTCGATTGGCCGCGGCCCAAGCAGCAATATGAATTTTTAGAAAAAATACCGGTTGACAAAAAAAAATATTTTGATATCATTTACCTTACCAATGATAAGACAACTTTCGTAAAGGCATTTTGGATGCACAACTTGCACTCCTATCAGCCTCCAAAGAAATATTAAATCTCAAAAATCAAATATCAAAAATCTTTTTGATGGATTTTTGTCGTTGGAAAAGTACTGGGCTTTTTAGAGATTGGGCCTATAGCTCAATTGGCTAGAGCGTCGGATTTGCATTCCGAAGGTTTGGGGTTCGAGTCCCCATAGGTCCACTGCACTTTAACATTCCGGCTGTAAGAAAGTAGGCAACATTAAGAATATTTTTTTGAATTTACTGATAAGAAAGATGGGAGAGATTTAACGCCAATGGTGGATGCCTTGGCAGTTTGAGCCGAAGAAAGACGCGTGTTTAAGCGCGAAAACAACGATGAGTCCTTTAATAGACGTTATCAATCGTTGGTTTCTGAATGGGGTAACCCCTTTCTGTGAAAACAGAGAGAACCTGCGTTACGCAAGTAGCGTAGGTGGGGCACTCGGGGAACTGAAACATCTCAGTACCCGAAGGAAAATAAAACAATAGTGATAGCCCTAGTAGCGGCGAGCGAACGGGCCACAGTCTAAATTCATGGCGCAAGCTATGGACGTTGTGGGGCAGATAATATGGGATTTATCTCGGATAAAAAAACGCTTTGGAAAGAGCGGCCATAGAAAGTGATAGCCTTGTATTTAAAATCCAAGATAACCCTATTCTGTTCCCAAGTACTACGAGTCACGGCAAACCTTGTAGGAATCCGGGTCGGTCACGACCCAAGACTAAATACTCAAACTGACCGATAGTGAACTAGTACCGTGAGGGAAAGGTGAAAAGAACCCAGAAATGGGAGTGAAATAGAAACTGAAACCATTGGCTAACAAGCAGACAAAGCTCGTGTGTTGCACAAGGGTTATTAGTTAGTTGGTTATGAGTTACTTGGTATGTTTTGCTAAGTAACTAACTAACCCAGTACTAATTACTCTCGCGCAATGCGCGAGTGCTGTCGTGCCTATTGAAGAATGAGTCAGCGAGTTTACGTTTACGGTTTGTTTAACCCCGAAATATTTGGGGGAAGACGTAGGGAAACCGAGTCCTAATAGGGCGCTTTTATCGTAAACGTAAGACCCGAAACTGTGTGAGCTAACCATGGGCAGGATGAGTCTCTCTGAAAGGAGAGAGGAGGTCCGAACGCGTTGTTGGTGAAATAACATGCGATGACTTGTGGTTAGGGGTAATATGCCAATCGAACACAGAGATAGCTGGTTCTCCTCGAGATATATTTAGGTATAGCCTCTAGTTAACGTTACACGGGGTAGAGCTACTGGATGGTCCCGAAAGATTAATTTCGATCGGGATCAACCAAACTCCTAATACGTGTAACTCAAGTGCTAGGGAGTCAGTCGAGTCCGGATAAGCGGATTTCGGCGAAAGGGAAACAGCCCAGACTCTCGTCTAAGGTTCTAAAGTGGCTTTTAAGTGAAAAGGCCGTTTGATTTCCAATACAGCAGGTAGGTTGGCTCAGAAGCAGCCACCCTTTAAAGAGTGCGTAACAGCTCACCTGAATATTCCCTCACCATTTCTCGACACATCTATACTTAATATTGGTTATTAACAAAATAAAAATTTATTTAAGAAACCAAATTATGATGCGTAGAAAAATGGTGAGGGATGGAGATCTTGCGCCTAAAATGATCGGAGCTAAAGAGCCCACCGAAGACGGAGCCCGCCTCTCAGCCCGTAAGGGCAGTGAGGGCGGGGGTAGAGGAGCTTCCTATAAACAGTGAAGGTAGATTGTAAGATCTGCTGGAGATTATAGGAGTGAGAATGCTGACATAAGTAGTAAATCTTCCGATGAAAACTCGGAATGCCGTAAGTTCAAGGTTTCCTCGGTAATGTCAATCATCCGAGGGTAAGTCGAATCTAACCCCTCACCATCTGGTGAGGGGGATGTACAAGCAGTTAATATTCTGCTACTTGGTTTAATGAGTTATATTTTTTAGATGACGAGGTTTGATAGCCCGCCCTCTCTACATGGGAGGTTAAATAATAAGTTTTAGCGTAAGTTAAAATGAATTATAAATACAATTGGATCGTAAGATTCGAGAGGCGGGTGACTTAAGCCTCCGGGAAAAGTCTGAACAAGGATTATTAAATCAATTCGTACCACAAACCGACACAGGTGAACTGGTGGAGTACACTAAGGCATTCGGGAAAAGGTAGTTTAAGGAATTCGGCAAAAAAGCTGAGCGTAAGTTTTCGATATGCTCTCCCGCCTCTCAGCGTGCTTTGCACGCAGTGAGGGCGGGTACAACAAAAGTTTATTAAACGACTGTTTAGCAAAAACACAGGTTCCTGCAAACCCCTTTAGGGGATATATAGGAGCTGAGGCCTGTCCAGTACTGGTAAGTCAACCGCTTTGGGTGATCCAATTTATTTGGTTAGCTTGAGGTGTAAGCTCCAGTGAACGACAGCTCTAACCCTGAGAGTTCTAAGGTAGCGTAGCCCCTTGCCGGGTAAGTTCCGGCCCGCATGAAAGGTCTAACGATTTAATAACTGTCTTAAACCGCCACCCGACGAAATTGAAATGGCTGTGAAGATGCGGCCTACTTGCACATGGACAAGAAGACCCCGAGAGCTTTACTGAAGCTAGGTATTGATGGAATGAAATTAACTGTTTAGCGTAGGAGGGAGACTCACGTCGACAATGCAACACCTCTCTTTGATTTTTTTTCATCTTAGTTCGCCTGCATGGCGAACGACAGTGCTTGGCAGTCAGTTTAACTGGGGCGGTTCCCTCCTAAAGAGTAACGGAGGGGCGCAAAGGTCAGCTTAGTCCGGATGGAAATCGGACTATAAGTGCATACGCATAAGCTGGCTTAACTGTGAGAATGACTATTCAAACAGATGCGAAAGCAGGTGTTAGTGATCCCCTGACTCGCTGTGATTGCGGTCAGGGCTTAACGGATAAAAGCTACCTCGGGGATAACAGGCTAGTCGCGTCCGAGAGTTCATATCGACGACGCGGTTCGGCACCTTAATACATTGGGGCGCCATGAGAGTAATCTCACGCTTGTAATCCATTTTTTTAATTTGGGTCTTTTTGAAATTTTTTTCCTAGCTCATAACGGTGGACTCCTTTCAGTAATGAAAGGACAATACCGTGGGAATCCCGCTCCGCGGGACCCGTAACGACTTTTTAACACTACACGTAGTGTTAAAAGACTTGATAATTTATTATCAGGTAATAAGGCTAGCTCCCACTACTTAAAGTGGGGTGAAGGTATAGTCTAAACTTTCAAGTAATTGAAAGAATTTTTTGCGATGTCGGCTCACCGTATCCTGGGACTGAAGTAGGCCCCAAGGGTTGGACTGTTCGTCCATTAAAACGGTACGCGAGCTGGGTTCAGAACGTCGTGAGACAGTTCGGACTCTATCCTGTGCAAGCGATTGAACTTTTGAGGAGACTCTTCCACAGTACGAGAGGACCTGGAAGAGGAAATCACTGGTCTACCGGTTGGCCCACAAGGTCATCGCCGGGTAGCTACATTTCCAAACGATAAACACTGAATGCATCTCAAGTGTTAAGCGAACTCCAAGATTAGAAGTTCCCATTAGCTTCCCCGCAGAATACGGGGTTGATAGGACTTAGATGTAAGGCCCGCAAGGGTTTTAGTCGAGAGTTACTAAGTAGCGACTCTCCCATCTTTTTTCTCAGTAGTATTGATGGGTTTACTTTCTTATTTTTCAAGGTCCGTCCCTTTAGGGTCGGACCTTATATAAAAATTCCTAATAAATTGACGTGATTTCCGCGTATAATTAAGCAATGACTATTCTTTCCATTGATTCCGGTATTGAACGGATGGGATATGTAATTTGTCCTTGCATAGATTTACATAGATATGTTAGAATATGCATAGATTTATAAATAACTATGAATAGGCTTTTATCAATAGGTCAAACTGCAAAGTTGCTGGGAATATCAATAGATACACTAAGACGATGGGATTCATCCGGTAGGTTAAAATCAATCAGAACTGGTCCAAAAGGTCATAGATTTTATAATCAATCTGATATCGATCAGTATCTACAAGAAATTGACACTATAGCTTTGAGTTGGGCAGAATCGGACAATCCAAAGGAACCTACCTTAGAATCATATTGTCAAACTCGAGATATTTTTCAAGCCCGACTCGAAAAATTGCAATCATTATTAAGTAAATTTGCATCAATTAAAGTTGTTTCCTTGATCACGGCAGTTGCTGGAGAGATTGGAAATAATTCTTTTGACCATAATTTAGGTAATTGGTCTGATATTCCTGGTATTTTTTTCTCATATTCTATGAGAAATAGAAAAGTAGTATTAGCTGACCGAGGGCAGGGAATATTAACCACTCTAAAAAGAGTACGACCTGAATTAGTAGATTCTAGTGAAGCAATAAAAATGGCTTTTACAGAAACAATTTCCGGTAGATATCCCGAAACGAGAGGAAACGGACTTAAATTCGTTAGATCTATTATTATAAAAAATCCGTTTTCATTATATTTCCAAACAGGAGATGCTCAGCTATACTTAAAGAAAGGAGACGATGAATTAATAGTTAATAAAACAGAAACTTTTATTAAGGGGTGTTTTGCTGTTATAAGTTTTGAAGAATTATTATGAAAATAGATATAAAAAAATTTGGTATAATCTTAGTTTCGCGACCTGCCGGGAAAGAGGCATGGTTGGCCTTTCAACCAACTTTGAACGAGATTAATTCGAACGAAAAAATAATTGTTGATTTTGAAGGAGTTGTAGTATTAACTCCATCATGGGCTGATGAATTTTTAACACCTTTAAAACAAAAATTTAGAGAAGTTGATTTGATTAACACAAATAATCCTTCTGTTAAAGCAACTTTGGCAATATTATGATCATTTTTTCCATCGACTCGGGTATTGAGCGGACGGGGTATGCAATTTTTAAGGATAAAAAGTACGTAACGAGCGCGCTTATAAAGACATCAAAGAAATTAAAAACGGAAATAAGGCTTCGCGAAATATATTTGAAACTTGTTGAAATTATGAAACAATATAAGCCGGATGTGATGGTGTTGGAACAACTATTATTTTTCAAAAACCAAAAAACATTTATTCGCGTTGCTCAAGCCCAAGGAATCGTCATGTTACTGGCTGCACAAAATGATATTAAAGTGGAATTCTTGACTCCGCTCCAGATCAAACAAATCGTGACAGGATATGGTCAAGCTGATAAATTAGCGGTGCAAAAGATGATCAAACTAACAACAAATATCGATATTAAACAAGATGATGAGGCCGATGCCGTCGCCTGCGGGTTGGCGTATCAGATTCTGAAACGTAATCAATAATACTACCAATCCGACCAATACTACAAATACTACCAATGAATAAAAAACAAATAAGCGAATGATTAAATAATTAAATAATTTGATTATTAAATTATTTATTGGTCGGATTATTTTAATTAGCTCCAATCCTTTCTAACTTTTCCGCTGCATATTTTGCTCCGGATTCCATTGAAAATTTTATGTCTTTAGATTTTAAATACTGAGCAACAAAACCGGCTGTATAAGCGTCGCCACAACCGGTAGTGTCAACAATTTTTTTAGGCTCTACTGCTTTTTGAAAATATTTTTTATTTTTATAATAACCGTAGCTACCTTTTTCGGCATCGGTGATTATCAAAATTCTATTTTTGAGATAGGGGAGTGTTAGTTCCAAATTTTGAAAATTAATTTCTTCGTAAGGTTTTTTAATTAATTCAGAGTACTCGTGAGCATTGATTATTAAAACATCAAGACTATCAAATATTTTATAAAGAGCTTCTGGTTCACGCTTACAATCCGTAATTGACAGATTGACAAAAGTCATGGTTTGATCGCCCTTAAGATAAGAAATTATTTCGATTTTATCTTCAAGTGACACGTTTGAGAGCGAAGAAACGTAAATATTTTTCGCATTCTTTAATTGATCGTGAAGAAAAAATTTCTTAACCATGTGACCAGGAGTGTCATAACTAATAATGGTTCTTTCCCCTGTTTCTGTTAATAAGATTGAAGAAACTATATTGTAGTTTTCCTCAAACTGGCAAAATTCAATGGAAACATTTTTTTGCTTAAGTCTTTCAAGGATGGTTTGCTTAAAATTATTGTTTCCGATACGAGCAAAAAGGGCCGTTTTCAATCCATGTTTAGCCACTCCTACCGCTACATTACAACCTCCTCCTCCAATATCTTCGTGAAAATAATCTGCGTGATATTTCCCTCCAATCGCCAGTTGAAATCGTCCATCTTTATTTGTTAAAGCATTTCCTTTATAGTAAAGATCAATGGCTATATTACCGACACTAATAAGATCGTACATAAATTAATAATAACAAATATTAAATCTTAAAGGTTAAATGTTAAATAAACCTTAAACATAAAATAATTAAAATTTAGTGGTTTAATAATTCTTTAACCTTTTATATTTAATCTTTAATAATTTTGATAAATTGATTAAAATATATTAATGCTAACAATTATCTGTGGGGAGGATTCGGTGGAATCACGCCGGTATTTAACCGACCAACAACGACTACTTAAGGAAAAGGATTTTGAAATTGTTAACCTTGATTATCATCAGGTTTTAGATCTTGATGAAACGGGCTCTTCGGAAAGCTCGCTTTTTACTTCAAAACGAGCCTATTTTACTCAAAGTTTGAACAAAAAAATATTTAAAAAGATGAGTGAAAGAAACGGAAAAAAAATTCAAGCAATTATTTCTTCAAAAGAAATCCATGTTTTTGATTGGGAAGAAGAAACTTCTTCAAGGGTTTTAAAATCAATTAAGGGGATTATCATCAAAGAATTTAAACCGGACAAGAATATTTTTAAGCTTTTGGATTCATGTTATCCAGGTAATCTCAAGACATTTATCGATACATTAAATACTTTGTCAGAATCAACAGAAGATATTTTTATTTTTATAATGTTAGCCCGTCATATGAGAAATATATTGATAACAAAAACGGGTGAAAAAATTCCCAAATTAATGTCCTGGCAGATTTCTAAATTATTAAATCAGGCCAAATATTGGAAATTGGAGAACTTGATAAATTTTTACCAAGGTCTACATAGGATTGATGTCAATTCAAAGACAAATGGAACACCTTTTACAGTCAAAAAGTCGCTGGATATACTGGCTTGTTACTATTTAAAATGAATATTTAGTCTGGATTCACACGTGTTTGTCATCCCCGTGAAAACGGGGATCCATGATTTTTGCATTTTGATATTTAATATTTAATTTATATAATTGAATTATGAAAACAGTTCCTGATCATGTCTTTCGTGGTTACGATTTACGTGGTGTAGTTGGTACGGACTTAGATGATGAAAATGTTTTAATTCTTGCCAAAGGGTACGCTACTTACTTACTGCAAAGACGAATTTATGATTGTGTCATCGGTTTTGATTCACGGGAATCCTCTCCACGTTTTAGAGATATATTTGTCAAAGGCTTGACTGAATCAGGAATTAAGGTTCTTGATATTGGAATAACTCTTTCCCAAATCTGCTATTTTGCCCAATACTTTTTTAGGACCCGTGGAATGGTGATGATAACAGCCTCTCATAATCCAAAAGAATATAACGGTTTTAAGTTAGGGACAGGTTATTCCGAAACAATGGTGACGGAGGAAATTGTTGCCTTTCGAGAATTAGTTAAATCCGGCCAATTCATCAAATTAGATAAACTAGGTGAACATGTTAAATACGATATTTTTCCGGATTATCAAAAAGACTTGTTGAGGAGAATTGGAACGATTAAAAAATTTAAGATTGTTGTTGATTCTTGTGCTGCCACGACAGGATTGTTTTTGCCAAAAATTCTTAGATCGGTAGGCTGTGAGGTAATAGAACAAAATACAACTCCAGATCCAACCTTTCCAGTTGGTGTTGCTGATCCAACTGAGAGAGAAGTTCAGGAAAGATTAGCAAAAAGGGTTGTTGAGGAAAAGGCCGACCTCGGGTTTTCTTACGACACCGATGGAGACCGCATGGGCGTTGTTGACAATGAAGGAAATCTAATTTGGAATGACACTTTAGTTTCGATTTTTTCCAAGGATGTTTTAGATTTTGCTCCCGGGTCAAAAGTAATTTTTAACGTTTTATGTTCTAAACAGGTCGATGAAGTGATTAAATTAAATGGCGGAGTTGGAATAATGTGGAAAACAGGCCATTCATTTATAAAAGCCAAGGTGCGAGAAGAAAAAGCCATTTTCGGCGGAGAATTGTCAGGTCATTTTTTCTTCGTTGATAATTTTTACGGACATGATGACGGAGCGATCGCATCACTGAGATTATTAGCTTATCTTACTCGAGTTAACAAGTCCTTAAGGGAAGTTATTTCTGAGTTACCAAAATACTTTTCGAGCCCTGAAATCAAAGTCGGTTGCGCCGATAATATTAAGTTTTCTGTCGTCACTGATAAGATTGGTGGGGAAATAAAGAAGCTATATCCAACAGCAAAATATGTTGAGTCCGACGGAGTGAGGATGGATACGGAGGACGAAATGATGATTGTCCGAGCCTCACAAAATGGCCCTTATTTGACAATAAAATTTGAAGGTAAAACTCAGGAAAAATACGACCAATTAAAAACTCAGGTAGCAAAAATATTACACTCAATTTCAGAAGTTGATTTTAAATCAGGCGTCAACGTTGACTCTCTTTCTTAAAAATCGTATAATATACCCATTCTATGCCAGACGATCAGCCTACGAAGAACGAAAGTAATATAATTGTATTGTCCAAATTTACTCAGGCCTTGCTTGACACGTTTAAAACTGCAAAAAAAAGAGTCCGCCCCGATGATATTTCAGCATTGTCAGTCTCTCAAACAGTTTCGTTTTTTGCTCTTGTTTACGAACGAGTTCGTAACGCTGTTGAGTATAGAGAAGATCACCTGATACTCCGAGCCGCGATTGAGCGAATTTTGAGACGTCGTTTTTCTTTAAATCCCGACGGTCATAGCGAAGCGGAAAATTTACTTCGTGAACTTCTTTGGGCTCGTTATTTTGATAATGGAGTTCTAGGAGCTGAGGATAATGTGGTTATTCAAAATTTGATAAATAAATATGTTCTTCTTCGCCGTCAATTAGTGGTCGGTCGTGATAACGAAATTAGAATTTTTCTTGATCAGTTTTTAATGGATCTTTTAACCTGTGAAGTTGAGGAAACATTGCAGCCAGAATCAGCAACTATTCAATCTAATTTATCTTCTTTTATTTTCCAGATATTAAGAAGAAAAATAAAAATAGAAGGCTTAAAGGAAGATCAGAAAGATGCTTATTCCCTGGTTGCCATTGAAAAAGTTTTTGGCAAGAGTGACCGCTCTTATTTACGCTATCGTCTGTTTACAACATTTTATAAGACCCTCCATGATTATTCAGAAAAAGAACTACAGAATTTGGGGGCAAAATTACCGGCAATTTTTAAAAAGATAGATGATATGGTAACCAATCCATATGTAGATAATTTAGCTAAATTTACCCGCAAGCAACTACCGCCATTTTTAATTTTATTTGCTCTCATCAAAAATAAACCAGATGAGGTGCAGACTATTCTTACCAATCGAGAGCGACTGTGGACAGAAATTGATCAGACATGCCGAGATAAATATCAACAGTTAGGAGTGCAAGTTCGAACTCTGGCCGTTCGCAGTTTTATATACATACTACTTACAAAAATGATTTTTGCCATAATACTCGAGGTGCCGATTTCAATTTATGTGTACGGCGAAGTTAATAGAAACGCAATTATCATTAACAGCGTTTTTCCGCCAATATTGATGATTGCTATTTTAGGATTTTTTAAAGTACCAGGTGAAGAAAATACTAGAAAGATATACCAAAGGATTATAGATATAATTGATGATGATAAGTCATTTGAGACCAGGGTGGCTTTTATGCCAAAAAAATCTAGCCCCAAAAGACCGTTATTAATATTCGGTTTTACAGTTTTTTATTCTTTAACATTTTTAGTAACATTGTCTCTTATTTATGAATTTTTAAGCAATTTAGGATTTAATTTAGTCAGTCAGGTCATCTTTATATTTTTTGTCAGTGTAGTTTCATTCTTTTCCTACCGGATTCGTCAAGTCACCAAGGAGTTGAGGCTTGAGGAAAAAGCAAGTATTTTGGCACCAATTGGAGACTTTTTCTTTATGCCGATGCTATCTTTAGGAAAATTTTTTAGCTCCGGAATTGCCAAATTAAATTTTTTTATCTTTATCTTTGACTTCATCATCGAGGCTCCATTTAAGCTGATCTTTGAGGTAGTTGAAGAGTGGATCAGTTTTGTGAGAAAAAGAAAGGAAGAAATTATTTAAATTTTATAATAATACGTCGGAAATGTGCTTCTCTCAACTTTCTTAATTAACTTTTTTTTATATTCTAGGATTTCAAACCCGTGAGAAATAATTATTGTGCCTTTTTTTAATTCTTTATCAAATTTTGGTAATAACTTTTTAATCAATGCAGGAAAGAGAAAT
>Ga0210049_1003324_pt1 | contig 14534 bp, 31 predicted proteins | sample CryGeyCG2014_300_2_FD_183964 | JGI IMG/M metagenome (GOLD analysis project Ga0210049, IMG submission 183964) | Groundwater microbial communities from aquifer - Crystal Geyser CG06_land_8/20/14_3.00 (SPAdes) (version 2) | ecosystem: Environmental > Aquatic > Deep subsurface > Groundwater | place...
AATAGATTTTGCTTGTGTTTGTGATCGGATTTTAACGCGGCCATCCGATCAACCGCGGCTAGCATCAAAGAACATTTACTTCCCAATCAATCCTTGTCGGACCCATATTATATTATATACACAAAAATAAAAATATTTCAACTTATATTGAAAACTCCGGAGCATTAGGACAATTATGACCAGCAGGAGCACTCGTACTATCTCCGGTTACATCAGTAAATTTACCAGTTTTGCTTAATCTTGATCCATCAAACCAATTCCAATCTTTTGTAGTACCATCTTTATTAAGTTTCTTTGGTAATAACCCATAATGGACGCATTTTGTAGCATACCAGGTTATTCCCATCACTGTTCCTTTAAATCCAGTTACCGCTTCTTTCAACTCATCACCAAACTTAAACTTAAATTCCATAAAACCTCCTTATAGATATTTATTAATATATGGTTGTATTTTAAAACTTGAAACTATGGTGTTATAACATTTTTCACAAATTTCACTTCTATGTTCTTCACCATCTTTTCCACTACCATATCCCCAAACTGCTTGTAATGTAGCAAACTCATAACCTGTACCTTCTATTAGTATTTCATTTCCACAACAGTTACAAACTACATTTTCAATTACACTAACTTCCTTCATTTCATTTTTTCTAGTTATCATATATTTTCCTCACTAATTAGCAATATCAACTAAATTATCCCCAGTAAGTCCTTTTTTAAGATTGTTAATTAAACCAGATTTTATCATTTCTTTATTTTTTATATCATCCCAACCTTCATAACCTTCTTCAATTTTCTTGAATAATTTTTCATGTTGTTCTGCTGTAAATTTATAAGCAATAACTCTAAGTTTTTCTTCTTCTTGTTCTATATTTATTTCTCACTCCAAAAATTTAGTTTATTGTCTTTTAACACTTGATATAATGACTGTGATATTGCTATGACATTCTCTTCGGTGTGAATAGGATCTTTATCATCATCATTTTTATGACCTAAGTTATGTAATACATAATGAAGAATCTCATGTAATAATGCTTCTTGCTGTTGTGATTCGGGATACAAAGTACAAATACGAATTGAATTATAAGCTACCCAAGAGTCTCCTAAATCACCACTCACCACCGGCATTTCATTTTCCCATTTAACTTTGACAACATGACCACCAATTTTTAATTGATTAATTTTTTTCATATTATATCCTATTTATTATCTTCTTCAGAACATCATAGCACTTCAAGTTTTATTTCTCCTAAGGATCTCTTTTAGCCCTTTTTGTTATATCTATCCATTGTACAATCTCTATGGGAAAATTAACTATTTTCATTAATATTCCTCCCAAATCTGAATTTTTCTTTTGAACAATATTTACATCGGCACTTCATACCAATAAAATATAACTTTTCTCTTATACCCTTTTGATACTCATGTAAACCTACACTAACTACATACCATTTATGAATACATATAGTTTTTAACATTAGAATGGTAAATCATTAAATTCTTCTTTTTTTATTTCAGTTGTATTACTTTCAGATTTCTCTTCGAGAACATCTTTAATGGTATCTTCTTTAGTATCCGCTGGTATTTGAGGTATATTACCGGGTTCTCTAGCAGACAACTTAGCTTCAACTGCAACATTCATTGATGCACTATCTATTCTGGTTGCAATAAATCTTAAATTGTTTCTTATTTCATGCCAAATCATTAACTCATCTTCAAGTTCAGATATACCATTGCGAATATCATCTAGATCTTGTTTTAACTTTTCGTCACCTCTAACTTCTATAAATGCCGCTGTATCTCTAGCTTTATCTGACCACCGTTCTTTAGTAGGTAATACTTTATTTTCAGTAATATATTTCCAGTCTACTTTTTTAGATTTTAATTCAATGGTTTCTTCTATACATCTCATACGTGCTTTATAGTTTTCAAGTTTAGATTTAGTATCTCTGTAAAAATGAGATGCATCTTGCCATAATCTTGATAATTTAGCATTAATATATTTTAAGTCTCCGGGATCTTCATCACCTTGAAATGTAATATAGTAATTAGTTCTAATCTCTTCATTCGTCATACCGTGATATTTTCGCTCTGCCATAATTCCTCCTGGCTTCGCTACTCAGCGAAGCGCTTCCTGTTGTGGCTCCTATACTTAATTATAGCATATTTATTTGGGTTTGTCAAGTGGCAAATCAATAATTTCCACACTCGCAGCATAATCCAACATTGCTATTAAAGTTTCATGGACAGGTAATTTCTTTTTCATAATGTCATCCATGACTTTATTATACTTTTTTATATTTATTGTTTTTCTTTTAATTTTCATTAGCATTCCTTTATGGGTGTAGTTTGTAATTCTTTTACTTTTTCTTGAAATTCAATTTTAAGATCGTTATATGTAATCATTTCTTCACCTCACCTTTAATTTTATTAAACAATTTTTCATCTTTGTTTAATGCTTCAACGATGCCATTTCTACCCTGATACTTTTCTTTTTCATAATAAAACCACGCTCCGGAATTGGTAACTACACCTTTCATCTCTGCCATAAATAATACATCTGTAACTTCATCGAAATGAGGTGGTTTTCTTAACAAGTCAAAGAAACTTGAAGAACCTTCATTATCGGATATTTTAGTCTTCTCTGCTTTAATATGTATTCTATGACCTATTAGTACATCTTTACCATCAATCTTTTCCACGGGATCATCTTTAGGCGAACCCCGTCTTAATTGCATGATAAATGAACATGAGTGTGCTAGAGCATTTCCACCAGGATACTTATCAAACGGTATAAATGCACCTAGATCCGTCCTAGTTTGATTAACCAATATAACTAAAGCATTACTTTTACCAACTGATGGTGTACATACCCTAAAGAACTGTGATAGTTTCCTGGGTATAAGTGCCATAGTTTCCTTCTCTAATTCACGTTCAATTTCACTTGCCGCGCCAACGGCAACTATACTATCTATTGCTATAAAATCAACCACCGGAGCCAGCTTCTGTAGTGTTGTCATAGACTCTTCTAAGGTCTCAGGCCTAGTATATATGAGTTTGTCGTTATCTACCCCTATAGAAGCAGCGTAATCCCTATCGTAGGCATGTTCGGCATCTATATAAACAGCAATACCACCACTTTCCTGTACAGTTGCCATGATTTTACATGTTAGGCTGGTTTTGCCAGAATTATGTACTACAAAGTTATTAGCAATAAAATTATGATGTGGTGACTCCATCATAATATCATAAGTGTGTCTTTTTCCAACTTTAATTATGGACTTGATTCTATCTTGCGTAACTACTTTATACAAACAATTATTTTTGATATCATCATAATGTATCTTATTGTGTTCTTCTTGAGTAACTAACTTTAAATTATCTATAGTATCATTTAATGGATTCTTGTCTATATGATGTATTTGATATTTGTCTCTATTAATAAATTTTAAACCAACTATATTTTTTTCGTTAAGCAATGATAGATATTTTTTTAAAGACACACTATTCATATTAGCCTCATAAACAGCTAATGATTGTCTTATTCTATAGTATTTATTTTTGTATCCTCTTTCCTTATCTAATATATATTTTACCTTACTGTATGGATGATACTTTACATAAATTTTTGGATAATACTTTTTAACTTTACCATTTTTGATATGCTTACCATTATTTACATATATAGTATCTCCACTATTAAGTTTATCTAAACTTAAATACATGTCATTTCCAATATAAAATTTATGGTCCATAGTAGCAAGTAATTTAAATCCAAGTTCACTTATAATTTCATATACTTCCTTTTCACCACTATCAACTACATCTATTACTTTATTTTTAACAATTCTATTTTTTTCATCTACTGAACTTACATAGAATGCAGAATTAATTGTTTGTTTTCTTTGATAATAACCCTTACCTTTTTTTTGAATTCCGTGAAATCTCTCAAAAAGATGTTCAATTGTTCCACCTTTATTGTTTTGTCTACTTCCTTTTTTATTTCTTATTTCATATGATATGAAAGTATTACCATCAATGCATCCTTTACTTCCATAACACATTATCCATCTACCTTTGGGTATACCACCACCCATAAGGTTATCCACAGACATCAACCCGGAAGGTACACGGACCATATGAATATCGCTACCAACCAATAATATCGGTCTTTTATATTTCTTTTCTAAATCAGCTCTTACTTTCTCTACTTCTTTTTGTTTATTCATTAATCCTCCTTTATTAATAATAACCCTCTAATAAACTTATTTATCAGGGAAACCGTAGGTGAATCTACCAGTTGTGAAAAACAACCTCTTGAAAAAGAGACTTAACTGAAGGTAATGTTTATTAGAGGATTCCATATTCAATCACTCCTTCGTTAATCTATATAATGCATCTAAATCTATTATACCAAATGTAATGTTATTGTATTTAAATGTTGCAACATTAAATTTATTAAATGTATATCCTTTATATACGTCATTAAAATCATCAACTTTAATTATTACATTAGATTTAATATTACATTTAACATTAATATTAAAACACCCTATATGTTTTCCGCGAATTAAATCTTCAATAGCATTTAACCATGTAATACAATACGAATCTCCCTTTGCCTGAAATATATATAATGGTATTCTGCAAGTTTTTATTGATTGTTTTCTTAACTTTTCCCATACTTTGGTATAGAATACAATTTTACCCTTTGTAGTTTCTCTTCTTTTACACTCGATAAGGAACCCAGGTATTCTAATATCAGCATCATCATTTATGGCCCCGGATGCGTTAGTAAGTTTACCGGAAAGGATTTTTGATATCTTATTCTCTGCGATGTCTCTAGACATAGTTAGGGTTTATAAATTGTGCTCTTATTCTTTTTATAATCTTCTATCATGTTCTTTATTCTTTGGTAATGATCGTCTTTAATAACACTAAAATATAACATTGGAGATGTGAATTTATCTTTAGCACTGGGAATTGCTAATCCAATTAAAAAATGTTTTGTTATGGTATTGTTTTTATCATTTTCAGCTATCAACATTAATTCCAATGGATATTGTGTTCTTGCTGCTTCTAATACTTCTCCAGGTTCATCACATTCAATAATTTTAATAATCTCTTTGAATGGAAATGCTATTCTTCTTATTGCGCATTTTTCCGGAAGTTGGATTAGCTTTATCTGTTTAATCATTTGTTAAATTCCTCCAGGGCAGTTTGTGCGGGGGTTTCTTTCTTTAGTTCTTTGTAAAATATAATTACATAATTTGTGGTAGAGTGAAACACAGCATGTACGAATATCTTGTCTGTTAAAAAGTTTTCAATATTTTCCACACAAGTGTCAAACAGTTTAATTTTAACTCCTACTCTGTCTTGTATGTCCATACTTAATTATAGCATATTTATTTGGGTTTGTCAAGAGGGTCTGAATTATTGTTTTTTTTTGGTATTTATTTTTTTAATATCTTCGCCTATAATAAATATAAGTTGTTTTAGAAAATACGATACTTCTTCAATAGCTACAGTTTTACTACATTGTTTCTCAACCTGAATGGCTAAGGCAAGTCTCCTAATCTGAGCAATAATGGATTTACTAATTTCACCCGTAGCAATATTGACTTTGTTATTCATCTAATTTCCTTATATCATCGTCACTTACTAAATCTTCACTATTTGTTGTAATCTTTTCTCTAACTATACTATTCATTATATTAGAAAAATCTTTTTTTCCATTAGCAAGAATCTTTTCTTCTTCTATCTTTTTCTTTATATCTATATGAGCAGTTTTTGCTTTATACTTAGTAGACTTTTTATCTAATCCCGCTAATGAATAATTATAAAAATTATCCGGTAATTTTCCATTTAACCATAAATCAAATTTATCTTCAATGTGTCCTTTTATTAAATTATTTACTCTATCACTATCTTTGTAATACATGATAGCATATCCACATATGAACGCTGATAATAAACATCTTGCTACAACATGGGCATTATTTAAATTTAATCTAACTGATTGAGCAATTCCATTTATCATTGAACTAGCTACATCTTGAGTATAGCTATAAAACTCAGGTTCAGTATCTCTGATAAAATCCATCCAGTTATCAAATTCTATGGGGTCTCTCATTAAGTTTTCTATTTTTTTTATATCTTCATGTTTTATATACCCGATTCTGGACATTGTTATCTCCTTTTAACAAAAATCTGGTTTGTTCTTTATCCCAGATATTAACTGTTACTTTATCATCCTTAGCAACAGTATATATATTGAACACCTCATCTAATTCAACAATAACATAAGGACAGTTATTACCATTGGATATTTCATTTGATATTATCTTTCTTATATTAGTAAGAACTAATATAAATTCATTTTTTGAAATATAATTAAAAAACTTTTCTTTTTCTGCCTTTTTAACGTAATCACTATAAACTTTAGATTCAAAATCTTTTATATTTTTCATAAAAGGAATTTTTTAACTCCTTGATAAGTTTTATCACACTTTCCAAATCATTACATTCTATATTGGGTTCAATTTTTATTTTCTTTTTTTCTATTATCATCCCGGCTAATATACCAATCGCAAACATTATAATTTGTCTTGGAAATCTACTACCACAATATAGTTTCGCTAATGGAAGAATATTATATGTGTATTTTTCATAATTATCACAGAATATATTCTCTGCCATGTATAACAACTTTTCAGCAGATATTTCCTTTTTTCCTATTTTTAATTTAACATCAGAATGGGAGTTTTTCATCAGTTTTAGTTTTTATTACATTTCCTTCTGATTCTACCTTCTCAGTATGTATTTCTGATTGAGTGTTATAATTATTAAATTCGTCCGTATCTCTTGGTGTTAACCATCTCATACCTGTTTCATCGTTATTTAAATCAATATAATTAAAGTTATTCCATGAATTAGAGAGCTTATCATAAACACTATTATGTACCCAAACACCTCTAAGCTCTATCATTCTACCCTTAATTATATTACTAAGTTTTGGACTACTTTCTTTGCATCTTAAATGACATCTATATGTCATGTATTTTGAATGCCCGGACTTTAAATATCTACCACCTTTTTTTATCTTTATATAAAACCAGGCATGTATAACATCGCCATCTTTATTTATATCAATTTTTTCAGAACCTATTATTCCTACACCTTGTACACAAAGAGGTATCATTTAGTTTCACCTCCCACTATATTATATATCTTTTTTTCATTATTTATCAATTTACTCGGCTTATTTTTAAATATATTTTCTATAAGTGATGATACAATACCTATAGCAACGGTGGCTATTATAAGAGATATATATGGTAATACTTTCTTTAATGTTGTCCTAAAATAATTCATTTTTTACACTCCTTTTACCTAATAAATAAGTATTAACATCATCTCCAACATTACCTTTTATTTCTGTACCTGTGGATAATATAATTATTGTATCATATTTTTCCTTCATTTTTCCTATTAAATTCCAGAATAACCTCTTATTTACATTATCTAACATATCACCGTTATCAACTACCATAAACTTTATTCCCGCCAGGTCACTAATAGCGTCTTGCATTATAACACCAATTCTCATTTTTTCACTACTACTAAGATGTTTTATCCTTCTTTCTATTCCATCGGATATAACATAAATATTATAATCGTTCTCATCTATTCTAAAATTAATACTGTATTTTCCATCAGTAAGAATCTTCATATTCTCATTTATCTTAGTCTCAATTGGTTTCATGGCCTTATTTAACATCGTGCTCTTTAATCCTTTAGACCCAAATATTGTTGTTATCAGATCTATGAATTCTAATTGAGTTTTCTTTTTCTCTAAACTATTCTTCGCTTCTATTTTGGATTTCTGATTATATTTCTCAGTCTCAATCATGGTTAGTATTGACTGTCCTTTAGTCAATCTTTCATTTAACATTTGTACATCTTTATTCATTTGTTCTGTATCCGGAATATCACCAAGCTTAGCTAGTTCCTCTTTAGCAACCTTAATCTCAGGAATTAATATATCGGCCTGAACTCTCTGATCTAATAATTTTCTTAAATCTATACCGTCTTTTTCTAACTTCTCCTTAGTCTTTTCTATGAGTGACATTTCTTTTATAATCACTTCATTTTGGGCATAGAACTTTTTAATTAACTCTTCTATTTCCTCAGGTATCATTTTACATAATATCTTATCACTTAACGGACATTTACCATCAAACCTTGTCAACTTATTGATAGTATCCTGGATATCATTCTTTTGTGTTTCTAGTTTAGATATCTTTTTGGAATTTTCAGTACATAAATTCCTATATTCTTCCAGTTTCTTTTCCAGCTCAACTTTAGTTTCTTTAGGTATAACAATGTCTTTTTCTTTTGCTATTTTATCGGTGTATGTTTGTCTTAGTTTTGCTATACTTTTAGCATTACCAATCTTAACTAATAATACATCTCTGTCTTTCTTAAGTCCTTCTAATTTTTCTATTACAACTTCTCTTTGTTCGACCGTAACACCTTCCGGTAAAGGCGACTTTACGTCCTTAAGTAATGATTCTAAATTTTTTATGTCTTTTTTAATTCCTTTTCTTAAATCAAAATAGTAATCATGTATTCTATCAAACTCTGCGGGATTATTTTCAAAATTGACATTATTTGCAATATATTCCCATATATTTTCCGGACGTTCAATATTATTTGATAAACACCATTCCAGAAATTCTTTCTTTACTGTATCATTATTTAACTTCATTCCTACTAGATCAAACATAAAATTTTTTTGATCTGCCGATGGCATATCCAGAAAATAACTACTATATATTGTACATAACAATGCTTCTTCAGTACAACCTAATTGTTTATATAACAATTCCATTTGAGCTGTCATTGTACCTTCCCAATTAGCAACCTGGAATGCGTGCGGTATCATCCTGGTGACATTACCAATACCTTTAATTTCAGTTTCAACTATTGACCTGCTTTCACCGAATGTTAACAATTCATTCATGCCTTCACCGCTTTTAGCAGTCCTGGAATTTCTACCTGTAAACATAAATGCAAGTGCATCTACTATACTGCTTTTACCGGATGCATTTGGTCCTATGAATAGATTTATTTTCTTACTCATATCCAGATCTGTCATGGAATGGTTACGAAAGTTTACGATCTTAAATTTATTGATCTTCATGGTTTCTCCTTTTTTTATTCCTTTTACTTCTCATCCACTTCTTTCGGTGTATGTAATCCATACTCAAAATCCTGCTCGCTACATCTACCTTCCCATTTAATACCAAGTTCATGTAACTTTGATGCTATTTTTGTTCCTTGATCAGTGGCGTCTCCATCAAACCTAGCAAGTTTCAATCCTCTGATTTTCATAACACCATCATTACTATCATTTTCATATGAATCACCAATATATTCACCATATGAATCTTCTACATTATATGCTAAACCATCTTCTTTAACTCCATTCCAGAACCACTTAGCAAATTTATTAAGTAATTCTTTTGAAGTTTCATTCATATCAACTAGAAATACGAATTCTGAGCATGTTGGACAGAAACCAATTTCAACTTTCATATTACCTCCTAATGTTTTAAAAATGCTACATTGCTTTTACCTTCCCAACAATTTTTACAACTCACACCACAACGATGGTAGTGACTAGAATCTATCCTACCATTTTCATTTTTTCCTACTGGCCAACAATACCTATATCCTTGGGGCACTTCATTTTTATTATCTATAATTCTGCCAATTAATCTCCTACCTCTCAATGAATTTATACTTGATTTATCAACACTATAATATACAATAAAGTTTGACGGTCTCTTACTAAAATCTAATTTAAAACTTCTTGTGAATGCCAGAAATGTTACATCACTATTGGCATTGGCTATCCTAATCCATGCGTTTAAATATTTTTGATTATAAAAATCTCCACTTTCATGTATTCGAAAATAATTTCCCATCCTTCTTTTTTCTCTTAACTTTAACATTTCATATCTTAATTTCATTTCAAAATCATCTCTTTTTGACGCTTCATAATTCCTCTCTCTATAATTCTTTATATTTTTGAACCACTCGCGCTTTCGCGCATAACATATCTTCTTACATTCTTTAGTGGCACCCGGACATGTTTTTTTCCATGGCAGATTAAATATCCCTATTCCTTTTCCAATTTTTTTATTACTGTTTATCGAAATCATTTTACTCACATCTCCTTTCTAAATAATTTATTGCTCTTTTCAATACATCAATTGAATCTCCAGCAAATCCTAACATGTAATTATGTCTATAACAAAGTAATCCTCTAAATTTACCAGTCTCATGGTTGTGATCAATATGTAATATTTTAAATTTTTTTCCACATATTTCACAACAACCATTTAATTTAGAATACTTTTTTTCATACTCTATCTGAGATATACCATATGATTTTTTTATTCTATAATTTCTATTATAAATAGACCTCTCTTTCTTATGAGTTGCATTATATTTTTTCCCATATTCTCTCCTTTTATCTTTAATACCATCTTTATTAATGTTATACCATTCATTTCTAAAATCTTATTCATTTAAATTTGGCATTGCCCAAATCAGATCTGATTTATTGTCCAAACTCTTGAACTCCTCAATAGGTAAATCTTCTTCAGTCCTTCGTTTCCAACCATCCTTAACAGCTTGTCTATAAATCTTTCTATCAACAGTTATTATTATCCTCATTCTATTTCCTTTATAGATTCATATTCTATTTCACAACAATCTAATTTATCCCAACTACTCATATCCTCTAGCTCCTGTTTGCCAATTCCTTTGCACCATCCTTATTCTCAGACTTAACTTCTATATTGATTTCGCCTTCAATACAATATGTTACATTATATCTTTTAATTCCTGACTCTTTTTGTTCCTGTTCTTCTTCCATATTTTTAATTTCCTTAATTTGTTCCTTATCTCCAAATATTAATGGTTTACCACAAAGTTCGGTCATATTCTATTCCTCCTATCATAATTCTTTCCTAAATTGTATCATATTCCACTTGGATCCTGGACACTGTTTCTGGACAGGCACGCCAAGTTTGATATATGTCTCCCTATGGCCAATTACATTTTCTCTGGGAAATCCATATATATCCATTAGAGTCCTGGCCAATGCTAGGTTATGGTCCCACAAGTCTTTTGGCACTTCATTCTTATCAAAGTTTCCTATAGTGGCAATACCAATATAGTTTAAATTATAATATGGTTTGCCTTTTATACCAGCGTGCGCGCCCGTTACCCATAACGGTCTTGCCCAATGTAATCTTATTGAATTATCAATGTATTCGTTTATAATATGGTAGCCCGCATAGGACCAGGCATCTTCAAATGCCTTGCCATCTCCAAGTTTCTTTCTTTCCATGTATTTATCATATTCATCTTTCCTATACCACATATTTTTAAATAATACATATTGAACTCCAGGTAATCTTTCCTTTACGGGAGATGCTACTTCCTTGTAATTAATCCTGAATGATGTATGATAACGAACCTCGCGTTCATAATCTAATCTGTTAGGATTATCATAACTCCCGGTGTGATGTTCCACTATGCCAATCCACTTAACGGACTTGCTAAAATCTGCATCTAGGTGCAACCTTGGCTTTTGCGGGATATATATTCTGGGATGGTCCATTAACCTAGGCTTGAACGAGCTATTCTTAAAGTACCAGTATACATTTTCAAATATGTTCATATTTTAATCTTTGCTCCTTTATCTTGTTTTCGGCTCGCGTTATTTTTCTTAAATAGTTGTACTTTTTGCGTTCACTCATACTAGACTTTTTTATAGCGTCTTTAACAAGAGATACTAAGGCATCCGTAGTTGCTATAGAACTTTTAGCAATAAGTTTTGCCAATTCATTTATTGTCATTTCATTTTTTCCCAAAATGTTTTAGCATAAACTTCATATGTTTTAAGAGTGTCTTTTACTTTTTCTTCATATTTAACAGCATCAATTCCTTCTCTACCTTTCCACATGAAAGATATTGTTCGCGCGAAAAATAGACCTAGGCCCTGTAATACTATTGCTGCCACGGTTTCTTCGTTCTTAACTCTACCTGCGGTTTCTACAACATAATCAGCCACTACTTCTCCAATAACATCCGCTAACTTACCACCTTCATCGATAATAACATCTTTTGTTTCTTTTGTTATTTCTTCCATATTTTCTCCTTGTATAATTTCATATTACGGTAGATTGGTAAATATCAATTTGGACTGTTTTTCTATATGAGTGTATCCTCTTTCATCAGCTTCTCTTAAAAAATCTTGTACGGACATATTATCTCTTATCCAATCTTCTTTTGCTTTAAAATCATCTTTAACTGATGGATTTTTAATATCCTCATATAATGGAATTAACGGTATTTTAATTACCATAAAAAATTTATTTTCTTCCATTAATCCTCCTATTATTTATTAACCAAATGGTATGGCCTTTAATATTTGATTTCCTCTGAGTATCCTATCCACTCTTTCTATCCTTTTTGAAGGTCTGGGTATACTCTTTGAAGATAATGATTTTATTATCTCCAATTGATTTTTCCTAATGTCTTCCAATTGTTCTATAATAGTTATTAAGTATTCTTTATCATCCATTAGAATAATTCTCCTCCAGAAGTTTTTTCCCTATCTATTGTTTTAACCTCAGCCGATCCTTTACCTATCATCTCCTTACATTCATTTTTAAAGTAACATGATTTACATAGCCACGCTTGAGGATTTGCCGGTGGATTATGCCCAGCATCTAATAATTTAATTTTAGGAACTAAAAATGATTCTATCTTATCATCACTATACATTGGGCATTTTTCCATGGTAAATATATCATCGATTTGTTTCTTCTGGTTAAATATGCGAAAATTTCTACCGGAAACAATACATTTACTCATCATAAGAAATATTATCCTGACTTCTTTAGTATCCAGGTTTTTAATTTTCTTTAATAAATACTTGTAAATATTAGTTTGCCATCTGTATTCTTCCTTGATTCCTTCCCGTTTAAGAATATGTATACCAGTATCGGCCATAGTCTTATAGTCATCCAATATACCGTTTTCCCATAAATCTAATTGTCCACCTAAAACAATATCAGTCCCGGGAAATTTATACGATAATTCGAACTCAACCAAGGCATCTTTACCCGCTACACTTGCTAATATACCATGTAAAAGATTACCTCTCATGAAATAATACGCGTCTTCCTGCTTTAAATAATAATCCCTTTCAAACTCTAGTTTAGCTTTTCTCAGACAGTATAAAAGTGTCGTTACTGATATCCATCGTGTACGTTGTCTGTTTAAAGACTCGAACAAGGCACACCTAATTGCTTTAGGATATGCCCAGTTCTCATCTATCGATAGATAAGAGTTCCAATCCAACTCTTTACCGTCTGGAGCTATTATGCCTTTTAGCATATATTCTCCTTAGAATGGTGCGTCATCACCTTCTGGTGCCGGTTTCTGTAATGTACTGGATCCACCCCGTTGTTGGTCACTATCCTTTTTATACGGGCGAGAAAAATAAGCTCTATAATCCGGAGCTTTACTTCTTTCCTCTTTCCTATAGTTCTTAAAAAGCACCAATGCAATTGCAGCATCTCCTTTTTCGTCGAATGTAAGTTTGTTCTTATTAAGTTTCAAACTTAATGACATAAAAGTTGTGTTCGGACCTTTTATTGTCCATGCTCCACCAATAGGTTCGTCAAATGGTTTACCTGCTGGTCTACCTGCCATAAATATACACCTCCTTTCTTAATTTAGAAACTCGATACATAATATCTCCTTTCTTTATTATAGCAAATTATAACATCTTTGTCAAGTACCTACATCTATTGTATTCTCTCTACTTTAAATAGTCTAGAGAGTAGTCAAGTGTAATATCTTTACTTTCTCCTATTTCAAAACAACATTAAATATTTTATCTATCATTTACATTTTCCTCCTTCATACTTTAAATTACAATCTTTAATTACTTTATCACAATCCAAACATCGGTGTGTATTTTCCATATTATCAAGTAACTCAACTATTTCTTCGCGTATAACATCATCATTCTCATCATATTCTATTGACCTTATTACTTTTGATATAGTTTCAAACTCTCTACATCCACAAAATTTACACTTCATATTGTTGATCCTTTTGTATATCAACGGTTTCAATAATTTCATGTAGTTCAGGTAAGCACACCTTATGTTCTGTTATATCTATATCAATCTTTCTTCTAAATAGGTATTTACAACTATTATTATCAACATTCCAATGTTCCTGGCAGCAATAATCATCTAGTTCCGAGAATCCTACTACTTTTTTACATCTTTTTAATGCACATTTTTTGGCTTTATATTGAATACCTATTTTATTTAAATCACCATTTTTATGTTTAATCCTCATATTTTTCCTTTAATATATCGTTAATGAATGTTATAGCATTCCTAAAATCATATTCATCATCTTTTCTTCCTAAC
>Ga0210049_1003333_pt1 | contig 14515 bp, 15 predicted proteins | sample CryGeyCG2014_300_2_FD_183964 | JGI IMG/M metagenome (GOLD analysis project Ga0210049, IMG submission 183964) | Groundwater microbial communities from aquifer - Crystal Geyser CG06_land_8/20/14_3.00 (SPAdes) (version 2) | ecosystem: Environmental > Aquatic > Deep subsurface > Groundwater | place...
ACATCCCGCCTGTTTCAGGGGTCCCGTGTCTACTTCCTCAGAACAATACACCCGCAATTTCCAGCCGGGATAAATCTGAGGAACCAATAGGGCATTTTTAACTGCCCCTTGGACATACATAGGTTTGTTTCCATACACACTCATGCTGATGATTTTCATTGGCTCAACTCCTTGTGTACGTCCCCCCGTAAATAAGAGGAACGCAACAATGGAGTAGAGTAGTTTCCACATCCACATTCAACAACTGAAAAAGGTTTTAGAACCTCCAACACCGCTTTCAGGACGGGCTGGTGTGAACCCCAAGTCTGTTCTACCTGCCAAGCATTCTCAAGTGTCATATGTTCACCGTTCTACAGAAAGGAACACGTTCACAGGGATAAATTTAGGCTGGTGAGGGACATGAGGGAAATCCCACCGCTTTCCTGTGTTCAAAAAGGGTCTTGTCCTTCTGCCACATCTGCTTTGCTTTGTGAAGATGCTTAGGATGTTTGACATCTATCTGCCTACCCCAATGGTCATGGTACTGAGACAGATCAGGACGCTGTTGGAAAGCCTTCATCTTGATTGCATACTCCTGTAATTCCTGGTCACTGAAGTAGTGAAAGTATTCTTCCCAGTAAGGACCCTTTCCACCATAAGCCTCTTGAATAAATTTCCGGCCTATCCATGGAGAAACTGCACACTGGTTGATACGACCATATATGTCTCCTATGGGTTGCATCACTCCTAATAGGTCAGGAAATCTCTGGAGGAAATCCTGCCCAATTTCCTGAGTAGTCTTTTTCGGCTCCGGGTACACATCATCACCTACCACCACCACAACATCTCCCGGAACCTCTCGACACAGGATGTTTGCTGCTGTAGGAAATCCTTTCCATTCCTGTTGGACGATGACCCAGTCTGCTTCCAGAAAATCTGTGTGTTGAAGAGGGGGATTTACCAGGACTGCTACATCGTATCCCATATCTTGCCATTTGCCAATCAAAGACCGGGAACGTTTCACCGATACTGTTGGCCACACAGCCCATATGTTTATCATCTTTCATACCCCTTTTCACCGTTAATAATTCTCTTAAAACGTTTTGCACCACGGCAGTGTAGGATAACCGGGTTTAATCCTGGACAGTGACGCTGAGTAAGTTCGACTATCCAAGTATACCCCTGTGGCAATTCTACAAATCTCAATCCAGCTATCTTTTTGACAGCCATTTCCAAAGTTCTCTGGTCCCACGCTTCCTTACCATTGGGCAAAATTATGGGATACCTTTCATTGATAATTATCCATCTCTGAACCAAACGGTTACACTGAATAGTATTCCCCAAATACAGCGTTCCAGAAAGGAGGGGTCCGTGTGAGTTAACAAAATGAACAGCGGCAATATCGGCACAGATGGTATCCAACAGAATAGGAGGCTGAACCATTATGGTATCCACATCCAAGTATAGCAAAGGTTTTCCTGGATGTTCCTGAAGCATACACAGGATAAATTGAGCCTTGATTTGAGTATTCTTCTGCCAGCTTCCCTGATTAGGAATTCCACAAATCATGTAACTGTAACCCACACTTTCCAAAGAGGCTTTGAGAACCTCTGCCTCATGTTCATACGGAGTGTCTACCGTGAAGTAACCTATTACTAAAGGATGGTGTGGGGAGCCGTCTTTATATTCTTCACGGGTCAAAATCTCCATTACATTTCCCCTCATGCTTCCGCTACAAGCCCCAATGTAACAAGTGCCGCACGTAAACTCCTAACATCGTCAGCCAATTCTTCACACTTGTCCCGTAAGGCAGTAACCTCTGATTGGGAATAGGCGGCACTGATAGTCAGTCCACCTATTTCCCCATCCGTATTTCCATGTAAAACTGTGGGAACAGCTGTTTGAGGTTTTATGAAGTCCCTCCAAGCTAACCCATCATACACTGTAAACAAATTTTCATCATCCACCCAGAATAGATAACGTTCAACCGGAGTAATGAAAATCCATGAGGTTCCATTATCAAGGGTAACAGCAAAGTTTCCATCCTGTCCAGCCCAGCCACCCGTTGCTCCTTCCGCTACCAGATAGCAATCCCCAGTAGCTTCCCCACCCGGAGGGGCCGTTAGGTGTCTGTCTTTAATACCAGCTTGGACCAACACATCCAGAAGTTGTAGGGCTTGATTGAATGTTACATCCCCATTAGACTGCCCCTCCTCTAACAGTGTAAGACCTAATCTCAATGTATCACTCATAGTATAACTCTCCTTTCAAAGCCTCTGAAAATGGTGTTGCTTCGCTGATACAATATCATGTTCACCGGGTCACCCGGTGTCAGACCATCAGCAGTCTGCTCCACTGCTGAGTATGTTGTAGAAAATCCTTCTATTCCACTTGTAAGTTCCTTTGTTCTCAATACCGTCCAGTCACTGTCATTATCACAAAACTCAATAAACATTCCAACAAAGTCTACGTCTGGCATATTTGAGTCTACTACCTGCTCACTGAAAGGCCGCAAAGAAGAACGGGTACGGCTCTGAGCCATAATAGTCATATCATTATTCACTCTCACTACTCTCACACCACAGGGTGAGAAAGGTTTCAGCGTTCCACCTTGTAATGTAAAAGGATCACTCACTACACCGGCAACTACTCCACCAACACCTACTCCCTTATAATATCGGGTGGTGTTTAGTGAACTGCGGCTCATTTCCCGGAAGGCCAATCCAGATTGGTCTAACAAGACAAACCGCTCATTGGCCGCATGACTGTCAATTTCATTCTCTGTACCTCTACGCCCCCGAAGTAAACCAGACAGAGTGTAATGCCCAGTGGAAACAAGGGTGGCAGTTTTGTAGGCTATAATTTCCTTGCCTATAATGGCCCAATTTCTCTCATTGAGAACCTCCAAGACCGTCCGGCTCTCCAATGTCCCATTTGTCATTACAACATCAATAGTATTCCCTTCATCCCAGATGCCATAAGGCCCATCACCAAGGGTTCCGCTTGTCCTCCCCAAAACACCCTCTGCCCGCACCTTCTTGACCTCATTGAAAGTGCTGTTATCCAAACTTTCATAGAGGGACGCCCCCCGCCAGACTGCACCACTGTCAGAACAAGCCAGCACATAGTAAAATCCGGGGGTCAATACATCTATATCTCTTAGCAGAGACACATCAATGATTTCATAAGTAATGTCAGGTGCTCTGTACACCATTGTAGTAAATATATCTGGGCTTTCCGACACACCATCAAAATTCTCTGTCTGTGTCTCTACTACAACACCAACTACTTCCACAAGGAAGTTGGAACCAATAGATACCTGTTGGACAAGGATTTCATAATCTTCCTCTTCAATTGTAACCAACACCACATCATTGGGTTCCAAGTCCAAATACTTAGGAGGTAAGGTGAATTCCACCTTCCGACTACTCCCCCAAATGGTCCAAAGTATTCTCCGGGCTATGGCTCTGGCATCACTAGCTTCCATAACCAAAGGAGTATCTATTGTTTCCACTCTGGAGGAAAGGGTATCATTCCTACGTTCCCTCTGACTACCCGGCTGGTAGTTTGCCGCCGCTTCTATGAACTGGACATCTACCTCCTGTGGCAAGTCCAGTGGGGGTCCTTCTGTGAACCGAGCCACATAGGAGGGCTCCGAGTCAGGGGTGTGAATAGCTAAGTCATCCTCATCCACAGCATAGGTGGTAAGGCTGGTACGGGGAACAAAAACTAACTTCCCGGAGGACTCGTGTACAACTATGTTGTAAGCCAGCATTATAGCCCGTATAGCAGCATCTACGGGCTGGGGCCCACTAGTTATCAGCCCCCGGATACTCCCGGAAAGGAATGTCACATCATAATCAGCCGCTTCCAGACCCGCCCGTTCCAACAGACTTCCAAGGGCTTGAGCAATGGTTTTTGTAGTATCCGCTTTGACCAGAAAGGTGAAGTTGGGAATGCGATTGCCAAAATCAGTGATGTTGAAGTTCTCAAAGACAGCATAGGCAGTCCCCCGATAAGCCGGAACATTCCCTGCTCCTTCATAGGATTCAATAAGAGTATCCGCATTCTGTGTCAGACTTCCCGTATAAATAGCTACATCAGCCAGTTTGGAAACATCACCCTCATCCAAATCCTGAAACAAATTTATTGAAGCCCCAGCTGACTCAGCTACCACACCTTCATTGTAAATCTCTACATGGGAAGTCCCCTCATTGTAATCATACCATCTTTTGCGAACCCGGAACGTCCCATTGTTTCCTGGATTGGTAGCGCCGGTTATCACTATGTCCTGACCACTCTCACATTCAGACAAATCGGGTCCGCCATTGGGGGAATTGATTGTCATTATCTGTTTTACCCCTGTTTCCCACCCATAAATAATTACAATGGAAGTTTTCTCAATGGATAACCGATTGTCAGTAATGTTTACATCTGGGTCAGCATCATAAACCAATTTTCCATCAGCCCAAATCTTCTCAACAGACTGGATTTCCCCTTCACAAATAGCTACAGCTAAACTAACGTAGTAGACATACTTCTCCTCTGCTTGGGAACCCCCCTTGCCCCCCGCTACAGTTTCAATTAGCTCAGTGCACCAGATAAGGGTTCCACACAAACGGTTTTCTGGACCCATACAAAAGTGTACTGGTGAACCCTCATTGGCAGACTGCACTAGTAAGGACATCCGCCCGGACGGTTCCTGTTTGGGGCCAAGGCCAAGATAATTTGTCTTGGCATCAATCCAACTGCCAATATAAGCTCCAATTGCACCCCCAAGGGGTCCACCTATATAATTACCAACAGATGTTAGAACAATGGTACTCATGACTCAACTCCGGGAAATCTAAAAACATACAAGAGCCTTTCCTTCCACCTATCTGAAAATTTGTGCTCCACAACCTTCTTTACTCCCGCCCAAGTGTGTATCATTCCCCTATCAGTGCATATCCCTATATGTTGAGGAAACTTTGTTTTTTTGTTCATCCAAAATACCAGAACATCCCCAGCCTTCATTTTCTCTGGGGAAACACGGGTCAATACCTTTTCCAATTCTGGAATGAGGATTCCTGGCATAGGTTCCCTTGAATAAGTGGTATTGTCATAAAAGAAAAGGTTCAGTTTCTTTGCTATATAAACCATCAGGCCTATGCAGTCCAACCCGGCCTTGCATATTCTTCCTTGATGGTGAAAGGGAGTACCCAGACATTCCCGGGCCGCTGATAGGATTTGCTCTCTGGTTATCACTGCTTACTCCCCGGTGTTTTCAGCAAGACATCCTGTCCCGGCACAGTAGGAAATCCCCCAAAGTTAGCCAAGTTGTTGAATTTGCTTGTACAAACAGATTTGAGTTTGGAACAGCCAGCATAAATCTTGAAGGTATCCCCTACCTGTATAGCAAATGGAGTTTTCAGATGCAGTGTAACCTTACTATCCGGGTCTCCTAAAAGCCAATCACGTACCTCGCAAAGAATTCCGGCATTGTTACCCCCCGCCAGCCAAACCAGCTTTCCATCATTACAGAAATCAGTGTCAAACATCCCGTTGGAAACTTCAAATATCCTTCTGTCATCCAGCCCGGTATCTGTAACATCCGTAACTACACATCCATCATCTTCCAAGTCCTGATAGTAAGAAAAACTCAGAATGTCCACCACCCGTGTAGCACCACCAAAGGAATTTTTGTCCAATGCAAACAGAAGATAACCATCATTAACTACCTCTGTATTGGTATAGAAGGAAGTCCATGTGGAAGCCCCTGTTGCCCGATAGTAGCAAGTCAACACTCCTCCTGAATAGACTATCCGCAAATCAATCCCAGCGTTTATCCTCACTGTAGTAAGTACAGGTGCAGCTCCCTGAGCCACCAACCGAACCATAGCTGGTGAACTCACCCAATCCAACTCAATATGAACATTCCCCGTTCCCAAACTGGATTTGGTATAAGATGTGTAATAGGGCCAGTTGGGAGATATAACTAAGTGAGCATCCAAGTCATCATCGTTTGGAGCTTTGATACCTATTGCTATTATCTCTGTGACCTTAACCCTGCCCAACCGGCCTATCCCCGCTGACCAGTTTGCTTCATACATAGGCATACTTATCCCAGTTATTCTCGCTCCATAACTCCCATAAACCACCGTGTCATTGCCAGGGTCATCACTGGTAAAACCAACATTGGCAGAGGCTACAATAAGACTGGTTATAACAAGTACATCCTCTGCTGTCAAATCAATCCCACAGTTAGTATCCCCCAACGTATGCCTACAGGTCCTGCCATACACCTTCCCGATGGGGTATTGAAGTTTGCGGGGAAGCCCTTGTATATTAGCTTTCCACTGATGGCCATCATAGGAAACGTCAATAATCCAGTAATGACGCTCAAGCACAGCCCCAGCCCATGGATACTTCCTGTCCACCACATACTCCGTCAGATGAGCATCCCGGTATCTGCCCGCCCGGAGGTCATCATGGGTGATATAGCTAGAATTGATAACCCCCATAATGTCCAGATTTTGAGCCCCCAATGAATCCTTTGATTCTCTGGCTGTGGAGGAAAAACTTCCTACCGGAGTATAGGTATTTCCCCCAAAGGAGAGTTCATAAATATCATCGGTAAAGCGGTAGATAGTTCCATCAACCCTCTCCAACACCCACAATGTTACAAGACGCGATAGCCTCTGGGAGATAAGCCCCTGTTGACCCGGAGAAAGTGTCAACATACTAACTCCCTATCATTGTTATCTTGTATACCCAAATACCGGCTTGGGTAGTGTTGTTGATAAGCCAGAGTTGTGTGCACTGTCCACATTCACACACCACTACAGTATTTCCCTCATTATCTTTAATTGTAGCATCATCCAAATTGGAATTGTCTAAATTCAAAATGAAAAAGGCAGGCCCACCGGCCTTCAGAAGCCGGGCATCTGGCAAAGTAATATCCCAGTTCCCTCCTTCATGGTCAAAGATTTGAACACGTTCACTGTTTGACAAAAGGGTACTTGTACCATCTTGAACGGCTCCTCCCATAAACGTATCCTGACTTATCATATGGCAAACCAATCATCACTTGACCCAAGAAGGATAGTGACAGACTCACCAGCGGCCACAGAAGCATCAACAACGGTATTGTCCCACTGTATGATACCAAAGGCTTCCGTTCCAGCATTGTAAATGAACCAGTAGGGTCCCCCGGAAGGCCAGCCAGAAGGATTTGGAAGGATAAGATTCTTGGAAGCAACTGTTGCTGTACATTTCAAAGCCCGTCCCAAAGCTAAGGATAACTGGGTGTTTACAGCAAAAGACAATTCAGCCCCACCCCCATAATAGAACTCATCTGGAATAGCTGTTTCATCTATGATTTCCACAACAGGTATACTGGCAGAGCCGGAGCCATAGTCATCCAAAGACAAATTCATCAGGCTATCAGCATCTTCTCCAAACCTTACCGGAACATCAAACTCAAACCCAACCTTTACCAGATGACCGTTTGTTGGAGCAACAGCAAGGGTGACAATGCCTGTCGTAGTGTCCACTGTATAATCAACGCCTTCTGTCTTAGAAACACTGTTGACAGAAACCACCACCGTTCCTACCACAGGCTTGGTAATGTTGCGTACAAGTGAGTTCTCACCATTTGTATATATTTTCTTTAGCTGGAATAACGTTTGAGAACCATTCCCCGTCCCAATGGTCTGGTCATCATTAGCTGGGGTTGTCCGTCCATCATCGGCAGAGGTAAAATCCAACCAATCTTTGAACCGGAAGCCATGAGCGGCTCCGTTGCGTGCCATGTAAAATTCGTATATCTCGTACAGGTCATCCCATGACTTGATATTCTCCGCAACATTGTATTGCCGTCTTGCCCCTGACCATCGGGAGATGCGGACTTCCTGACCAGCATCGTTTTCAAGGATAACAGTACGGAAGCCGGGTCCCCCTTGACTACCAAAACTTATCCCAGACGGAAACTGGACTTCATGAAATGCCATATCAAGCCCTTCCCAATTCACTGCGGACACGCCGCATAATCTGAGAAGCAGAACGCCGGAAGCTATCTGGATTGGGAGTGGTAATATTCATTACAACACTGGTCCTGTTTCCTCCCGCCATCTTAACTCCAAGTTCACCTTTATCATTCCGGCTCAGTGGCATAACAGCCTCTGTGCCTTTTTCACCCATCAGCCCCAACCGTCGTCCACTCAATCCAAACAAAAAGGGTCCGGTCACTACACCTCCACTGGCAAAGGGCACTACAGCCCTGGAACTAAACACATTACCATTTGCTGAGGCAAGTGCTGGAATACCCATCGCCCCTTGTAACCCTTTTATCATTGGGCCAATGACCAAATTCCTTACGAGTGCCCGACCAATTTCATCCAGCATGGACTTGATAATACTTCCGACGTCCTTTGTATTCAAAAGAAGGTCTTCAAATGCATTCCCAAAAGCAGTTGTGGCATCCACCGCCGCTTTCTGAACATCGGTCAAACTGGTAGCAATATCATCAACTGCATCTACGGCACCATTAGCCGGGGAAGGGAGGTCAGTCAGCCCCTTTTTTAGATTTTCCAATCCCTCCTTCATCTTGTCCAAAGAGTTCCTTTCCCCTGCCCCGGTAGCCGTGTCCAAGGTATCCTTCAAATCCAGTTTGGCTAAGGCCAAGTCAGAGGTTTTCTCGATGAAGGCAATTTCAGCTTCCATGTCCTTCACAGTGTTCATAAGTGTTTTCGACAATGATTCCTTCCCCGCTTCTCCCTCAGCAAAGCCTCCTAAACTCTTTGAAGCCTCATCCAGAGAACTCTTTACATCCAGAACAGACTGGCGGAGAACGGCTGACCCTTTGTCAACCATCTTCAGAGTACCTTCACCAAACAACATGTCCAACATTCCCCGTGTATTTCCCCCTTGAATCAACAGGATGCCAGCATCCATTATGTCTATCATCTGACCCACCAGCCAGCTTATCTTATTCACCACAAACTGAGCCATCAAAACAGCCCCTTGCATTGTGAAGTGGTACAAATCACTCCACGTAGATTTCCACATATCCTGCAACAGCTTGAGCCCATAGGTTAAGTAAGTAGCGGCTTTGTTCCAGTATTCAAATACCATTGTGAAGAACATTTGGGCCCAAGTTTTTACTTCATATCCTCCTACCCGTAGACTATTTACAAACTTCAAGATGCCTAAATCAGCATCACTGAAAGCATCCACCACTAACCACACAGCCCCTGCTACAAGAACTGTAGCGGCCATCCAAGCTGTCCCTGCTATCCCCAAAACAGTAAAGGCTCTTGTCACCCCGTAAACTGTCTTCAGTAGATACCCCAGGCCCAAAACCAAAGGGCCAATGGAAACAACAGCAATCCCTGCTATCACCACCCACTTCTTATTCTCTTCATTCAAGTCCCGGAACCAGTCTATTGCTTTTTTCACATAGATAGACAACTTGGAAATCCAAGGTGCCAGAACATCTCCCACAGCAATGGAAGCCAGCACTACATTATTCCACAATATCCTCATCTGGGAATTGAATGACTTCAATTGTTTGTTAGCTATCTCATCCGTCATTCCCCCTGCCTCCCGCAGAGCCTTTTCAAATTCTCTTATTTGTTCAGAGGTTCCCATCAACATTTGCAAAGAACTGAAAGAACGGTCTTGGAACCCCAACATTTGAGCCGCCGCTTTCTTGCTCCGGTCACTCATTGTCCCAAACTTCTTCTCCAATTGTCCCATAATGTCTGCTAAGGGTAACATCTTCCCATGAGTATCATAGATGCTCAGCCCCATCTTCTTCCACACATCAACGTTCTTGATGGAAGCCCTTTGCAAATCCCGGAGAACAATGCTTAGACGTTCACCAGCTTCTTCCCCCTTCACTCCCTGATTAGCAAAGACCGCCAAAACAGCAACACCTTCCTCAATATCTTTGTTCAACAGCTTCAAAGCCGCCGCCGCCTTGTTGGTAAGAGCCTGACTAAACTGTATCACCTCAGCATTGGCCAAAGCGTTTGCCTTAGACAAAACATCAGACACCCGTGTCATATTCTTCATATTCTGGTTAGCCTCCTTAGAGGTAAGACCCAAAGCTGATTGGGCGTCTGCCAACAGGGTGGTGGCTTGGGACATGTCAAACATACCTGCTACAGCAAACCTTTCTACCACGGGGAGTGCCCCTATTGCCTGCTCAGCAGTGTAACCCGCAGAAGCCAAGTAGTAGTAAGACTTGGCAAGTTGTTGAGTGGAGGTTATGGACCTCCCGGAAATCTCCTTGGCCACCGTTTCCATTTTGATTTTCATCTCATCTGACATATCTCCCATAATGGCCAGAGATTGAGTCATGGCATCATCAAAGTTTCCAAATGCTCTGGCACTAGCAACTCCAAATGCCGTCAATGGAAGAGTGACCCGGAGCATCAGACTTTTCCCTATGTAGATCATACGGTTAGCTACCCTGTTCATTGTAGTTTCAACATTGTACATAGCTTTGGAGAAATTAGTGATGTCCGCCCGGAGATGTATCCACAGGCTCCCAAGGTTCATACTAAAAGCCATACACTACCTCCCTTGTTTTCTTTTCTTGACGGGGAGTTTTTGATTGGATGATAGAACCTTCTTGTTTCGGGTTATACCCACCCAGAAATTCTTTGATGCCTGAATTTTGTCTTCCAAATCTTTGGGTAGTGTTTTGGAGGAAAACTTCAGGATTTTCCGCTGAATAGTAACCAAGGCCGGATTTCTTACTTGCCCCCGTTCTATCTCTGCTGCAATCTGGGCCAAGTAAAAGTCTTGCCGGTTGAACTCCTCGGTGCCTTTCCAATCCAAGAACCATATCCATTTCAAAAACTCCGTAGAGGTCAGAGTGGCCTGTGCTTCTTGTACCGTCCGGCCAAGATGGGAAGCTACTCTATACCAAAGTAACTCCTCACCTTTTACTCGTTTTTTTCTATCTCCTCGGAGCCTACATTCAGACCGGAAATCTCCTGTGCCTTCTCAAAAAGTTTCTGTTGAGCATTAGAAGGAAGGGTTTCAATATCCTCCGCACTTACCAATTCCCCATTCTCATCATAGAGGCACAGGCTTAGGAGGTCTGCCTGAAAGCCATCAAAGGATTTGATACCTACAGACTTTCCATCCTTGCCTGTCTTGACCCTTGACGACATCTTATTGAGATAGGAGTTGCGGTCTGTTCCGTTGAGTTCCCGGAGTTTCCACTTCTTGACCTCTCCTTTTTCTCCTTCCAACTCAATGGATACTTCCTTGAGCCGGAGAGATACACGCATTACCTCGTCTGCCATATCATTCTCCTCCCCAATGTAGGGTTTGTCCTATGTCCAGCCGTATCAACCACCTAATCACTATGATTAGGGAGCCACTGAATACTGTGGGGCAGTTTCTACACCACTACCATTCTGATTGGACGGGATGATTTTCACCGTGGCCGTGGGCTGTGAACCTTCTGCCGCCGCACCGGGAGTGAACTCATCAATCCATCCCCAGAACACCAGTGTGCTACTATCTGCAAAGGTGATGGTGATTTGCTGATTAACATTTAGCATGATAATGATTTCGTTATACACAGCCGGGTCGTAAGCAACCACCAGTGAAGCTTCTGATAAGGACATCAAACCCTTTGGGGACTTGGTGCGCCATGTGGTGTTCCTCATTGTGGAAGTATCGTTTTCACCACCTCCAGACACGCCAGGAGGGGTTACCTCCTTCTCCCACATCTGAACATCACTGTCCTCTGCGAACTCAATCAGTGTTGCAAAGCCATCGTCAATTCTTGCCATGTCATACCTCCTCAATCGTGACGAGAAAGTTCAGACTAAACATTTCCCACCGCTTTGACCCATCATCCTGCCCAATGGCTACTACACCAGTAGCTGGGCTGACATTCCATATTATATATGTGTCCCCACCAATATCTACCTTAAACTCCGTTATCGTCTCTAAATTTCTCATCAACGTCTCAGCTTTGGAATACCCCGTGTTGTAATCAGAAGCCCGGAGTAACAGTTGAACGCCATAATGAAGGATTGTTTCCCCTGACATCATCACCCGTCCATCCTTCACCGGAGAGGTATCTATACAACCCACCGCATCATGGTCCACATTGTCCCCATCCGGGAGGTTCCCTACAAACACATGCCAATCCCCACTGTCGCCGGGATTGCTGAGCAAAGTCTGCCCAATGAGATACTGGGCCACTATGTATGCTGGAGAATGATTCACCGTCCAGCCTCCTCTACCATCACCCTCAATATCTCATCCCGCTTCACCCGGGCCGGTGTTTCCAGAAACTTGGCTATCTTACCCGACTTGTGATGCAATCCTGTTCTCTCATGGACGTAGACAGCATAGCTTTGTGTAAAGAAGACAACCACATCCGTATCCCATCCGCTTCCATCCGCCCGGGTCCCCGCTGAATTCTTTAGTGCCCCAGTGTCCACAGGCACCACCTTCTGCGATTCTCTCTGAAGGAAAAGTCCAGCTTTCTTCAACCCCCTAGCAACCTTATCACCATTAATGACATGTGCCCTTTTTAGGGCCTTCATAATACCCATTACTCCTCTGACTTCAACTGTCTTCATAGGTAAGCATTCCTAATGAACTTGGTGCCTTTGAAGTTTGGAGTTTTCCTAAACAGTAGAATTTCCCAAGCCCCGGAATTGTTTTTAGGATTATCCGAATCAACCACATCATCCAAAGTCCCTAACATCAGGACCCCCTTTGTCACCAAGTCTCTATCCACTATCAGCTTGGCTTGAGACATTTCCCTGTCCCCATTGGGCAAGATGATTTCCTCTTGTGCTTCACTCCAGCGACAATCTATCTCTACCGGCTCATCATAAGTGGGTTTTCCAAAGTCATTTGGAGCACCGGGGGCCCAATACACTACCGTCTGTTTCATAGCCCGTTTGGCAACTGAGATGTTGTCAGTAGCGGCAACAGAACCTCCTCCTGACACAGTGATTTGAACAATATCAGAAGCTATGGACTGGTCTTCCTTTTCAGATAAAACATAACCAAACCACTTTCCATTGTCTATATCAATGTTCATCTTGTTGTTACTGTCCCATTCAGAACCATAGGATACAAAGGTATCTCCGGACTGCCCCAAATACAAAGTGTGATTTGCCCCATCATATTCCCCGGACAATTCAGCTTCTAATCCCGTCCCATCACCTTTGTCAGTAAGGACAAGTGTAGGTTTAAGGACAAGTGTAGGTTTAGAAGGAGTAGTGACTGGGTCCGGCGTCTGCCAACCCGCCCAAAACTCACCTGTCTCTTTTCTCATGTTTCCATAAGCATCTCGTAAGACAAACGGATGCCCGGAGAACTTTGCTTTAGTAGTATCCTTTACAGTGGCCTTGATTTTCCAGTCCGCATCGAAATCGTTAATATCAAGACCGTTGGTGCAACCAACGCCAACGGCAGAAGCATCGCCAGAAGTACAATTAACATAGTAACTCGAATTATATGGAGCCAAAAAATCGCCCCCGACATTTCCGACAGCGACACAGCCGAAACAGACATTTCGATAATTTTCTAAAGCACTCCAACCCAAACCGCCATTGTTAAAAGCGCCACAATGTAAAAACCGTCCGACGTTATACTCCGAAAAAAAGCCGTGCGAACCAGCACCAACTACTGTTACATTATAGCACTGTAGCAGGCTACGATTCCTTACGCCAACAGCATTTACGCCAGGTGAAGCCTTGATGTAGCAGTTACGCAGGTAATCTGCCGGGTCCCCAAAATAAACAGCTTGCGTTGCGTCTGCTCCCGTGTAGCCGGAATGATCGAGAACAAACCCATCCACTGTCCATGAATAACCGAGGAGCATGTCCAGCAGTGAATTAGCCGTCGAGTTTTTAATTGTCAGCGTCAAGTAGCCATCGGCATTCCAAAGATAAATGTCGTCCTTAAAATTATTATTAACAATTTCTGTATATGTCATCGCTGTCGTAGCATAACACCAAATCTGGTCGCCGCTCGATGAAGCCGTAATCGCAAGAGAGATTGTAGAATAAGTTTTTCCAGTGCCGACAGTCAGAATGGCGTTCTGGTGTGTATCAAATAGTTTCTGCATTTTCTGTTTGATAGCCATAGAGGTAGCAACCAAACACGCCTTCATAGTGCCATTGTCAATGTCGTAGATATTGTCTTTCAGCAAGAGCGTTGGAGTGAAAATACTTGAGTCGATACGCCAGTTTTCCTCTTGTATGGTATCCTCTGAATACATCAGCCGGAGTGAATACTTGCCGGGAATAAGTTCCTTCCACACTTCTTGAAAACTCACATCGACGGGTTTCCCATCCAACATCTTGTAATGTGGAACCTGTTTATTCCAACCTCTTGTTTCAATGCCGTCGTGTACCTTGACCCGAATCATTTCAACTGAAACGGTGTCTATCTCACCTATGACTTCGGTTGGAATATCATAAACATACTGCTCCCGCATGACCTGTTTCCACGACTGAAAGACAGGCAAATCTTCTTCAGCGCATTTGCACCGGACAATCCTGAA
>Ga0210049_1003338_pt1 | contig 14500 bp, 10 predicted proteins | sample CryGeyCG2014_300_2_FD_183964 | JGI IMG/M metagenome (GOLD analysis project Ga0210049, IMG submission 183964) | Groundwater microbial communities from aquifer - Crystal Geyser CG06_land_8/20/14_3.00 (SPAdes) (version 2) | ecosystem: Environmental > Aquatic > Deep subsurface > Groundwater | place...
TCGCAATGGCTCCTTGTTTGGCTGCTCGCCAGGTGAGCTCACCTCGCCCACACCCAAAGTCTAAGACTCTCATTCCCTTTTTAATTTTAGCTAGTTTATAAGGATAGCTCAGTCGTGGCTCTATCTTGGCTCCGTATGTCGTATGCCAGTTTTCCCATCCCCCGCACTCGCTCTCATAATACTCTTTGGAATATACATAGGGCGCCACCTGCATATTGGCCATTATACAAGGCACAGGGTACAATTAGTACATGCGCTATGCTGTTGTCCCCGCCGGCGGACTTGGTACCCGCTCGGGCCTAGTTTCATCCAAAGAGCTCGCACATGTTGCGGGTATTCCTGTCATTGAGTATATTTTTGCACGCCTCCAACTAGCACAAGTTTCCAAAATATTTGTCACGACATCCCAGGGTAAAACGGATCTGATCGCTTACTTGACGCACGACTCACCGCACAAAGATCTACTTAGTCTCTCTATTGGTCCACGCTTGGGACTACTAGATGGCATTATCAGCCCGGCAAAGACTCTGGAGAGCGAGGACGAGCTTTACTTTGGTTTGCCCGATACCGTTTGGTTTCCAGCTGATGGCTTTGCCAAACTTTCCGAAGTTGCAGGTGATCTGGTTTTGGGTCTCTTACCCACCACTACCCCCCAACTTTACGGCTCAGTCACGGTAGAAGGTAACATCGCTACCTCAATCGTCGAGAAGCCAGCTTTCTCTACCTCACCGTGGATCTGGGCCTTTGGCAAATTCAAAGCCAAGGTCGCGCAAGATTTACTAGCTTTGTCACATGCTCACCCAGTCTTTACCAATACTTTAGGTGCCTATGCCCAACTTCACCCAATTAAAGTAGTGACTTTTGCGTCAGGTAAATATTTTGATACCGGTACTCCCGCCGGTTTATCTGCTACAAATAAATATGTCCAAAACTAACCCACTTGTCTCTATCATGATCCCAGTTTATAACCGAGAAAAATATATTGCCTCTGCTATAGAAAGTGTGCTCGCCCAAACATACAAAAACTTCGAGCTCCTAGTCCACGACGATGCCTCCACCGATGGCAGTCTTGGCGTCATCAAACAGTTTCATGATCCCCGTATCCGCGTGATTCATACTGCTAAAAATCACGGCATGTTAGGAGGCTGGAACTATCTCCTCCAATTTGGTCGCGGTAAATACATCAAACAAATGGGTTCCGACGATCTCTTGTCGCCTCGTTGCATCGCGCGCCAAGTAGAGGCACTCGAGTCTCATCCCCACGTCGCTTTAGTCACTTGTCAGCGTCAAGTCATCGACGGTCATGGCCAGCCCCTCACGACCTATCAGTTTGCGCGCCGCAATACACTTGTCTCAGGGGTAGAGCATGCGCACTGGATCTTGACTACTCTGCGCGAAAACAAAATAGGAGAGCCTGCGGCCGTCCTCTTCCGCCGCTCATATATTAAACGCGCGGGTTTATTTGATCCTCGTTTCTCCCAGTTTGCAGATTTTGAGTACTGGGTCAGACTCCTAGCATATGGGGATCTCCTATATCTTCATGAACCTCTTTGTTCCTTCCGCACTCACGACGGCTCCAATACGATGTCCGCCATCCGCGATGGTCGCTTTATCAGCGAGATCTTTGTTCTGATCAATAAATACTATAATGACCCTTTATTCGCAAAAACCTTCTCCTTAAGCCAAAGCGATCGCGCTCATGTGACGACTCTAAAAATCAAAGATACCCTCAAAAACATCAAAGATCTCATCTTGTGTGGTGATCTCTCTCGTGCTGCTTCCTACACTATCCGCTTACTCAAAAGATGAAGTCCGATCCCACCCAGTGCAATTATCACCAGTATCCATTTGTTCCAGCTCCTTGTTTTTTCCGTTGACTCTCCCCGCACTTCTCCACCTGTAGGACTAGTAGATGTTGAGGGTGAGGGGTTGAGTGACGGCATTGTGTTGATCAATTCCTCGTCACTCTCTCCAAGTATATCTCCCCCAGGGGATGGAGTGGGAGTAGGGGAGGGTGAAGGCGTAGCTGATACTTGAACGGAATCTGTTGGATTAATCGTAAATTCCTTGGTAATCTCATCACTCTTATTACCAGCTTTGTCATACGCCACCACAATTACTTTGTAAGTGCCAAGGGGAGCACTATCCATCGTATAGGTCCAGCTAGTCGTGCCAACCACAGTGATGGTATTTTCACTCTCTCGTGGTTTGGTAAGTTTTAGCTCTACTTTCTCAACCCCAGACAGTGTATCTCTGGCATTCCCATTTATCGTACTCCCCCATGCGTTTAGGGTGATGGTTGGTTTAGTCAAATCTAGTTTGATTTCTTTAGAAAAAATCTGCTCATTATTACAGTTACCCGCTACGTCACAAATATATGGTTTCACCCAGCAGTAAGAAGCACTACTCTCTGTATCTATCTCACAATATGGATCAATATAGTCGGAGAGCAGATTTTCATCACCATATTCAAATACAATTTTTTGACTAGTGTTGTACCAATCATCATTTAAGCTAGTTTGTGAGAGCAAAGTTGGCGCGGTAGTATCCACTACTATCTCATCAGAGCTTGTGATCTCACTCTCATTCCCTGCCAGATCTTTTGTCTTTAACTCTAGTCTCCATTTTCCCTCTGTCCAATTTGTACTCGTCGATAGCACCTTGCCTATCCACAACCAATCAGTGAGTGGAGAATCTGTCAATACATCTTGTGTCCGAGTGCCATAGTCTAATATTTGACTCCCTATATCAACACCTGCTTCCCAGCTCCACTCCTGAGCAGTCAGATTGGTAGGATTGGGGCTTGTATCTGGAGCAGATGATAGTGTTGGAACTATCGTATCAATTGTCAATGTTCGCTCGTTTGACCATGCACTACAATTATCTACACTATCGCATGCACGCACACTCCATTTATATGTTCCATCACTCCAATCAGAAATGCTTGCCATAGATGCACTCACACTAGCTTCGACAGATTCACTCTTGTAGTTATAAATCACGGGGGTACTAGGATCATCTACATCTGACCAGTCCAGGACCAACCCCGTGGTAGGTAAATAAGCTCCATCTATCGGCGAGAGCGGGGTGGGAACGGGTGGAGGAGTCAAATCTATTGGCACGACACTGCGAACTCCCGCCGATGCACTCGCATAATTGATTTCAAAGTAATTGATTGGATCGGTGAGTGGATAGGTATCAGGCTCTATTTCGCTGGCTAGATTATCATACAAATATATTTTGATCTCCCCAGTTGATTCTTCATCTTTATCTACGGTGAGGGTGTATTTACCAGGTGGTGGCTTGGGCAACATCGCGACTTTCAAGTGAGTGTTGCTCCCACCGTCTACATCATCGTCCAAATACTCATCACTCCAATTTAGAGGAATCGTGTCACCCGCTTCATTTATGAGTGTCCCAGTAATCAAAGCAGAAGAAACAAACATCATATACGACAAATCGGTGTTGGATGTGACAAAACGATTGATACTCTTGATGGTTGAAGTTTTTGCCAAAGTAGTAATCGCATCATTCGCCGGATCATTAATCATCCAATTAGTCGCATCCTCATCATATCCAACTACAAAATGACCAGGTATACCTAGGATGGAAGGAAGAGTCAGAAGTGCTGGATCGTAGCTACGCTCAAACTCCAGTGATTTGCCATCAGGCAATCTACCTTTTGCATATCGCGTGATCGCTAGCCAGTTAACAAATCCTGGCCCCACGTATCCATCTTCTTGCTCCTTAAGCCAATCATTAAGGATATCAGGATTAATAGGATTACCATCTAGTGCCTTAACTTCAAATTTTTCTAGCATCATGGCAACCGAGGTCAGTGCACACCCCCACCGGTTGATTCCACTTTTATCTACTCCCGCCCACTCACTCGCACTATCGTATTCATGCTCCCCCCACAAAGGATCTTTTTGAGAGAAGTAGGGGAAAGAAGGAAGCGATGAATCAAGAACTACTATTTTATCAATCAAAATTGTTGGCCAATTTCCCGAAGTGACAGTTATTTCTGGATTTCCAAACCAAATAGATGAGATCGTCTTATCGGCAGTAATAGTACCAATATATACACCATCAAGATATGAACTATAATTTCCCGGAAAACCAACTATTTTCATAATATGAGGATCAAGTTCATTTGCAATAGTGCTAAAAAGATTTGGAAAGTATCCCACTTTGACTGATGGCGGAACTCCCCAATTCCAAGCCCACAAAATTGAGGTATTACCAACATCTGGGAAGCTACCGTTTATTGGGTATTCATCATCAATTACTGGTCCAGCACCGAATCCAGCTACAGTCTCATATCTAAAAGAAATTTCTACACTATCAACCGGTAGAGTAATATTTGAAGGATTAAGTACCACAAGTGGATATGAAGTTGAGTTTGTTGGAGCAGATAGTCTCATACTATCAGAAGCAATTGACACAGAGCCACCATTCAAATCAATAGTATAATTCATTAGCGAAGAACTATCACTAAAATTATCAGTGAATGAAAATACTTTTATTGGAGATAAAAATAGCAATATGAAACAAAAAATGAATGAGCGTAACAACTTAAAAGGCATTAAGAATAATAATACTAGAACCTCAAACAATGTCAATAAGAACATAATTACAATTTATGAAAATCTCCCAACAGGAGGAGCTAAATTTCTATACACCTCAAATATTAATTATCTAAAGCAAAAATACAGACTAAACTTAATATCTGACAAAAAATATTCAACAAAAATATTAAATTTATTGCAATATTTAAAGTACATTATATTCGATAGTTTTCTAATTGAGAAAAGGCTACTTAACGAACTACGTCAATCTAAAATATTTGTTGCATATCATTCGTGGGTAACAAAATCTACTAGATTATTAAGGCAAAAAGATGTTCCAGAAATTTATATTTGTCACGAAGTTCCAAGAGAATTTTATGATAAAGCATATATCAAATCGTTTACATTTAAAGAAAAAGTTATCAACATATTGCGAATATTTGTCAAAAATATTGACAAAATTAATGTAGAGAAAAACAAAAAATTAGTAATAGTATCAAATTCAAATTTTTCAGCTAAAAATATATTAGATGTGTATGGTAAATCATCCACAGTCATATATCCAGGTATAAAGATTAAAGAATTTGGAAAATACCAACCGATTGATAAAAGAATTAGCCAATTAATTTGCGTGGGTTCAATTAATAAGTTAAAAAATCAAAAAGAAATAATTAACATCGTGAGTAAATTGAAAACCAAAAAGTTAGTTAGATTAATGTTGATAGGTAACGGTGGTGATATCAATTATATAAAACAATTAAAACTATTAGCGATCAAAAACGATGTTAATTTAAGTATACGCACAAATGTAAGTCGCGTAAATTTAATAAAAGAATATAAGAAATCAAAAATATTTCTTTTTAATCCTATGAACGAACCTTTTGGAATAGTAGTTTTGGAAGCGTTAAGGTGTGGCTTGCCAGTTATTCTGGGAAATGACGGTGGAGGTTACAATGAAATTATAACGGAGAAAAACGGATACTTAATTCCCCCAAATTCAATTGATAAATGGGTAAATACAATCAATAAACTATTAGTCAATGATTCATTGTGGGAAAAAATTTCAAGATACAACTATGAATATTCGAGTAAATTCTCTGACAAGAATATGAATCGGGAAATGTATAGATTAATTGATAAAATACTTAACAAGAAAGTATGATTTTTCTCCTCCGAGCGAGTCATGCCAACGCATTTGAATTGCAGAACTACGTGGGGCTCAAAGAAAAATTCGATATCCAGGTAATTACCAGCCATCACCCACTCACGCCCATCCCACTCCCATCTCACCCATTGTGGTCGCTCACCGACCTGCCTGCTTTCCCATATCGTCGCCAGATCATGAATCGTCTTTTTGGTGGCGAGCAGTGGCTCCTCGGCCTCTCCCCACTAATACAAAAACGATATAATGATTTAAATCATGATATCACTTTACATACTGCCGAGACATATACACCCTATACCCACCAAGCGGTCCAGTTGCGCAAGCAGAGGAAAGTAACCAAGCTCGTTTGTACCTGCTGGGAGACCATCCCTCATGCAAATGAAAAATTTGCTCGTCTACGGGCCTGGAAAAGCGAGGCCTACCACTACGTCGATATCTTTCATGTCCCCACAGTTCGCGCCAAAGAGGCTCTAGTAGCCGAGGGTGTCGATCCAGTCAAGATCATGGTCATCCCCTACGGCGTCGATCTCAATAGATTCGAGTCCAAAGACCTGCAGGGCCAGGCCCTGAAGGCCTGCCTGCGCAGGCAGGGTAAGAGATGTGTAGTTCTGATCGTAGCTAGGTTAGAAAAAGAAAAGGGGATGGACACTATCACGCAAGTGGCGGCACAGCTTCCTCAGTATGATTTCCTCGTCGTAGGGCGGGGCACTTACAACCCCCGGGGTTCTAATATCAAGATCCGCTCAGTCCCATATTCGGATATTCACAAAGTCTATCAATCAGCTGACCTCTTTTTCCTTCCGTCTCACTCCTCAGCTACCTGGGAAGAACAATATGGTATGGCACTAGTCGAGGCCATGGCGACTGGTCTTCCCATCCTCGCCGTGGGTTCCGGTGCCATCCCCGAAGTATTGGGGAATGCAGGCCTCACATGCGAGGTAGAGGATGTGGATAAAATGGTTAAAACGATTCGCTCTCTCCTCACCTCACCTGCAAAATATCAAAAGTACAGTAGTCTCTCCCTCGCGCAAGCTGTCGCTCGCTACGACTCTCGCAAAATCACCCCAAAACTAGCCAAACTCTACGATTGGGATAAAATAGTCTCATGACTCAAATAAACTTGCAGCCAGGACAACTTCTTACCCATACTTTTGCCGTCATCAAATCTACCAAGAAAACCACTTTCCTATACTACTTGTACGGATGAAAGAGAGCTCCTCACCAATGTCTGGGCGACCATCGCCAAATATCAGCAGTACGTCAGCTACAACGGGAAAGGCTTTGACTATCCCTTCCTCTTATTTCGCTCTTTAGTCCACAAAGTAACCATTGCCAAAGGTCTCGAATCTACCCGTCATTTAGATTTAGCCAAATTATTGCGTCCCAACAATAGTCAGTACAAACTCAGCGCTATCTGTGAGGCTTTGGGGATCGATGATCCCAAGAGTCACGGTGTCTCTGGCCTCTATGTCAGCCAACTTTACCGTCAGAACAAATACCAAGAAATTGTCGACTATGTCGCTCGCGACGTGATCTCTACCACTGCCCTATATCAGGCACTCGCGCACGCTGCACCACTCCTCTTGGTCAGTCTAAAATAATCGAATAATGATACCGAAATGGGTTTTGGCGTATCGGTATCATCTTCGATTAGACAACACTGTCAGTTATAGATTCACAAAAAATCTGCTATCATATAGCTATGAAGTTTCCCAGGTCAAAAAAACTTCTCTTCGCCAACAACAAGGGAGGAGTAGGCAAGACTACTCTAGCTTACAACTGTGCAGTCTCCTTCGCCAAAGCCGGCTATAAAACCATGCTAGTGGATCTTGATCCTCAGTGCAATCTCTCTCGTCTCGCCCTCGGTGATAATAATTATGAAAAAACCCTTTTTTCCGCTTCAGAAAGAGATATTTATGACGTGCTCAAAGGAATCATTCAGGGTGGTAGCGATATCGACTTATCAGTCAAATCTATTCCGATCGAGCGTAGTGACGGCAATCTAACTCTCCTCAAGGGTAATGTCAACCTTACTCTCTATGAAAATATGCTTGCGACTGCTTACGGTTCCGCTGCCTCTGGACAACAAATTGGTTATTTCCAGACCAGCGGCATTGATCGTTTCCTGCGCGAACGTGGTCTGCATGACGAAATTGATATTTTTGTCATCGATACATCGCCCAGTCTCTCACTACTCAACAGAATTATTTTTCTTGGATCTGATTACTTTGTCGTACCCATGATGCCAGACGCCTTCAGTGTTCAGGGAATAGAAAATCTTGGTACCGTGTTTGAAGAATGGAAGAAGAATTGGCAAATATCTGGTAAGGCACTCGCTGGCAACACCGAGAACAAATTTGTATTATCTGGAGATGGATTATTTGTTGGTTACATAGTCAATTCTTACAATGTCTATGGTAAACAACCTATCCACGATCATCGGCATTGGATGGAAGAAATTCCTACCAAGGTAAAAAAATATTTATCCGAAAAACACTGTCGTAATGGTCTAGTAGAAAAAAGTTGGGCAGCTCCTCTTGCTATTATCCAAGACTATGGAACTATTCCAGCCAGATGTCAGGAATTTGGCGTTGCCATTTTTGACCTTGACCCCAAACTAGTAGAAGAAATCCACATTGGCACCAAAGAAAACCTTGCTAAATCAAAAGACGAGTTCGCCGAACTATCCACACATCTCCTTAAAATACTTGGTGATTACTAATAGACTTCAAAATCTTTTACCCCAGCAAGTACTCTAAGTCCGCCAGCGACAACTCCTTCCCCACTTTGCCACCCACGATCACGCGGTCGATCAAATCCTTTTTCTTTTGTTGTAGACTCAATATTTTTTCTTCGATGCTATCCTTGACCACCATTTTGTAAACCGTCACAGCCTTCTTCTGGCCGATGCGGTGGGCCCTATCTGTCGCCTGGGTCTCCACCGCCGGGTTCCACCACGGGTCATAGTGGATCACGTAGTCAGCCGCCGTCAGATTGATCCCGATCCCGCCCGCCTTTAGCGAAAGCAAAAATACCAGTGGCTCGTCTGTGGTCTGAAAATTTTCAATCAGCTTGGTTCTTTCGGTCACTTTAGTTTGACCAGTCAAAGTTTGAAATTTAATCTTATTTTTCTTAAACTCTTTTTCTATCAATGCTATCATCGTAGTAAACTGGCTAAACAAGAGCACTTTGTGACCCTCACTAATCAATTCGCCACACACTCGCACTATCTCGTCTAGCTTCACTGATCCTGCGTGTTCTCTTGGCTTCACCAGTCGTGGATCACAACAGGTTTGTCTCAGGCGCAAGAGAGCCTCAAGTATTTGGAATTGGCTCCGTCCCACTCCCTGCTCATCCACTAGTTTGAGGATACGCGCTTGATAATATTGGCGCAGTGTCTCGTAAAATTCTTTTTGTTTAGTTCCCATCTCAAGAGTCATGACTTGCTCAGTTTTGGCAGGTAGCTCCGTCAATACTTGATCTTTAGTACGGCGCAAAATAAAAGGCTTAATTAGTTTTTGCAGATGTAGACTCACTTGGGCATCTTGACGCTTCTCCACGGGTATAGCAATATTTTTACGGAATTCCTCGATTGTCCCCAGCATCCCCGGGTTCAAAAATTCTAGTTGCGAGTATAGCTCGCTCAAGTTATTTTCAATCGGTGTCCCCGTCAGACAGAGTCTATGTTTGGCGTGAATAGCTCTTGCCGCTCTGGCAGTTTGACTCACAAAATTTTTGGTGTATTGCGCCTCGTCCAGGATTAGGTAATCCCACTTTATTGTTTTGAGAGTATCCACGTCACGCCTGATTATTGCGTAGCTAGAGAGCACTATTTCTAGATTTTTCTTTGGCAAAATTCGCGGAGTTCCCACGTAAGTACTGATTTTCATCTGGGGTGTAAATTTCTTTAGCTCGCTCTCCCAGTTAGCCACCACGCTAGTTGGCGAGACTATCAAAACTTTCATTTTCCCGTTTTCGGCTTTATATTTTGTAAGCATCGCGATCGCTTGTACTGTCTTACCTAGTCCCATGTCATCAGCCAGTATCCCGCCAAAGTCGAGCTCACGCAGATAATTGAGAAATGACACACCATGTACTTGGTATGGGCGCAACTTGGCGACGACTCCTTTTATTTTGGGCAGCTTCTTAATCCCGTCAAATTCTCTGACCGCTTTAAGCGTCTTTTGCCAAGAGCTATGTAACTTGCTCACGTCAAGCATCTCTAGATCATCCACTATTCCGATTTGGGTACGATTTAGCTTAATTACCCCACTTTTATCCGCTAAAGTCGACAGTTTTTGAAACTGCTTAAATAGCGACTCATCTATCAAATGACTTTTGCCTCGCAAAGTTACAATGCGCTCACTCCCAGCTCCAGCCAAGATCATCTCCGCCAAGCTATACTTCTCCTCATCGATCTTTATCTCTCCTGTAATATCTAGCCAGTTAATGCCACTTGCATTCTCAAACTTGGCTTCCATCGCTTCACGCCCTACTTTGGTTATTTCCTCTTTTTCAATGAGGATTTCCCACTCGCTTGGCAACTCTACCACCAGTCTATTGATCTCTTCCCAATCAATTATCTCCTGTGGATACTTGGACAAAAAATCCTGCACAAATCCTTGCTCGACGTCTCTATCTCGTTCCCAAATACTTCCACCTTCTCCCGCAACATATTGGGAGGTATCCAAACTAGGGTCAATGCTTTGCTTTGCGTAAGTTACTTTGACCGTTGGGTGCCAGCTCGATTTGGTGACGGCAGACAATAACAGTTGTGGGGTAGGGGTCCCTATTTGTATCTTGGCAAGTAACTCCGGAGGTAAAATTATCGGGATGTACTTTTGCATTTTGAGCAAAGTTTCAAGCATTCTGGGATCATTGGCTAGGCTAGTTGGAATCGTATTTTGCATAAGGATCGTGCGGAGTAAATTGGAAGGTATCCTATTTGTCACCGGAATAATTTCATTTGCTTCACTCAAAACGACCAGTGGCTCATAGTCAAAAACAGTCTTTATCCTGATTGGCTCACTAGTTTTGGGTATTAGTTTCCAACCATTTTCATTCTCGCTCAGCTCAAGAGCCAGCGTCGTAGGCATTGCCAACTTTATGGGTACTCTCTGCTCACTTCTCCCTATTTTACCCATTTGCCAAAAAACCAGTGAACACTCTTGCAAATACTTAAGTAGCTCAGTAATCGCAAATTCATCAATCCCCACACTTTGCCAGGATAGTGCCGAGTAGCCACCATGAATGAGACTCGAGAGTATGGCAAGTATTTTTTTATCAATTTCGGTAAAATATTTACTTTTGGAATTAAACAACGCGCGAGGACTGCGTGTGCCATTGTATGTCCATCCCTCCTGCCCAATCTTGCGCTCAGCCGTACCCACCTCGATCGCCAACTGAATCTTTTTGGGATCATAATATCTCTCGCCCATCGCTTCATTTTCTGCCAAGACGTAATAAAGCTGTTTTTCTATCTTACTTGATTGCTTTGATCTTACTTCTCCTTCTAGCTTGTTCATTTCGTCGGTGATGGTACTCAACCAACTATTGGACAATAGAGTGCCTTGCTTGCCGTGAGTAAAAACAGTCTCAGGTGACATCTCGATCAATCTTTGCAAATAACTCTGTGTTGTAATTTGCATCGCCAGTGCCACCGTATGCTTGCACGGAGCGCCATATGGACATGTACACGATTGGATATACTCCCCGTAATCATTTTGCGAGATTATCGTATCGTACAACTCAGTTCCTCTTACTTTGGCCGCTATGAGGCCTGGTTCTTTGCGAACAATTTGTATTTTGTGCAGTACATACCCATAAGCACGCTGTACTATTTGATGTGGAACAGTTCTAGTGATATCACGTAGTTCAAATTTTGCCATCCGATTATTATACTCGGCTACTGCAAGAAAATTGGTACCCTCCGCGTATCGGGGCTATTTCCGCCAAATCTATAATCAGTCTCAGCAAAATAATCTAGTACCATTAGAAGGCAATGGTAGAAAAGGTCAGGTAAAAGGTCGAATGACTAGGTAGTGAGGCCGTGCCCCTAACGTAGCCGTAGGCGAAGTGGGGTATACTTTCTCCATGTCCAAAATTGAACTCAATACACAATTCCGTATGGCGCTTGATCTCATGGAAAATGGGTCAGATTCACTTTTTATTACCGGCCGTGCCGGCACCGGTAAGTCCACTCTCTTGACCTACTTCAAAAAAACTACCAAACAAAACATCGTGATTCTTGCCCCTACTGGCGTAGCTGCTGTCAATATTGGTGGCGCCACAATCCATAGCTTCTTTCAGTTCAAACCCGACGTGACCATGGAGAAAGCTTGGGCCAAAGGAGCGGGAGCCAAAAAAACCAAGCTCTATCGTGCTCTCGACATCATCGTCATCGACGAAATCTCGATGGTTAGAGCAGACCTTCTGGATTGTGTTGACGCGTTTATGCGTAGGGTCTGCGGGACATCTGCTCCCTTTGGTGGCAAGCGCGTCATTTTCTTTGGCGATCTCTACCAGCTCCCGCCCGTAGTCACTCGTGATGATCAGGAGATTTTTCGTACCCGCTACGAATCTGCCTTCTTTTTTAGTGCTGATGTGATTTCTCGCTGTCCACTCACCTACATCGAGTTAGATCATATATATCGTCAAAATGACGAGGCTTTTATCGCAGTCCTCAACGCCATCCGCCAAAACCAAGCCACACAGAGCGATCTCGCACTCCTCAATACTCGGGTGTACGAAGATTACGCGCCTCCCCCCGAAGAATATGTGATTCATCTGACTGGTACCAACAAAGATGCAGAGGCTTACAATACCTACCAGCTCCACTCACTAGAGGGGCAACTTCACTCATTTAAAGCGAGCAGTACTGGTGTTTTTGACAGACGTACGGAGCCAGCTCCTCGCGAGCTTATTCTCAAAATAGGCGCCCAGGTCATGATGACCAGCAACGATCGGGAAAGACGCTTTATCAACGGGACCGTGGGGAGGGTCGAGGATATCTCTGTTGTGGCGGGCTCTCCCGTTGTCTCAGTCCGACTGACCAGTGGCAAGTTAATAGATGTTGGTCCCAACTCCTGGGAGATGTTCAAGTTTAGCTATAGCGCCAAATCTGGTCGGATCACAACCGAAGTAGCCGGTACCTATACTCAGCTTCCACTCATGCTGGCCTGGGGGATCACCATTCACAAAAGTCAGGGAAAAACATTTGAGCGACTCGCTATCGACTTGCCACATTCGTTCGCTCATGGTCAGACCTACGTGGCGCTCTCTCGTGTTACTGCGCTCTCAGGACTCATCCTCAAGCGCCCACTCACCTCAGCTCACGTCATCATGGACCCCATCGTCACCACTTGGCTCACCATGCTCAAAGACACCTCTCCAACCTCCACGATTTTGTAATAGTTGACTTCGCCTATCATTTGGGTATAAAGTTGTCTTACAATGACTAAAATAAATAACTCCAAGCTAATGATTCGCAATAGCACGGCTGAGTTTTTGATGTTCACCGCCGACACAAGGTCATCAAGTATCGAAGTAAGGTTTCAAGAAGAGACTGTTTGGCTGTCCCAGAAAATGATTGCCCAGCTCTTCGATTGTTCGACAGATAACATAGGACTCCATCTCAAAAATATCTTCAAAAGTGAGGAAATTAATGAAAAATCAGTTACCGAGGATTTCTCGGTAACTGCCAACGACGGCAAAAACTACAAGGTCAAACATTATAATCTCGACGCCATTATTTCTGTTGGCTACAGGGTCAACTCTATGCGTGCTACACAGTTTCGACGCTGGGCCACTAACGTACTCAAAACCTTCGCGATTCAAGGTTATATTCTTGATCGAAAGCGACTAGAAAATGGCACCTATCTAAACGAAGATTACTACGAGCGCCTGTTGCAAGAAATCCGCGAGATCAGGTTGAGTGAGCGCAAATTTTATCAAAAACTAACAGACATCTACGCAACTAGTATTGATTACGACAAAGATTCACCACTCACCCAAGATTTTTTTGGCAAAGTCCAAAACAAATTACATTTTGCAATCACCGGTCACACCGCAGCTGAAATTATCCGCTCTCGCGCCAACGCCAAAAAGGATCATATGGGTCTCTCGACTTGGGACAAAGCCCCAGGTGGCAAGATCTTGCCCGCAGATGTTGTAATTGGTAAAAATTATTTGTCTCGTGACGAGCTCGATTCTCTTTCACGCATAGTTAATGCCTTTCTTGACTTAGCAGAGAACAGAGCAAAGCGCCGAGTTCCCATGACTATGGAGGATTGGGTCAAGCGTATTGATCTGTTTCTAGAGGCCGACGATCAAGCCATCTTGCATGGTAAGGGTAATATTTCCATGGACGAAGCACAAGTGTTCGCATTAAGCCAATTCGAAAAATTCCGTCTTACCCAGGACAATTTATTCCAATCAGATTTTGATCAAGAAATCAGCAAACTTCTTAAAGATTAAAGAGTGACTAATCCGTTTCTCATGTCATGGACCCCATCGTCACCACTTGGCTCACCATACTAAAAAACACCAATGTTACTTCAATTGACCCACAATGATCTCTTGGCTTTCCTAACTATCTAGACTATTCTTAAGCGAATGGGAAAACGTGAAAAACAAGCAACGGCATTAGTACCACCCGGTAGCTCGATGGTCTATACTCGTGATTTAGTAGAATTCGGTGTTGATCCAAATTTTGCCGCGATTGATCCAAGACAATGGTCACAAGCAAAAAGAAAAGAACTTACCCAAC
>Ga0210049_1003346_pt1 | contig 14471 bp, 17 predicted proteins | sample CryGeyCG2014_300_2_FD_183964 | JGI IMG/M metagenome (GOLD analysis project Ga0210049, IMG submission 183964) | Groundwater microbial communities from aquifer - Crystal Geyser CG06_land_8/20/14_3.00 (SPAdes) (version 2) | ecosystem: Environmental > Aquatic > Deep subsurface > Groundwater | place...
ATTAAATTATTTTTTTTAATCAGCGAGAAAAAATGTTTTTGATCTTCTGAAGAAGTCCAAGTATAAATATTTTTATTTTCCCCTCGGGTAGTTTTTCCATCAACTGTCATCAGCATCACCATCGTTATTTTCATTTTTTATTTTCCCCTTTTAACCAACGAACTGCAACATAAACAAATGGAGTTTCGATAATTGACATAAAACATTTAAGCAACCAATAGGGAATTATCAAACTAAATAAAAATGAAAAATTATCAGCAAAACCTTTATTAAAAGCATAAAATGCTAAGAACATAAATACGCACGTATCAATAAACTGAGAAACAAAATTGGAGAGATTACTTCTTAACCACAAGGCTTTTTTACCGATCTTCTCTCTTATTTTTTGAAAAACAATTATGTCAACAAAGTCAGAAATCGTAAAAGCAAGTAAACTGGCAAAAGAAATTCTCATTGACTGGCCAAAAATTAAATCATAAGCAGATTCACTCGATGCAAATCTACTTGAGGCCGGAAGCCTAATTGCCAAAAAAGAAAACAGCATAAATATAATAATGGTTATCAAGCTCGATCGATAAACACTTTTAGCTCTTTCTACCCCAAACACTTCAACGATAGCATCATTAATTGAAAAAATAATCGGGATGACAAAAATCGCCACACTGGCATTCCAGGTAAATTTACCTATATGAAGTAAGGGGAAAGTTTTCCCACCCATTAATTCTGAGATGGCAACACAGGCAATATAAATTGCAATCACTAAATCCAATTTAACGATCTTCAAATCCATTTTTTTAAACATAGAATTATTTTATCAAATTATTCTTTCCATTTTAACCATTTTTCTTCAACTTCTTTTTCCAAATCAATCTGATAAAATTTTGCCAATAATAAAATATGACTAAAAACGTCGGCGACTTCTTTATGAAAATCATCTTTTATTTCCTCCGGACTTTTCCCCTTATGACGACCCTGCTTAATCATCATCAAATAAGATTGGATAAGCTCGCCCATTTCTTCCTGAAGTTTTAGGACAAACCAATTACCATCGCGGTCAATATCAAATTTTTTTGAGTAGATCTTGGAGACTTCCTCGACTTCATCGGTTAAATCCTTGATGTTCATAGAAATATTATAACACTTTTAGCGCCAATCAATAGCTTTAATCTCATTCTCTTCTAAATATTGATTACATTTTGAAAAATGATGATTACCAAAAAAATTAGCGACTGAGTAGGGCGATGGATGAGCGGAAATTAAAACCAAATTTTTCTCTCTATCAATTACCTCTCCCTTGACTTGTGCATATTTTCCCCAAAGCAGATAGACGATGTTTTGTCGATTTTCATTAAGTGACTTAATAATGGCATCGGTAAACTTTTCCCAACCTTTTGCTTTATGAGATGCCGGATTACCGGCCGCAACTGTTAAAACACTATTTAACATCAGGACACCCTGCGAAGCCCAACGGGAAAGATCACCCGACGGTAGGGGATTGATACCCAAATCATTTTGAATTTCTTTATAAATATTTTTAAGAGATGGAGGGAGGGTGACTCCGTCGGAAACTGCAAATGATAGACCATTAGCCTGATTTGGACCGTGGTAGGGATCTTGTCCGACGATGACGACCTTGACTTGATCGATCGGGCAAAGATCAAAGGCCCGAAAAATATTTTTTGCCGGCGGATAGACTTTACCTGACAAATACTGTTGGCGAACAAACTCGGTCAGTTCTTGCCAATAAGGTTTCTCAAATTCCGATTTCAAAACTGTCTTCCAGGATGAATCAATCTTCACGTCTTTCATAATTGTACTATGTTAAATTCTCGTCAATATATTTTAACGCTTCAATCATGCCACCTTCGGTAACTTTTGAAACAATTAAGTCGGCAATTTCCTTTAATTCTTTCGGTGCATTTGCCATCGCAATACCAAATCCACTGGCAGTAAAAAGCGGGTAATCATTGTGTCCGTCGCCTATTGCAACCACTTCATCAGGTGAAAGATTGAGTATTTTGATGAATTCTAGAACTCCTGTGTGTTTTGTCGCTTTTTCAGAAGTAATATCAGATCCAAAGGAATCAAAATATTCAAAATTATGGATTGAAATGTCTGAACAAATATTTTGAAGGTTTTTTTTATGAAGTTCAATCTGTTTTTCAGATAATTTGTTTGCCTTTGCATAAATAACTATCTTAAGAATAGGTTCATTATTTTTATATTTGCTAACAGCCTGATTAATAAGATCTGGATAATGTAAACTGCCTTTTACTTTTTTTGAAACAAATACTGAGTTTTTTGTTTCCATGGAAAAAATAAGTTTTTGGACTTGAAAATATTTGATAATTTTTTTGACTGACTCACTCGAGATTGACTGAAGAAGCAGGATTTTGTTATTTACCGAATCGAAGATCATTGCTCCTCCATGAAGTATGTGAATTCCTTTGATCTCTAATTCGTTTTCAACTTTTCTGATCGAACTGTAATAGGCACGGCCGGTTGCCAAAGAAAAACTGACATTTTTATTTTGAATTTTTTTTATCAGATTCTTTACCCCCTGAAGAATATTTCCATTTTGATCAGCTAAAGTTCCATCATAATCGCTGAGAATTGCTTTGATTTTTTTCATATTTATTATTTCAGTGTCCTTTGAGGATATTATAATAAAAATATATTAGTTATATATCAGGGAGTGCACAAAAAATAAAAGAGTAATCTAAAAAAACAAAACACCAATATAAAAAAATATTTTTCATTTTTTGTTGATTTAGCTTCAAAGGGTGATGTTTTTCGTTACGATCGTAACAAAAAAATGGATATTTCAATAGTTTAAAATCCTATTTTTGGAGACATTTTTGGACTATTTCCATTATTTCATTATGGACTTCCTTATTGGTAGCGATGAAATATTTTGGATTGCCAAAGACCGTCAGTCTTTTTTTATTTTCATCAGTGCAAATTCCACCGGCGTTTTCGATAATCATTTTTGCAGCCGCCCGATCCCACGGACTGGCCGCAATAATAACCATTGCTTTTGAAATTCCGATTGCCACTATCATCGATTGATAAACAATTGACTCAACATACGTGACTCTTATTTTTTTATCAAAAAGTAACTTAAAATATTTATTTGTATCAAAGTCCAAATTCCAATAAGGAATCCCGAAAATAAAATCACCGAGAATAAATTTTCCCGGCTTAACGTAAATTTCTTTTTCATTCATATAAGATGGTGATTTTGTTTTTGTATAAAGCATTCGTTTCATAAAAGGGTCATAAATAACGGCAACAACCGGTTCACCGTTATGGCAAAGTGCTAATGAAAACATTGAAGTGGGAATGTGATGAGAGAAGGGAATTGTCCCATCAACAGGGTCGCAAACCCAAATAAATTCTGCGTTGTGAGACTCGTGCTGGAGTTCTTCATCATAGACTTCGTGATTTGGAAAATTTTTCCTAACTTCTTCTATCACCAATTTTGAAATGGCGAGATCCGTTTCCGTTACCGGTGTTAAATTTGATTTAGTTGTGATTGTTGAATGAATAAAATTTTTAGTAATAATTTCACCAGCCTTTAAGGCTATAGCTTTCGCAAATGCTAATTCTTTACTGTAGTCGTTCATATGAGTCATCATACCATTACATAAAAAAATAATTTATTATTCCTAACAAAATAACTACCGTAACCAAGACTGTTGTAATTAATAATCCTACTTGACCAGCTTTTTTATAAGCCTTCCAAGATGAATAAATCCAAAATGGCTGGGAAATCAAATTAATTACCAATCCCCATTGAGGATATTTTAAAGCAATAGCTATTTGTGTTCCTACCGTCAAAACAGGAATGGCAATTTGAGTAATCGTATTAAATAAATGATTGTTTTTCTTCATATTAACCAAGTTCAAAAGTGGTCACACCAAACACTTTATTTAAATTAATAATTGGTGGTTTTTTTGTGTACATTCTGGCCGTTTCAAACATCGGCTTCATTTTATATTTATTAACAAGTTCTATTGCTTCCTTGTTTGCTTCTGGGATATCAATAACAATCAAAGAATCAACAGCAAAATTATTTAATTCCCTAAAAATATCTTCTGCTATTAATTTGGTATCAGCAAATAAAGGGCCGATTTTGTAACCGGTGACGCACTTGCGAATCATTCCATAACCTAATAATTTGTCATTCTTTAAAAAACAAAGTGTTAAACTTTCTGGTTCTTCAATCCAGTGTTTCAAAAATAGGGGACGAGAAAGTGGAAAGAATTTACTATCAAATTTAACTAAAACATCAAATGGAATATACTTAACATTAATTAAATTTTTATTAACAACTTCATATTTTTTTCCATTTCCCTCGTAACGAATATTTCTATATGCTAATCTAAATCCTGACTTTTTATAATTTTCCTGTTGCCCGACCACACCGTCTAGCCCAATGTTTTGCATTTTCAAATACTTGATTGCTTTATCCCAAATTTTTATTCCATAGCCTTTGTTTCTATGATTTGCATGAACAATGTACAAACCGATAAAGCCAAAGTCTTTTCCATAAGAGACAGCTGAAATACAAGAAATTGGTTTACCGTTTAAAAAACCCATAAAAAATCCTTTAGGATCAGTGTTGTAAAAAGCATCGCGGTCAAAAAGTCCTGGATTCCAACCCTCTTTAGCTGCCCAAGAAATAGCAATATCAAGGTCTGATTTTGTCATTCGTCGAATCACATATTTATTTTTCACGTCATGGATAGTATAGCAAAATACTATTTATTTTTATCTCTTAAAGTAGGATAGAGAACGATTGCCACTGCCAACAAACTAATTGCTCCAACTATGTAAAATGTCTGAAGCCAGCTAAAGTTCATTTTTCTATAATTGATAAACTAATAACTAAAAAACCTATGGTCAAGGTCATTCCAATTGGAATTATAAAATAGTTTACCATACCTCCGGAAAAAAACGGAGTTATTATTGAGGCAAAAAAAACCAAACTAATATTAGAAAAAAATTCTGACAGTCTATCTAATTGATGTTTATTAAACCTCATGCTCATCAATAAAAGAATAAACTATCAGTTTTTATTTGTCAGTAGGTTATAGTCTACAAAAGTAGTTGTTTAGATTATTGAAACAATATATTTTTGATGATATATCATTACATTATTCCTCCACAAACGTCAAGGCAGTACCATTAAGATTTGCCCGGCCGGTGCGACCGATCCGGTGAATATAATCTTCGTAAGTCTGGGGAATATCATAGTTGATGACGTGGGTGACATTGGCAATGTCGAGTCCTCGAGCGGCTACATCAGTTGCCACCATAATTGATACAACATCTTCTTTAAACATTCGGATAGCCTGTTGACGTTGAAACTGAGCTTTATCTCCGTGAATTGAAGTTACTTTAAATCCTTTTTGAAAAAGATCTCGAGCTACTCTTTCCACTCCATGTTTTGTCCGACCAAACACAAGTACTTTTTTAAATTCTTCCTGTCTTAAAAGTGATGAAAGTTTATCCATTTTCGCGCCAACTTTTTTATCAAGTCTGACTAAATCTTGCTTGATATTAGTTAATGTCTCTTGAGTTTTTACCGAAATAGTCACTGCGTTTTTTACAAAAGAATTAATCAGGGCTGTAATCACAGGTGTTATTGTTGCTGAAAAAAATAAGGATTGACGTTCAGCCGGCAAATAGGAAATTATTTCTTTAATATCATGAATAAATCCCATATCAAGCATCTGATCGGTCTCGTCAAGAATAATCATCTTAAAATTACCTAATTTTAAAATCCCGCGATTAATCAAATCTTTGAGTCGTCCTGGCGTCCCGACGACGACGTGTGGATTATGTCTCAACCCCGAAATTTGCATCTGCATTGAAGATTGACCGATACATAAAGTGCTGTAAATCGGCATATTACCGGAGAATTTTCTCAGTTCGTCCCTCGTTTGTAATGCTAACTCACGAGTCGGACTGATGATCAATGCTTTGTAGTTATAATCCTTTAAAATATTTTCTACCAATGGAATTAAAAAGGCAGCTGTTTTTCCGGTACCGGTGTTGGCAATACCAATAACATCTTTACCGGCCCGGATGGCTGGAATACCCTGTACCTGAATTGGAGTCAGATTAATATAGTTATGACGGGCAATCGTTGCTTTTAATGTCTCAGGTAAATCAAGGCTTGAATACAAAACGTCTGCAACTGCTTGGATGGTGGATACTGGAACATTTTTTACATTGGCACGTCTGATAAATTCGTGAATATTACCACCTGTCATCCCTCGTCCACGTCCGCGACCTCGTCCACCACTGCCAAAACGAGATGAACCGGCTGGCCTGCTAAAACGACTGAAACGACTTGATGTCTGAAAACGCCTGTTATACATAAGAATAAAATAGAAAAATTATAAATAGATGTAAGAGCGCGAAGCTCTTCTAAAAATAATGAAGAAGAACCTTGTCTCGCCGAAACCCACTGAGCGGGTGAAGGCGGATTAAAAAACATAAAGCTAAACCTTACAATCTGAATATCAGTATAACAGAATATATCTAATTTGCAATTCTTTTTTTATTTATAAATAGCTGATTGTATTTTTTGTGCGTGATGATGAAAAAATATTTCTAAATAATATATTAAATCATATAAACCTGGAATCCCATTTTTCCCAGTCAACATTCGACGAACTAAATAATCAGGATCATCTTCCATTTTTTCTTTCCAGCCCTTATAAGGTTTTTGATTAGCTAATGAGAAGAATGGGTAAACCGCCATCTCCATCTGCTCATCACCAAGATGTACGATGGTTTTTATTCTTACAAGCAGATCACCCATTGACCCTAATCTTTTACCAGTAGCTATCTCTGGCTTTTCTTTATTTTCATATTTTTTTGTATGATCTTTATATTCTGAAATTTCTACGCTCTTACTCTTATAATTGGATTTAAGATATCTCATAAAATTAGCTATCAATATTTTTGCTTCCCTAATAGAATCTTTTTTTGAATCGACAAATACTATTCCTATCGAATAAAAATCTTTGATTTTTTCCATTTTTTGTTCAAATCCTTTTCTTAAAAAGGAAAAAAATGTCTTTAAATTTTTTTCATCAAAGATTACTTTCATTTTTGAATTTTCACACATCCGTAAATTAACTCGCATTTTCTTTCCATTAACTTCAATTAATCTTTGTTCAGATATTGCACCAAAAAAATCTTCTACTGCATGTTGTAAATAGCCATTTTTTATTTTTTCAGTTTCAGCATTAAAATACTTTATTCCGGCCATGCCTTTTAATAAAAATAGCAAATGCCTTCCGGTTTCAAATCGTATCAAATTATCTGCTTCAGTATTGTTTTTTTTAATATCGATTCCAAAAAACAGAGATAGAAGTCTGCCAAAATTGGCATTATTTATTTCATTTGATAAAGTATAATCCTGATAAAGTCCTTCGATAAGATTCGGATCGGCAAGTTTTATTTCTTTGGAAAGTTCAGGCAAAAATTCCCGAATATAATTATATACTTGGCTAACTTCGCTATCATTTACTTTAAATAATTTTTTTATTTTTTTGATAAAATAATTATTTAATTTATTAATTAAATCCGTTTTTTTATTAATAGGTGTCTCCTTACTCTCCATAAATAATTTAAATTCTTCCGTAGTCATTTTTTTTATTGTCAGAAAATCTTGTAATGACTGAGCTAAATATTTCATAAATATTTTTGTCCCTTCAGTCGCATTCTCTAACCCCGACCAATTTTCTCCATTTTTGGCAATTTCCGGCAAGAAATAAAGAATATCCTTTCCGTAAAAACCATCATTAAGAGCTAATTCAATTTCTGATTTATTTTTTTCAGGGCTTTTTTTTAATTCATTACCCAATCCAACCTCTATCCCGCTCCTCATAAACTCAGCTTTTATTTTTTCATATTCTTGATTAAATTCTTGCGCAGACATCCCATCTTTCCAAATTGCCTTAAATTTTTTTCGTAAATATTTATCAATATGACCCATCCAGATAACCCCTTTCATCAGACTCTTTTTTTTGATTAGATTGTCTTCTCCTATATTTTGTTTAAATGATAGATGTTCTTCAATTGGGACATTTTTTAATTTTTTGCCATTAATCAAGCTTAATAGCTCTTTATAAGATACTGCTTCTATACCTGTAATATTTGGATTTTTTACTTGATGTGAAGGAATGTTTATAACCGGGACATAAGTCAATAAAGCTTGTCTCTTTATATTCTTTACTGGAATAGTATATTCATATTTTCCAATTTCTGTGTAATGAGGCAATCCAAAAGTTCTTGACCCTGTCTCCTCGTCTACTTCTCTTTGAACACCCGCTTGCCACGATTCATCAGGCTTTACCTTGCCACCGGGAAGAGTATATCGAGTATTTTTTCCACTACCTTTTTGCTCAATAATAAAACGCATTATAGGAACATCAGACAAACCGCTTTTTAGGGATTCAAATATTGCTTCCGCAGGTGCTAAACCTGCCACAAAAGATCTCGTCGCAACTACCGTCCTCCTATTTTCTAATTCTGAATTTGACATATAAAAAAAAATTAATCTTATAGTATAGTAAAATTAGATATAATTTTCAACGGAAGAGAAGAAACGAGGGATAATTTATATATGTATCAATCTATCAATAGATTGATACATCCGTGATTTAAAATTTAATAAAAAAGTAAAGGCCTAAATTATCAACCAGTTATATGTTTGGCTGATGTCAATTGCTTGAACAAAAATATCAATTTTTCTTAAAAGTAATTTCCAATTACGAAGGTTGATGATTTTTATATAATATGTGTAACCATAAACAAAATAAAATAACAAAAAATATTATATAATAATTATACACTTATGAAATATCTTGTAAGTTTTCTCGTTCTCGTCATATTTATTTTGACCGGATTTGTTGCTTATTTCGTCGGAAGACAAAATGCTCTACCATCTTCAGTCAAAAATGTTCCTATCTCAATTCCGCCTGCTGTCACCAAAACTAAATTAAATCCTGATCTGCCGACTTCAGTTCCACAAGCAACATCGATTCCTCTCCAGGTTATTAAGGGTGGGGGAATACTATCTTTTCCTCATTACCAATTTAAGGCTAACGCAAATTGGATTTACTCTCGGGAAGCTGAAGGTACAGATAATGAGAAAGTCATTATTAAAAATGGTGAATACAGCTTTTCAATCACTCAAGGTGGCTTTGGAGGTGCAGTCTGCCTTTATCCTGGTGACGCCGATTTTGAAGGACATTCCTCTCGTTATAACAAATATATTGAAATTACAACCAATAGTGGTGATAAACTTCGTCGTAGCACTCCCGAAAATGGTCAGGGGTTTAGTATCTGTCAATCTACTCAATATGGTTGGGGCGTTCCCACACTTTATGGTCACATCAGTCTTACCGTACCAAATAATCCGACTCCCGAAATGCTTAAAGAAATTGATGAAATTTTATCATCAATAACCAAAATTCTTTGACATTCATCTTTCTTTTTTAACAACGGTTGCATTAGATACACAAATTCCCTTTTATTAAGATGGCTGGTTTGTTAAAGCTCAACCAAATGGTTTGCTAACAGACTTACAACCACATTCACCAATTGTTTTAAAATAAATAATTTAAAGTTTGGCTCAGAATATGCTTATAATGCTTGCGAAAAAAATAGTTCCCCCTATATCTATTGGTCAGGAAAAAGTCGACAAAATCCTTATCCAAAAGTTGATGGGGGATGGGTAGTAGAGAAAAAAAATTTACTGATATGACATCCTATTGGGTGCCAGAGATGGAAGAAAAAAATGCTCCCTATTATCAAATTGGTTTTTTGAAAACAAACCAGATGAATGAATCTGTACCGATGAATGTCAACCCTGTCCCAAATTCTATTCTTCGTGTTTTCCTAGATTTTAAAACTTTAAATTCAAAACCATCAATTATCCCAAAACCTCAACAGTTTAATAAATTTATCCGCCACGGATTTACGTTAGTCGAGTGGGGAGGACTACAATAAGAGTAAACTCTTATGGCCAGTTTGAAAAAATATCAGGATTTTCGACAGTATATTTGTATGTTTTTCCACCGAAAATAAGCTCAAAATATTTACCATCTTTGAGTGTATATGTAAAACCTCCATCAAGAGTAATAACCCCATTTGGCCCGCCTGAAAAGATTCCTTCCACTGGTGCCCCCACACCGCAACCAGGAGTTGTAGACTTTGAACAATCTCCTGATAATATTGCTTTTGCATAAATAGGGTCTCCTGACAATTGCCCCACATTCCAAAAAGAAATTTGTCCATATGCTTCCCCCAAAATCTTACCTGTAAAAGAATCGGCCACTGGAATCATGGCTGTGGCTATACCCTGTTGTGGCTTAACATCTGATAATTTAGGTCGGGGTTTAATACCGAAGCGGTCTTTAAGATACTCCCCGTATTTTTTCTTCCCATCGGGTAAAGAAAAATATATCCGTGCGCCCTGTACGATATCGCTTATCGATATTGCCTTGTCCATGATGAGCCCCTCTTTGGTTGACAGCTCAAACCGATTGGTATCGTTCATCATTTTGTTCATGAAATGGGAAAGGACATCCAGGGTGTTTTCATAATCCAGTCCTTTATCCAGCCCCGCGGGGGCAAGCGCACCGGTAAAGAAGTCGGCTTTTTTAAAGGCCTCTACCATGGTACGCAGATTTTTTTCTTCCTTTTTAATTTCCGCGTCTTTCTCTATTCGGGTCGCAAACTGGGTGCGGTAAGATTCTTTGACGGTTGCCCTGACGGATTCTTCCTCTTTCTCGGTGAGCGCGGGCATACCGGCCTCTTTGCGGATTTCATTTTCTTTTGCGATTGCCTCAATCTCCAACTGGCGGCTAGCCCCTTTCATCTGGATCCAAACGGCATCAAAATCTTTTTTGTCGACGTTGTATCCCCAAAACGCTCCGTTGGCTCCATTTTTATATGCTTGGAAGGCCGCTTCTACTTCTGCATTTTTCCAACTTTCAATCTGGGCACCCACCACCTGGACGGCGATTTTCCCGGCCGTAACGATCAGAAATTTATCAGCTATCTGCTCACCGATGATTTTTGCCGCGTCTCGATACTGACCTGCCTCGATATTCCCGAGTGCTTTCCCGGCTGCAGCAATATCTCCGGAAGACCCTGCGACTGAATTTAGAGCTTTGGAAAGGACGGATTTAGGTACCAATTCGACGATCTTACTTCCACAAAGAGCCGCTACTTTCTGACCTCCGTCAACGATATCTCCGTTGGCATACGCTTTGACGACGTCTGCATATCCGTCATCCTTGAGGATATCTGCCAGTATTTTTCCTTTGGTGGATTCGTCAGAAATACCCAGTTTTTTGAGCGTCATATCAATGATCTGGTTGGTGATGTAATCGGATTTTTTATTGAGCCCTTTGCGTAGCGTTTTATCAAATGCGGCAGATTTAATCCAGTTTTCCGTAATTTTAGTTTCATCGTCAACTTGATTGAGTCCAAATACACTAAAGTGATACGACTCAAAAATCACTTGATTTTTTTTCAAATCCACAGAGACCGGGCGGATGGATTCCCAAGAGGTGCCATCGTAGTAAAGAACCCGAATCTTTTTGGCCTCAGTATCTTTAGGTAATATGGCCGGATCATAAGCCATAGTAATCTTTATTTTTTCATTTAGGCGAATTGGTTTGTCTCCGGCAGAGATTTCTATGGGAGAGCCAAGTGGAGTCATTTCGGACTTTATGTAATTGGGAACTTTATCCGGAGTTTTTAGTTCGATTGCGGTATCTGTGTCAAACGATCCTTTCGGTAGCACAATCGATACCCCGTTGGTTTTAAGATCGCCGATTGTTGCATCGTTGTTTTTCCCGCTGGTAACCTTGAGAGGAACCGTTATTTTTTTGTCATATTTCCAGATGGTACTATTTGATTTCACTGAAATTAAAAAATACAGACTGCCGAGAGCAATAACACAAACAAGAAAAATAAGAAGTAGAATTTTTTTCATAAAAAAATTCGTTTCAATAATTAGCATGATTATACTAAACTTTGCTCCTTTGTCAAAGAGTTAGAAAATTTAAAAAACAAATATGAATTGGACTCTCAAATTACTAAAGCAGAAAAATATTTAGCTACTCCCGAGAAAGCAACAAAAAGAATTAAGTTTTTAAAAAATTCAGATAAAACGAAAGTAGAAATAAATAAAGGATTAATTGAAAAAAATACGATTCTTCTTGGAATAAAGGGATACTACACTAATCTCGATAATATTGATAATATTGATAGCAAAACAGTTATCAAGCTGTATCACAATCTCTGGAATGTTGAAAAAGCATTTCGTATGGCAAAATCAGATTTAAAAACTAGGCCAATCTATCATCGAAAAGAGAAAACGATTAAAGCTCATATATTAATTTGTTTTATGGCGCTTTCCGTTGGAGAGTATATAGAGATAAAGTCTAAATTATCCTTACAAAGAGTACTTAAAATTATGAAAACTGCCGTGGATGTGAAAATAAAGGATGAGGTTACCGGACAGATTATAAATATTCCGGCCTACTTATCCACACAATTAAAAACTTTATTGCAAAAATTAAACGTTACGTACTAATTTGGGAAACTCGGGAAGCGGTTTCAAATTTTTCGTTATTAATAACCCTTTTTTTAGGGTTAATTATTTATAAAGAAAGACCAACAAAAAATCAAATCTTCGGAACGATTTTATCTTTCTTAGCTTTAGTTCTTTTTAAGATTTAGTGAGAATTTCATTTCCATTTCATCCTGATTAATTTCTTTATTAAAAAATTGCCTAACTTTTTTAAATCCTAATTTTTTATAAATAGGAACCGCACTCATAATCGCTCCTACCCAAATTTCCATAATATAATTCTTTTTTATATGTTGAATCACGATATTAATTAGTTTTCTTCCAATACCTTGTCTTTGGTAATTAGGATGAACAAAAAATCTTCTTAAACGTTTGTCTTCTAACGATAATGTACCAACAATTATATTGTTTTCAAAAGCAACCCACATTTTCCCTTTTTCTGCGGCTTTAATTAATTCTTTTGGTTGATCTTCATCTCTGACTAACTGATAATTTAAAGTAGGATTTTCTTTTTCAAGCTGCTCAATAACCAAAAAAATCATTTTACTTAATTCGTTAGCATTATCTGGGGTGAACAGCCGAATAGTCAAGTTCATAAAAAGATTATACTAATTATTGGTTAATTTCTAAATAAAGTAATATCAATCGGTAAATTATCTATCCCTTCAAATTCTTTGATAACCACTGATTTTATTTTAGATTTTAGCTCTTTTTTGATATGTGGATAAACCATTTCTTTTTCTCCTCCAATGCTTTCACAATCGTCCTCAACAAAAACATCGGGTAGAAGTTTTTCCGCGACATTTTTATATTTTTCCCCTTGTTTACGAAAGTAAAGATTTTTGAAGTCTGGAAAATTATTTTTTGATAGTATTTTTTTAATGGTTTCAATTTCCGATTTTATTTTTCTTGAAGTTAAATAGATTATTTCTGCTCCTTGCTGTTTCCAAGAATTAAGTTTCTCAACAGCGTTACCAACCGGAATATAGTTTTTAAAATCACGAACTGATCCTGGTCTAACCTTAAATTGTGCAATAATATTCTGAGATTGTTTTACCCGTTCTTCCCGACTAACTCCCTTAGCCAAGGCATGCATTAGGACCGTTCCTTCGGTGAAGACTAAAATTCTAATTTTCATAAGTTAAATATTATATGTATCAATCTATCAATAGATTGATACATTCGTGAATTTTTTTATAAAAACCTAAAAACATAAACTATCATCCAACCATAAAGCAATGGCTGAAAATAAAGGAAGTGAAATCAAACTAAAATATTTAAAAAAATTAAAGAAAATCATATTGCATTTTCTTCATTGTGACTATTTAATGTTTTCCAAATTACATAATAAAATACAACTAAAATTTTCCCAGAAAATGAAGTCAGCACTTGCATTATTAAAGATGGAAATTTTGAATAAATCGGAAATAATAATAGAATCAATGGCAACATCAAAATCCCTGTTAAAGAAATAAATACCATATTTAAGCCTATCAGTTGAAGATATTTTCCTTTAGTAACTTTAGCGCTCATTCTTAATGAATTAATTGGATTTTCTCCATCTATTAAACAAAAATATAATACTTGACTAAACTTAATACCAAATATAATTCCAGGTATTATCAATAAAATCGACCCAATAAAAATAATTAAAAATAATAAGAATAAGGATAAGGTCATAAAAATTAATCGAGTTAAAACATATTGAATTTGTGGCACTGGTAACCAAATCCTGACCTGTAAATCTTCTTTAGCTCTTCATTAAGCTCTAATCAATCATTTAGACCTCGGTGTCCAACTGTTTTATACTTATTTCATGACTTATTATTGCCCAATATG
>Ga0210049_1003349_pt1 | contig 14461 bp, 17 predicted proteins | sample CryGeyCG2014_300_2_FD_183964 | JGI IMG/M metagenome (GOLD analysis project Ga0210049, IMG submission 183964) | Groundwater microbial communities from aquifer - Crystal Geyser CG06_land_8/20/14_3.00 (SPAdes) (version 2) | ecosystem: Environmental > Aquatic > Deep subsurface > Groundwater | place...
CGGCAACACTATGGATTCTTGTCGTCTCTAATGCCTCATCAAATGTCATGCCCGGCAGTATTGTCGGAAGCCGTCTGGCAAGCATTGTCTTCCCAGAACCAGGAGGACCAATCATCAGCACATTATGGACGCAATACGACCTGAGCGCCCCTCCTCTACAGGAATAATCCCCTTAATCAATATAGTTTTACCGGTAACTATTATTTTATTTATAGCAAGCAGAAGAAGGTATCTCCTGCCTTCAAAGTCATCGCTCAGATTCAAAAGCCTTTCTTCAATCATTTGACAGTACTCCTCTATAGCCCTTTCGTTGGGCGGTAAAGAGTAAGATCGCCTGGATAACAGGTTTTGCATCTCCTCTTCCAGCTGAGTCTTTTCCCCCTGCGCCCTTGCCATCTGACTTTTCAGTTGTTCCATAGTGATTACGTTCGCTCTATAGGCATCAAGAAGGCGATCCTCCGAGATGCTAATCCTGGAAAGCTCCTTATCTATAGATTTAAGCCTCAATTCGATACTTTCTTCACTAACAGTCTCGGATTTTTTCAGCTTTGCTATTTGTTCGCTAATAATTGCTGGATTTCTTACCGCCTCACAGAATTTTTCCCAGACCCTGGATTCAATCGCTTCAGACCTTATTATTGGGACCCTGCATTCAGCGGGAAGCGGAAATGTCCTGTATCTGTTGCCGCACCTGTAAAAGAGCTTACCGTGCATGGGGGCACCGCAAAAAGGGGAATTGCATACCCCACAATATAGCAAACCCCGCAGAAGATACTTATACTTTACATTTCTGGGAGAAAGCTCCGAGTTTCTTATTAGCTGCCTTTGCGCCGCTTCAAACATTTCCCTGCTGATTATGTGCAGTTCATCCCCCAACGATATTGCAATCCACTGCTCCTTCGGCCGCAAGCGCCTGCATGTATTCTTTGCCCTCCTGTATCTGCTGCCTTTATTATGAGTTTCAGGTTCTACAGAGATGTGCTTATTGTAGTAAGTCACACCAGCATATGTTTCGTTTCTCAGGATTCTATGGATTGTGCTGGTTCTCCAGTGTCTGCCTATCCTTGGAGGTATATTCCTTCTGGTTAACTCCCTGGCAATCCCACGAACGCTTAATCGTTTGTTGACCAGCAAATCAAATATAAGCCTCACAACCCCGGCTTCCTCTTCCAGCATCTCATATCGTCCCGGGGCTGTTTTGTCTTTTACTATATATTTATAGCCATACGGCGGGATACTGCCTATCAAGAGATTATTTTTTGCCTTATGGAGCTTGCCTCTTCGGGTGCGCTCCATAATTTTGCTTTTTTCGTATTCTGCAATCAGGCCCTGGATGCCTTCAAGGAGGTTATCTTCAGGTGTATCTTTGCTTTCCGGTCTGTTAAGAAAAATAACCTTAATCGAGAACCTCTTAAATTCCTCCTGAAGGAGGGCAAGGTAAAGAAACTTTCTGGAGAGTCTGTCAGGGGAGTGAACTAAAACCGCGCTAAATATCTTGTTTTTTGCATCATCTCTAAGTCTGTCAAGGCTAGGCCTATCAAGTAAATCCCCCGAGTACCCGTCATCAATATACTCTTCGTAGATACTATAGTTATTTTTGGAGGCGTACTCTCTTAATGCCTCAAGCTGCGACCCTATCGTCTCCTGCTTTTCCTGGGTCTCTGTGCTGACTCTGGCATAAATGGCTGTTTTCATCTAATAAAAAAAATCTGAAAATTTCTAAAAGCCTGGCTTCTGCGTCATCCGCTGGCTCATATTGTAAAATTATCTCACATTCTCTGTCTACAAGTTGGTCTATTCTGTTAAGTTCATTCATATAAATGATAATACTTCTGTCTGAAATCTCTAAAGACCTTTTGTTCACAAGCAGGGGCTTTATAATTTGATTGAAAAATCCATTCAGAGTTTTCTAAATTAGTGTATGAACAATAATCAGCGGTTATGGTATTACTTCTTTAGTCTATTAGCGGGTAAGAAAAAACTTTCGAGTGAGGAAGAGAAACCTGCTTTTAAAAACCTACGTATTGCTTTTTAAAGACAAAAGAACTTCTACCCAGGGCAGGAAAAATTGAGGCTGATTACTTTTCGGTCTCCCTTCCGAACCAGATAACCTTGCCATTGACAACGATTTGCTCTGGTCCGGCCTCAAGAGGTTTGTATCTCGGGTTATCAGAGGTTATCCATATCTTCTTTGACGGATAAATCACCTGCAACCTTTTTATCATTATGACATCATCCATGGCAATAGCATAAATGCCGCCCTGCGGGTCAATATAATTACGATTATGGTCAACAAGCACAATGTCCCCGCTAAATAATGTGGGTTCCATGCTGTCGCCACTTACCCTTATTAATGACATATTTTGTGGCTCTCCATGTCGTTGAATCCACTCTCTTTTAAATGCGAGCCTTAGCTCAACTGCGTTATCAGGAACCAGTCCACCGCCAGCGCTGATCTTGCCGCTCACCTGGGGAATAAAGATATAATTCTCTTCTTTACCATATATAGCAGTCTTCTCAGCAACCATTAAAGGTTCTTCTTTTTCCATCTTCATTTTTCCCTCGCCGGTAAGAAGCCAATCGAGGGAAACATTGTTTTCCTCGCAAAATGTGGATAAGGCTTCATAAGGGATTGACTGCCTAATCTTATGATTATAAAGAGCTGTGCTTGTCATTTTAAGGGCCATAGCAACTTGGCTATCTTTTTTAATGCCCTTTAATTTTTTAATTCTATCCACAATTTCTAAAATATTTTTAGCCATATAAACTTTTTGCTTGACAATTAATCCACTTTATGTTTATACTATCTCCATGGTAGTCAAAAAAATAATACTTAAAAACAAAGAAAAGGGACATACTGGGGGTATAAGAAACAAAGCATCTCACCAAAACTTTGTTGACTACCATCTTATACCCCCAGTATGTAGAAAGTACGGGAATGGTTAGTTCACCCCTTTTATCCTCGCACTTAAATAATAAAGAAAAAAAGAAAGTTAAGCAAGCCAAAACCTGCCAAAAGAGGACCGTGAAGGATTGCAGGAATCCAGACTCTGGGATAACAGAAGTCATTGATACCGAATACAAGAAGATAGGCGGCGAGAATACTGAAGATATTACCTATGGATTATACCTCAAAAGCATCCCTTTGATTAAGTCTATAGCAAAAAGGTATGTGGGACTGGACATAGCAAATGATCAAGAAGACTTCCTAAACGAAGGATATATTGCAGTTGAATCTGCCTTGAGAAACTACAAAAAAGACAGCAACAAAGACAGCGACATGAAGTTTTCAACGTTTCTGACCTGGTGTCTACAGAAAAACTTCGAGTCGCTCTGCCCTTCAGATGACAAGCTGGTAGAGATAAACGGAAACGGGAAGCCAGAGGTCGTTTCATACAAAGACTTTCAGAAGGGGAAAAAGAAACTATTTAAAGGAACTACATGGAGGGTTTTTTCTCGTTTTATACCTTTCGAGCCGTTTCAGAATACAAATGGTAATCCTAATGGGGTTATGAAAAGCGGGACATGACCAATATTTCGGTGTCACAAAATTTGTGGGCGGGACATGACCAATATTTCGGTGCCACAAAATTTGTGGGCGGGACATGAGGAGGTAATAGAAGCACAATGGAATGGTGCACAGTTAAAGAATTTTTAAGAATTTCTTCCGAATTTGAAAATCTTTCTGCAAGAACAATCCGGAGGATAATAAAACAGGATATTTTTAATTTACCGGTGAAAAAGGTACTGGGCTGTGGCCCCCTTAAAATGTACCTGATTGGGATCAAAGATCCTGTTGCTATAAAGAAGCTTAGAGAACTCAGGGATATAAGGTGGGCAGTTAAAAAGAGCAAGTTAAAGCTTGAAGGCGAAAAGAAGAAAGAGAACTGGGTTAACATAAGACTTAATGGGGAGAGATCTTTTCTTTTGCCAGGTTATAACAGAGTTCTATCTGACTTTTATGACTATATCAAAGGCCTGTCTGAAGATACTACTATTGTTATTGATAGAATGAAACCTACAGCTACATTTATCAAGGTCAAACGCGAGGTTTATGAAAAGTTAAAACGCATTGCGGAAAACAGCAGATGCAGTATTAAAGAGGTTTTTATAAAACTTCACCAAGATTATAAGCATACAGAACAAGGGGAATGGTGCAGTTTTTCAGAAGAGGTGCTGCCCTGGGTAGTAATTAAAAACAAAAATAATAAAAACGATGGAGGTAAGAAAGATGAAATTTTGTTATCTGAGAACTGAACGTTTAAGGTTAAGCGAGGAAAACGTGTTTGAACCTATAACCGGGAAAGAATATGAAGAGTTGAAAGAGAGCATAAGGGAGTCTGATATCATGGAGCCGCTTATTGTAACTGAGGCGGAAAATAGCATCTATAAGATATACGATGGACAGAACAGGTTTCTTATTGCAAAAGAACTAAGTATACAAGAGGTACCGTGTCTTATTACTGAAAAAGATGCTTTGGCTGCGATTTATGATGTGAATTTATTCAGACGGTTTCTGACTGCCGAGCAAAAAGAAAGCTACAAGAGGCTGAAAGAGGAAGCAAAAAAGAGGATACTTGAGAAGACGATTTCCTCAAGACTTGTTCCAGAACTAGCCGATAGATTCAGACAGGGTCTTATTCCCCAGGGAGTTGCTATGTCCATTGCAAAGTGTAACAGAGAAGAGCAAACAACATTTTTTGATGCCTTTCAATCGGCACATACGGCATATGTAGACGATGATGAGGTAAACAGACTTGAGAAAGAACTGGAAAGGTCTAAAGAAGAAGCCTTGAGGCTCAAAGAGACCCTGTCTGATAGGGAATCCACCGTCAAAGAACTGCGTGAAAGGGAAGATAAAGCAAAGGAACTTCTTAAGGAAAAGCTCAGCCAGCTTGATAAAAACAAGGAAAACGCCGGTAAAGAGGTTCGGAAGGAATACGAAAAAGAGATAAAGGAACTCCAGAAGAATCTACAAGACCTTTCGAAGGTTGTCAAGCAAAAGAATGAGGAAATGGAGGCTGTAAAGGAAGAAAAAGAAAAGGCGGAGAGAATGCAGGACCACAGACAGGCGGAGGTAAATGCTGTTTTAATGAAGATGAGAGAGTACAGAGACACATGCAGAGACTTTCTTAAGAAATATTCAAATCCGAAGATGGTAATAAGCAGATTTGATAATGTGATGGCCGAGCTCAATACCTTGAATAAACATGTAATTCAATTCCAGTGGGACAAAGAAACAGCGGATCTGACTGATAAAAAAGCGAAAGAGATAATAGATAAGGTTAAAGAAGTAGCCAAGAATCTCAGAGAGAATGTTGCCGATGAGGTTATTAACCCATCTGATATAGGGAAATAATATACAGAGAATTTATAGGAAAAACTAAATAGCCTGTAAGTAATATCTCTATAGAGCAGCCCGGGGAATAAGCTATGCGGTTTCCCTCCACCTCCCCGGGCCCTGCCCATAAAAAGAAAAAACACAGAAAAAGAAAGGAGGCAGAGATGCCTGAATTAAAAGGGATAATAACGTCAATCAGGCGTTTTGATAAAGGCAGCAGATTATTGGTTAGTGAAAAACAAGTATATATAGACAGGGCGGTGCCTGACTTCTTTCTGGGTATGTATGTTCTGTTAAAAGGTGAATGGAAGAAATCCCCGAAGTCAGGGAAGTACTTTTTCGCTGATGCCCTGGATGCAGTGGAACCTCCAGTAAAAGAAGATATTGTCATAAGACTCATGGGCCGCAGAGGCGCTATAGATGAGAATATAGAAAGAAACATCAGCATCCTTAAAGCGACTCTTGAGGTACTGGTTGATACAGGCAAAAAGGCGCTGGCGAAGAAGATTGTTACCTTCCCCATAAAGAAGGCACTCAGGATTCAGGAAGACCCTTATATCCTTTATTTTAAAAAGATGATCAGCTTCGAGACAGCGGAAATAATAGCTCAAAAAAGCCTTCTGGATCTGGAAGACCATACTGGAAGGATTAACGCAGCTGTAACAGAGATACTGAAGAGAAGCTATGACGATGGTAAAAACAGCATTCCCCTATCTGTTCTTGAGGATAATCTCAGGGACTTTGGAATTAAAGATATTGACTTCCAGCGCATTAAAAAATCCGCTGCGGTTTTTGACAGCGGTTTTGCTTATATTCCAAAGGTCTACTTTCTCAGAAAAAGGACGCTTGAACTTCTTAACAATAACGCCCCAACGTTAGATTTTCATGTAGATAAACGAATTGAGAGTCTTCTCTCACACAGATATGTAATTCTTACGGGTCCTGCGGGATCAGGGAAAACTACCCTGCTAAAAGAACTTAAATACCTTGGAGGCTTTAATGTTGTCTTAACCGCCCTGACCGGCAAGGCCGCCTCAGTACTCGGGGATAACGCGCAGACTCTTCACAGTCTCTTGGGTTATGGTAACGGCGGTTTTAAGGTTAAGGAATTGCCTCATGACATTATAGTCGTGGATGAAGCGTCTATGCTTGACTGGCATACTGCCTACGCCTTATTTAAGGCCGCAAAAGGACATGTAATCCTTTCAGGGGACCCAGAGCAGCTTGAACCTGTAAGGGGAGGCTCTGTGTTCAAGGAACTGCTTGATGTCTTAGAGGTCGTTGAATTCGATAAGGTATACAGATTCACAAGCGGCAGTCCGAACGTCTCAGTAATCAAGAGAAAAAATATAAGCGAGCTTGTGTCAACTGTTGTAGCGCTGGCGGTTTCGATGAAGAGAAAAAGGGAAGACTTTCAGGTTCTAACGCCCGTTAAGGGGAATATTATAGGGACACACAATTTAAACCATACTCTACAGGAACACTTAAATTATAGCGGACTTCAAATTGATGATAAGTTCCGTGTAGGAGACAGGGTAATCGTAACAAAGAACTGTTACAACAAGGAGGTAACAGCATATAACGGGCAGGTCGGTTATATCACCGATATAGATGACTACAATATATATGTGAAACTCAACAATGGCGTTACCCTTCCCTTCCGCCCGGATGAGATTGAGCTTGCCTATGCCCTGACGGTGCATAAGGCGCAGGGGTCTCAGTGGGATAAGGTGATATTTGTATCCCCTGAGCCTATGTACGGGGACTTCATAGATGAGAGAATGAGGCATACGGGGCTAACCAGAGGTCGGTCGGAAACATTCGTTGTAACGATGCTATGAGGCGCTATCTATTATGAGGTAACCAGGACCTTATCTGTTTTGCTATCGAAACTGATGTAATAATTTAGCAGGTCTCCTGCTATTTCTGTCTTCATTTTGTATCTGAAGTGTTTCAGACTATCGGCGCTGCCGGATTTCTGATAAAGCGTCTTAATGTAGCATCCCCATCTTTTCTGTTTCCCGCAGTGCCGTCTGCATACCTTATACAGCCACTTCTGGAGTCCGCTTTTGAGGGTAAAATATTCTCTGGGTATTTGAAGAACCATTTTATGCCTTATCGCCGCATCAAAGACCCACTGGTTTAACCAGATTTCTGCATGGGCCGAGTTTTCACCGTTGTTATATTTGTAGTAGTAGTTATCAAGCCAGTTGAAGGCCATAACAGCATTTCCCGTTAGGGCCCTGATAGAAGTCCTGACGTTTGTGGTATTAAGGCGTTTTAAGGCGCCTTCAAACTCCCGATAAAAATTCCCTGATACGGTTTTGCCTGTATCAGACAAGTAATCAAAAAGTTTGAAACTAATATGCCTGTCAGGCAGCCTGTCGGACGGACTGTCCTCAATGTCTTTATTGATTTTTGATATAAGCCATATCAAGAAATCAGCGTCCCATATTGTAGCAATGCCATATTTAGAGCCTGTAACGCTGACATAAATATCGTCTTTTTCATAAACAATAGGCTCTCTCCGAATGCCTTTTGACAGGCTGAAAAAAGGATACGTCATGAGGTCAGAAATATCCCTAAAATCGCAGGCATCAATTTCTGAGGCTGACTCAAAAGGTAAAAGGGATTTATCTTCCACAAATAGCATATTACTTTTTACTGTATATCAGAAACTTTTTACTGTATATCAGAAACTTTTTACTGTATATCAGAAACTTTTTACTGTATATCAGAAACTTTTTACCTTGTAAACCCTAGAGCATCAAGCGTTCCCAAAACCTTAACTAATCTTAACTAGTATTAACTAGTTTAACTATCACAATTTCATCGTTTTTATGAACAATGAAACCATTATCTGATATAAATTGTTCACTTAAGTTCCTTCTCATTAAAGAAAAAATTAATCAAGTCAAGTCAAGCACTGCTTCGGTTTTTGCATTTTGTGGGGATGGATGGTGAATCTTACATTGGTTATTGGTTATCTTTAATTGGGCATTTTGAATTGGTCATTCTTAATTGGGCATTTGGGGATGAATGGGATAGGTTTGGATAGGATAGGTTTTTTTAAAAGGGATAGGTCTTAATGGGATAAGGGGATAGGTCTGGATGGGATAGGTTTTTCTTTTAAAAAGAAACCTTAAGGAAGAATGAACAATTAACTCATAGAAAGGTAAGGGAATTTAACGACAGATTAGTGCAAACTGAAAGGCGGTTTTTCCAATCAACCTTTATTCCATGTTGTGTGTAATGTGAGTTTTTTCACCTATGGGAATGCCTTACTAATTCTTTTTTGTGAGCGATTCCTTCCAGTTCTGGAAATGCTGGACTGTTTGTTGTTCTATGGATACGATTATTGATTTCACTTTTGCTATTTGCTGCGCGCCCAAGTGACTTGAAATTGAAGTGCCTGCAAGCATTCCAATGATTGCCGCGATTATAAGCAATCTAATAAGGTGGAAACCTTTTTCATTACTCACCTTTTTAAAGACGTTAAACATCAAATTTCCTCCTTTAATTTACCGAAGGGATAAATGTGTTTTATTAAAGAAGTAATACTTCTTTAATAAAATGTTACTCAAAGAAAAGAAACTAAAAAAAAAGAAACTAAATCGCCTGCACATTAAACCAGGCAATGATGGAAAGTTCGAGTTCGTTGCAATAAGCGGCTGTCCTCGATGCGGGGGCGCTGTTTTTCGTTATGACAGCGGATACAGCAGGTCATTATCCTTTCTTCATCAGTGTTTTCAGTGCGCGAGGCTTTATGTTCGTGTGGATGGAAGGTTTGAACTATGGGTTAAAAGGTCCGAAGACCTGGGGATTCAAGACCAAGGTCAAAAGAGAAAGGTTGTTAAGAGAAACAAATTTTTATGGTAAAGGTAGGGCATCTTGTGCCGGTAACAATTATTAAGGCGCTTCCCGACTATGATTCATATTTAACAATGATTACGGGTACTGAACTGATGGGGCTGCTTCCCAGAAAATATGCAAATCGAGTCTTTAAGGTCGGGGACAATACCCTCGCTGCAATTTTTCAAATGGAAGGAATCAGAATAACCCTTTCGCAGAGATCGCCCCAGTATATCAGGAAACTCATGGAACTTGTCTTTACGCCGCTGCTACAAGAAGGAAAGATTCAGGTTAAAAGAGCTGCGATGGTTTCGGGGAATAAATTCGCAAAGGCAGCCGTTAAGAGTCTTAATGGCGGGGACCCGGTAAAACAATGCCTGCCCTATCTCAAGGCGGCAAAACAGTATACAGATGATACAATCACGCTTGTCAGATATTCAGAGGACATAAGGGAATATATAGCTAACGCCTTGTGTCCTGCGCCCGCCGATAGCATCAGAAAAGTAATATATTATCAGAGCCTTGAAGAGGCGGACGTTTATGTTGACCCTACAGTAGTAGGTAAATTTTTAGGGAAAGGAGGCGCAAACGCAGCAACAGCGGCAAAACTAACAGGCGTAACAATTAATATTAAGGCATTAAGTTTTAAAACGTAAAAAAATAAACCTGAATCAAGTTCAGGGAATAATAGTTGAAAGGAGAAAATATGGAGATTATTGAAGAAAAAAAGCCGGCAGCCAAGCCGGTAGTCGAAAAAGAGGAGATTGCCAATAGGATAATAGAAAGGAAATTAAGGCTTTTAGAGAATCCATCAAGCATGGTGATAGCCCCGAGAACCAGAGAGGGGCATCTAATGACAAAGATACTTTTTGGTTTTGATAAGGCGGTAAATCAGGTCAGGCTGAAGGCAGCCACTTATATCCCGATAAAGGATGTTACCGCCTCTCTAAAGGACGTAGAAAACTTTATATCTCGTTTTGAGGCTGCTGTGAGGTCTCTCGGCGATGATAACTACTCTGGTTATGCGGATAATAACCTTTACCGCGGCAGGGAAAATCCGGAGACAAAAAAGGCCCTTGCCGAGCGTAGAACAACCTATGTCTTTCTTGCAAGGACTGAGGAAGGCAGAGAGATAGCGGTAATGCTAAAGAGATTCGACCCTCTGCTTTTAAAATTCAGGGCCACATGCACGGATTTCACAAAGTCAAAAAAGGTGTTTGACGCTGTTATTGACGCAATAAAAGACTTTAACAGCCTTACAGTGAGCTTATCTTCTCTTGCAAAGGTGCAATACAGGATACCTGAAAGGCTGTCTGCGATCACAAACAATTCGGCTGAAAAACAACCTGAATCGTAAGGGAATTGGTGGGCTGAAGATTGAAGAAGTTAGTATTTATTTTTATCTGCTTACTCCTGATTCTGCCCCAGATAGCCTTTTGTTTCTGTTTTGAAGAGGCGGGTGAGCGATATGGCATTTCCCCGCAGCTTCTCTGGGGCATAGCAAAGGTCGAATCGAATTTTAACCCCTATGCGGTAAACAGTAATTCCAACGGCACGTACGATTTTGGGGTAATGCAGATTAACTCATCGTGGTACAGGACGCTTGGTAAGGAGCTCTGGGGCCAACTTGGCGATCCTTGTACGAACGTTTATACCGGCGCATGGATTCTCGCTCGGTGTATCCAAAGGCACGGATACACATGGGAGGCCGTAGGATGTTATAACGCATCGTCAAGATGTAAAAAGGTTAGATATGCAAAAAAGGTCTATCAAGAATTGATAAAGGCAGCGGCAGAAAAGTAATACTATTACAGTTATTAAAATGAAATTATTACAAAGTTTAACTCCTAAACAAAGACAGAGGTTAACAGTGGCAGGGGTGCTTGTCGCTATCATTGCCATAGTAGCCGCCCTGTCATTTGGTATTAGTCAATTTAAGTCTAAGCCTCAGCAAAAAGGAGCTGCCGCCCCTTCTAAGAAGATGTCTCTTATGACAGAGAAGGTGGAAAAGGACCTGTGGGTGGCATCGGAAGGTCAGAACATAAAGGCGTTAGAAAAGAGCAACGAGGAGATGAAATCACAGATTGAGCAACTTCAAAAAGGACTTACTGACACAAAAGAAGAGACAAAAAAGACTAAAAAAGTAGAAAAATATCCACCCTTCCCGCCCCCTAAACCGGGTGCGGGTCTTACGGCGCTCCCCTCGCCGCAGGGTCAACAAAACCTGACAAGGGAAATACCCCCTCTTGGACAGCAGCCCAAGCCTCAAAAATATGAGACCCCGGGGTCATCTATAAGAATGTTCAAAGACGAGGTAAAAGAAAGAAAGGGTGAGAAGGCGGAAACTAAAAAGATAAGTCGCGAGCAGGGCGCATGGCTGCCCTCCGGCAGTTTTATGAAGGCGGTGCTGCTGAGCGGTTTAGATGCGCCCACATCAGGCGGTTCTCAGGCAGAGCCGTATCCTGTCTTACTGGGGATTACAGATATAAGCACTCTTCCAAATAGATTCAAAATGAATCTCAAGGAATGCTTTGTCGTAGGCGCGGGATATGGGAACATATCTGACGAGAGGGCATATATCAGGGCGGAAAACCTTTCCTGCGTAAGAAATGACGGCAAGGTAATAGACGTCCCCCTCAAGGGCCATGTTGTAGGGGAAGATGGTAAGTTAGGCATGAGGGGCCGCCTTGTGAGCAAACAGGGCCAGCAGATAGCTATGTCCATATTTGCGGGAACCCTGAGCGGTCTGGGCACTGCCCTGAGACCCCAGCAGCCCATAACGTACCAGGAGTTAACAGGAGGTTCTACAGGCGCTGTTTATCGTCCCCCTGTAAGCGACGTGCTAGAAAGCGCAGCCCTGGGCGGTGTTGGCAGTGCGCTTGATAAGGTTGCAGAGCATTACCTTAAAATGGCGGAGAAACTATTTCCCGTTATTGAGGTTGATGCTGGAAGACATATAGAAATAATGGTCCTGAAGGGTCAGGAACTAAAGATTGCCCTGAGAAAATGATAACAATCATGCTTGACAAGGAGGTTAGCAATCGATGCTAAAAAATAGATGGGATCTTTCTTTATTAGGATTATTTTTTGCTTTTGTATTTTTTATTGCATTTGCCGCAGTTTGCGGGCAGGGTTTTACCGAAGAAAATTCCCAAAAGCATGCGGCGGGCGAGGTGAGTCCAGCAGACATTAAGAGAGTTCTGCCGGACATAACGGTTGACAGCTTCAAGTGGGACGAAAACCTCGGTCTTTACGAGGTGTTTGCTAATGGCGAAATATTTTATATGTCCAGGGATTTAAGACATATTTTAATAGGAAATATAATTGATCTACAGAGCAGAAAAAACCTGACAGCGGAAAGGCTTGGCAGCCTTCGCAGGGTTGACTTTTCCGCCCTCAATAAGAATGATGCAATAAAGATATCCACAGGCAGTCGAGCAATAGCTGTCTTTACGGACCCTGAATGTCCGTTTTGCAAAAGACTTCATAGTGAGCTAAAGAAACTTAAGGACGTAAGTATTTATGTCTTTCTATATCCGCTTGAGGCTATACATCATGATGCAAGGAAAAAATCCATATCAATATGGTGTTCAAAGGACAGGGCAAAGGCGCTTGATGAGCATTTCTCCGGCAAGCCCGCAAGGCTGTCCTCTAAGGAATGTAGTAATCCAGTAGAAAGAAACATCCAGTTTTGCAGGAAACATAATATCAACGGCACCCCAGCCATAATTTTTGGGGACGGCAGGTTAGTCAGCGGATATATGGATGCAGAGAAACTTAACAGCCTTATAGGAAAGGGAGGATCAGTTGAAAAACGCTAAAGCCCTGCTTGCTGCTTTATGCCTTACGCTTGTTGCTTTCGGCCCTATATCCTGCGGAGGTAAATTTACATGTAAAGAGAAGATAGAAGGAGTTAAGTGTGAGTCAATGAGCTCTGTTTATGAAAGTGAAATGCTTGGTATTGGCAAAAGAGTTCCCCAGAAAGACAGTTCTTTAAAATCAGAAACCGTATCGCCATCAGAAGAGGAAGAGACTGTAAAGAGACTTGGTCTTGACGAAAAGAGGCCCGTGAGGGTTCCCCCTAAGATAATCAGGGTGTGGATAGCGCCATGGGAAGATGCGGACGGAGACCTTCATCAACCTGAGTATATATACAGCGAGATAACGGATAAGAGGGGAAGGTGGTCGTTCGGGGAAAAAGAAACTTCTACGTCTCAGCCGTTGCTTGAGCCTGTAGAGGTTGGCGCTGATGAGGAATTAAAGAAAGAGGAAGGGCAAAAAAAGGAAAAACCAAAGACAGAGGGAAAGCCCTTCAAACTCATGGAGAACGTTAAAGAGAAAATAAAAGAATAACCCCTGGTTTCCAGGGCGGCAGGGATAATTACCATAAGTTGGGAAAAAAGGAGGTGTTTCAGTTGAAAAAGTATGCAATAGCAATTGCGACGGTCCTTACCCTATCCCTTACCCTGTTAGGAGTAAGAATGGTTATGGCTGGCACTGGAGGCACTGAGTTCACAGAGATTTATACGATGTTACAGGGATGGACTCAGGGATTTCTCGGTAAGACCATAGCACTCGGATGTTTTCTTACTGGCATGGCTATCGGGATTGTAAGGCAGTCGCTGATGTCCATAGCCCTGGGCGTTGGCGGCGGTATGGCTGTCTATTACACGCCTAACATAATAGACAGCATAGTAACGGCGTTGCTTTAATCGCCTCGTGATAAGGCCGGGGCAGCAGCTTACCCTAAAGCCTCTGTCTTCAGGGGATACAAGGGCGGTAAAAATCCCGGCCTTATGCTTTAAGGGCTAGTTGATTAGTTAATGGGAACAGATCATAAAAAAACAGAGTATTCCGTTACTGTCATGGACTGTAACGGCGAGCAGCTAAACCCTTGCAGACCTGTGAGGGCCAGGATACTGCTTAAGAAAGGAAAGGCGAAGGTTATATCAACCGAGCCTTTCAGGATACGACTCACTCAAGAGAGAAAGGAGGAGGAATAATTGGATTCGGTCAGGGCGGCAAGGATAATGCTGCAAAGACAGCCGCTATCTGAGATACTGCCCTATCTTGCCTATGATAAAGACAAAGGGCTGTATATGCTTGACAGCGGGGTTGGTTTCTGTTTTGAGTGCAGTCCCGTTCAATTCCCAAGGGATGATATAACAAGCAGCATGAGGGGACTTTTTGAGTCCTTTTTTCCCTCTGGCACATCTATACAATTTACGCTTTTCTCCTCGAAGAAGATAAATCCTTTTCTTGACAGCT
>Ga0210049_1003355_pt1 | contig 14446 bp, 15 predicted proteins | sample CryGeyCG2014_300_2_FD_183964 | JGI IMG/M metagenome (GOLD analysis project Ga0210049, IMG submission 183964) | Groundwater microbial communities from aquifer - Crystal Geyser CG06_land_8/20/14_3.00 (SPAdes) (version 2) | ecosystem: Environmental > Aquatic > Deep subsurface > Groundwater | place...
TTTTGATGACACAGCTATGCTCATTTCCTGCGGACTCTGGAATTACCATCTCGATTCTACGAGCTGATCATTCCAGAATCATTAGGATGATTCTGTGCGAAAGCACTGTTATTAAGCAACGAGTCTATTATATAATTATGGCTAAGGTGGTATTGGATATCGAAACAATCGGTTTTGATTTTGACACTTATGATAAAAAAAGTCAGGAGTATCTTTTGAAGTATGCGCAGAACGACCAAGAAAGAGAGGAAGTGAAAAATAAGCTGGCGCTTTACCCTTTAACCGGAGAAATAGTAGCTATCGGAATGCTAAATCCAGAAACTCAAAAAGGCTATCTGCTGTTTCAAAACGGAAAAAGAGAGCAAAAAAAATTTGAAGAAAACGGAATAATTTTTGAAGCAGGAAGTGAAAAAGAAATTTTGGAAAAATTTTGGAATTCAGTCAAAGCGTATGATTCGGTGATAACTTTCAATGGCCGAGGTTTTGATATTCCATATTTGATGATGCGAAGCGCTATAAATAAAATTCGCACTACACGGAATCTTTTAGGCTATCGATTTAGCCACAAAGAGCATTGCGATCTTTTGGAGCAGTTGACTTTTTACGGGGCGATTAGAAAATTCAATTTGGATTTTTATGCCAAAACTTTCGGGATAAAAAGTTCTAAAGATGAAGGAATCGACGGGTTGATGGTCGGCAGTTTATATAAAGAAAAAAAATATCTCGAAATTGCCAAATATTGCGTGCGAGATTTGAAAACGACCAATGAACTGTTTGAATACTGGGATAAATATTTAAAATTTTAGAATTATGAAAAATAAGCTAGCTGTTTTTGATATCGATGGGACAATATTTAGAAAAAATTTAGCTTTTGAGCTCATCAATGAATTGTCTTGGTTGAAAGTTTTTAAACGCGAAGTGCGTCAAGAGTTGGTTTGTTTTTATACTAGTTGGCTTGATCATAATGGCACTTATGAAGAATATCGGAAAGCTCTCGTCAAACTTTATGTGGAAAATATAAAAGGTTGTAGTAAAAAGCAAATATTAGAAGCTAGTCGAATAGTGGTACCTTTTTTCAAAGACCGTACTTATATTTTTGCTAACAATCTGATAGCGGATCTGAAAAGGAAAGGTTATCATCTCATTGCAGTTTCCGGTTCGCCGATTGAAATTGTGGAAGAATATAACAAATATTTGAAATTCGATGCGGTTTTTGGTACGGTTTATGAGTTGGATGAAAAAGGTTTTTATACTGGTAAAGAGGCTTTTGCTCCAACAGCGCATAAAGGTCATATGGTCAAGCAATATGTAGCGGAAAAGAAACTTACACTGGAAGATTCCTATGGAGTAGGCGACACTGAATCAGATGCGAAATTTTTGGAAATCGTGGACAATCCAATTGCCTTCAATCCCAATTTGAATTTGAAAACTATTGCGGAGGAAAAAGGTTGGCGGATTGTGGTGGAAAAGAAAGATGTGATTTATGAAATTTAGTCCCCCACCACTTTTTTACTTTTTTTTAAATTTTTTTATAGCATTGTAATAATTGAAGAAATAAGTTTTTATTATTAACAATATTTTTTTATTTTTGCGCCAAGGGCGCAAGTAAAAAAGTGGTGGGGGATAAATTTATGGGAGCGTATATAATTTTAGGAGCGATTGTTTTTGTTTTCTTTTTTCTGATTTATTTACTTTTGGATTTTGTCATGATCAAAGGCGGAGCCAACCAATTTTGGGACAAGTGGGTCAAAAATACCCTTTGGATCTGGTTTCCGTTTTATGCCCTGCAAAGACTGATTAAGGAAGTGATACTTAAAAAATAAACGCGATGCGAATTAGCGAATGACATGCGAATCTACGAACATAAAAAACTCGCCTAACGGCGAGTTTTTAAATGTAGTATTTTTTGGAGTTATTTCACGCTTTCGACGAATTTTTTGAATACTTCTGGATTTTCCATGGCCATTTGGGAGAGAACTTTTCGATCAACCTCGATTTTTTTGTCAGAGAGGGTCTTGATAAAGGCGCTATATTTTTGACCAACTTCACGAAGAGCGATGTTAAGGCGAGTGATCCAAAGCGCGCGCATAGTTCTTTTTTTCACTCGACGGTCACGAAAAGCATAACTGCCCGCCTTGATCACGGCTTGCTTGGCGGTAGCATAATGAGTATTTCTTTTCCAACGATATCCTTTAGCGTCAGCTAGCAGATTTTTTCTTCTTTTTGAAGCGGAAACTCCGCGTTTTACTCTTGTCATTATAATGTGATGCGAATTTACGAATAACCTTCATGCTAATCTGCAAATATGCGAATCAAACTGCATTTGTGGAATTTGCATATTCGTAGATTAGTATGTCATTCGTAGATTTGCATTATAAATATTAGTGAATTGCTTTTAAAATATTTTTTTCATCAGCTTTAGATAGGCGCATGTCACCTTTTTTTGCTCGACCAACTTTGCCATTTTCTTTAGAATTGTAATGGTTGTGACCGGTTTTTCGACGAGTGACTTTCTTGTTTTTAGTAATTTTGATTTTCTTAATCAAAGCTTTCTTGGTTTTTAATTTAGGCATAATTTTTTTACAATGCAAATCTACAAATGACATGCAAAGCTACAAATATTCGAATAAATATTTGCGGTATTTGCATATTTGCAGATTAGCATTTCATTCGTAGATTTGTGTTATTGACTAGTTATTATTACATTAAATCCTCCAGGGAATCTTTTTATTTCTTGCTCTGTTTTATTAGGTACGGAAATGCTTTTTACGAATTCGATAAGATTTTTTCTGGCTAGATCGCCATGGGCTTTTTCTCGGCCTTTCAAAACTATTTCAATTTTTACTTTGTTTCCTTTGGTAAGAAATTTTTCTGTTTGATTTTTCTTAAAATCTAAATCATGCTCATCTGTTCTGACACTAAGGCGAATACCTTTTATTTCTGATTTTTTTTGTTTGGCTTTATGTTGGCGTTCCTCTCGGGATTTTTGGTATTGAAATTTTCCAAAATCCATAATTTTGCAAACCGGAGGCACGGCCTTGGGAGATATTTCCACCAGATCAAGTAGCTTTGTTTTGGCAATACTTAAGGCTTCTGGTACTGCCATTATCCCTAATTGACTTCCATCATCAGCAATAACTCTGATCTCCTTAGCCCAGATGTGTTCATTTATTCTTGTTGTTGGAGCCTTTTTTACAAAAGGCCTGCGGTATATTCTTCTAATGGTTTTTGTGTTAATAATTATTATTACGAAATACGAAATAAATACTAAATACGAAAGTACGAAAAAAGTGAGTATAATTGTTTCGTATTTCGTTAATTTCGTAGTTCGTAAAACTGTGGAGATGATGGGAATTGAACCCATGTCCAAAGCTATTCATTTAAAATCCTCTACAAGCTTAGTTAGTTTGTTTAGATTGGGAGTTATGAACTAACAAAACATCCCAACCTTTTTTCTAGTGTAATTTTACCAAAGTAGCCTAGAAAATGCAATTTTGGCTATCCTAATGTATAACACCGAGCTCTATCTATTAGGAGTGGATAGTTCGATGGCCTCGGCAATTAAGCCAAAGCGTAGGCAAAGTTAGCTGTGAAAGCTTGCGCAATCGCAGTTTTTGCTTTTGAAAATAAGTTTGCACTTATTAATTTGGTAAAATTTTAACGAGTGATTACCATTCTCGGCTTGCATATTTTAAATGTACAACTTGTCGAAACCAAACATCCCCGTGGGGGACCGTACTTCGTACGGAATTTTTAATTTTTAATTTCCAATTTTTAAATAATTTTTAATGTTAGAATGTTTAAAAATTTAAAAATTAAGATTTATTTACAAAATTAAAAATTATAAAAATTAAAAATTCTTCAGCGCTCTTCTAGCTTCTATGGAGTCTTCTCTTTTTTTGATTTTGTCTCGTTTGTCGTATTCTTTTTTACCTTTTCCGAGGCCAAATTCTAATTTTATCAGCCCGCCTCGCATCGACAAACGGTCTCCGCGAGTCGAGGCGGGTCGTTTTTTAGTATATAATTTAATTGGTACGAGTGTCAAGCCTTGCGTTCTAGCCTTGCCAATTAAATGTTTTATTTCTGATTTTTTGAGCAGAAGTTTTCTTGGTCTAGTCGGGTTGTAATTATTGATAATTCCAGCGTGAATATAGGGTGGAATATGCGCATTAGTCAGATATAATTCTCGGCCATGGATTGTCACAAAAGACTCTTTGAGGCTCACATGCTTGGTTTTTATCGATTTTACCTCATGGCCAAAAAGTGCAATTCCAGCTTCATAGCTTTCTAAAATTGCATAATCAAAATGTGCTCGTTTATTTATTGCTAAAACACTCATAAACCAAGTCTAGCATTTCTTTCTTATTTTTGCTAGAATTGGATTATGGATCAAACAGGTCAACAAATTTTTGAATTTCTCTCACAGTATGGCTATGCCATAATGCTTCCTTTGATGATTATCGAAGGGCCAGTGGTGACAATCATCGCTTCGATGCTTGCGAGTCTTGGTGCGTTTAATATTTTTATTGTTCTCATTTTTTCAATAATTGGCGATATGGGCGGAGACATCATTCTTTATGGGCTGGGATATAAATATGGAATGGGCTTTGTTAGACGAGTGGGAAAATATATAGGCATCACGGAAAATTTGGTTTTGAAAATGGAAAAATATTTTGAGCATCACGGAGGGAAAACAATTCTTGCAGTCAAGTCCACCGCGGGACTTTGTTGGGCAACTTTTGTGGCAGCGGGAATTGTGAAGATGAATTTCAAAAAATTTGTAAAATATTCTTTTCTGGGTGGAATAATCTGGAGTGGATTTTTGGTGGCAATGGGATATTTCTATGGTTATCTCTGGCGGGAAATTCAAATTTATATCAAATGGATCGGCTGGGTAATTTTTGGAACGGCAATCATTACTTTTGTTATTATAAATATTTATAAAAGTTATCAATCAAAAAAAATGTTTAAGGAAAATGAAAATAATAAATAAAAAAATTATAAAAATTAAGAGATTTTATCATTTGCTAAATAATGCGAGTATAATAGAATGCTAATTATGATTAACAAGACATGTGAAAAAACTAGAGGAGTTCTATCTGCGGATCCTAAACAGTTATACGAAGAAGAACATGGTTTGTTAAAAGAACCTTTTTATTTTCTTGGGACAAATGGGAAGGCGGTTTTACTTATCCATGGTTGGACTTCTGTGCCATATGAAGTTCGACGACTGGGAAAATATCTTAATGAAAATGGTTACACAGTTTCAGGACCGCTTCTTCGTGGACATGGGACAAAGCCAGAAGATTTGGAAAATGTCCGTTGGGAAGAATGGCTGTGTGATGTAACAAGAGCTTATGAAGAATTGGCTAAGGATCACGAAAAAATTTTTGTAGCGGGAACATCAATGGGTGCCAATCTTACGGCGATGTTAGCGAAAAATAAAGCTAATATTTCCGGAATTATTTTAATGGCGATGCCATATAAAATTAAATTAGAAAAAATTTCAGTTTTTATTGTAAATATTTTAAAATATTTCAAAAAATATTATAAAAAATTCTATCCGCCGACTTTTGGGGCATCAACTACTATTACTCGCTTGATTTCCTATCAATCTTATCCGATAAAAAGCGCCCTAGAGCTGTATAAATTGATGAAAATTTCGAGAAAGGTTTTGCTAAAAGTAAAACAGCCTTGTTTTATTTTGCAATCAAATAGAGATCATGTGGTTGCTAAAAACAGTCTAGAAAAAATTTATGAAAAAATAAGTTCCAAAATTAAGGAAAAAAAATATGTTGATCGAGCCTATCATACTTTTATCTCGGACATTAAAAATGAACATATTTTTGAAGATATACTGAATTTTATAAATAAAAACTAAATGAAAATAGGAATTTTTACTAATAATTATCTTCCTAATCCTTACGGCGTCACAAGGTCAATTGAAACTTTTAGGCGTGAACTGGAAAAACGGGGCAACACCGTTTTTATTTTTGCTCCGCGCTGGAAAGGTTATGAAGATAAAAACCCACGGGTTTTTCGTTATCCATCATTTGATATTGAAATTAAATTCCGTTTTCCCTTAGCCATTCCGTATTCTTGGAAAATGAATAGAATAATAAAAAATCTTGATTTGGATGTGATTTATGCTCAACATCCAAATTTGTTGGGAAGCGTAGCGATGAAATGGGCGAGGAAACTTGCGAGCCGACGAGGCAGGAAAATCCCGTTGATTTTTACTTGGCACACGCTTTATGATCAATATACAAATTTTGTGCCATTTATTCCAACAAAAATTTCAGCCGGATATATTATTAGAAAAGCGGTTAAATTTGCCAACCTTGCGGATGCAGTTATTGTGCCGACTGATTCGATTATTCCAATTCTTCGAAAATGGGGAGTTGAAAATAAAAATATAATCCCAATTGCCACAGGAGTTCTTGAGGAAGAATTTGTCAACGCTGACAAGAATAAAATTAGAGAAAAATATAATATAAAAAGCGATGAAGTAATATTGCTTATAGTTTCTCGTTTAACGACAGAAAAAAATGTCGAATTTGTTTTTCGATCAATTAGAAATGTTTTAAAAAATTCTAATCCTCCTCTCACTATGGGAGAGGATGTCTTGTACTCAAGACAGGAGAGGGTGCTAAGTGAAACAAAAGAAATTAAAGGTAAAATTGAATTTAAAGATTTTCACAAAGAGCCCTCTCCCGAGCTGGATTACCAGCTCGACCTCTCCCGAAGGGAGAGGTGGGGGAAGATAAAATTCTTAGTGGTGGGGGATGGGTATCTTCGACGGGACTTGGAAAATTTTTGTCAGCAAGAAAAAATTTCAGACAAGATTATTTTTTGTGGAGAAGTGGAAAGAATAGAAATAAAAAATTTTTATGCCTGCGCAGACATTTTTGTCTACGGTTCCAAATCCGAAACACAAGGCATGATCATTACCGAAGCGATGTATATGAGCCTTCCGATTGTGGCAGTCAATGCGACGGGAATAAATAGTTTGGTTTTGAATAATGGCAATGGGTTTTTGGTTTCCGAAAATGAATCTGAATTTAGTGGGGCAGTTTTGAAATTAATCAATAATAAAGAATTGCGAAAAAATTTCAGCGAAGCATCTAAACGCATCGCCGAACTAAAATTCACCGCTTCAATTTGTGCAAAGAAGATGTTGGAGGTTTATAGAAAATGTCTGAACCACTGATTCGCACATGAACTCACATGATTTCACTGAATTTTAATTCATGTGCAATCAGGAAAATCAGTGATAATCAGTGGTTCTGATTTACTCTAAATGTATTTTTTCTGAAAACTTTTTCAGGGCATCAGCTAATAGCGGGTGCTCTTTTAATTTGGGATCATTTTCCAATAAATTTTTTGCTTCGGCGCGGGCAAATTTGATGAGTTTGACATTGCTCAAATGTTCCATAGCAATATCGGGTAAGCCTGATTGGATGTTTCCAAAAAATTGTCCTGGACCGCGCAGTTTCAAATCATGTTCGGAAATTTCAAAACCGTCGTTGGTTTTTTCTAATATTTTCAAACGCGTAGGTATGCGCGTAGGTACGGAGGTAGGTACGGAATTTTCTGCAGTGAAAAGAAAACAATAAGATTGCTCTTTTCCTCGGCCGACGCGTCCGCGAAATTGATGCAGTTGTGTCAGGCCAAATCTTTCGGAGTTTTCAATTATTATTACAGTGGCATTGGGAATGTCGATGCCGACTTCCACTACGGAAGTGGAAACTAAGATATCAATTTTTTTGTCAGAGAAATCTTTCATAACAGCTTCTTTTTCTTTAGCTTTTAGCTTGCCGTGGAGAAGTCCAAGTTTGAATTCGGGAAATATAATTTTTGACAATCTTTCATGTTCGGCTTTAACAGCTTTGACATCGATCATGCTTTCAGAAAGTGATTCTTCAATGAGGGGCAGAATGACAAAAACTTGTCGCCCGCCTCGCGTCGACGAGCGATCGTCTTCGCGAGTCGAGGCGGGACTTTTTTTGATTTCACTGCGGATAAAATTATAAACTTTTTCTCGACCAGTTGGCGTAATTATTTTTGTGATGATAGGTTTTCGATTTTTCGGCATTTCATCTAAAATTGATAGATCTAAGCTACCAAAAAAAGCAATGGCTAGGGTGCGCGGAATAGGCGTGGCCGTCATAGTCAGCAAGTGAGGCACTTGTTGCGCGGATTCACGTGGAATATTCTGTTGCAATGTGGCGCGTTGTGCAACGCCAAAACGATGCTGTTCATCGATGATGATTAACGCCAGATTTTTAAACTTAACATCTTTTTGAATAAGGGCGTGAGTGCCGATGACTAATTGCACTTCATTTGTTTGGATAGATGTTAGTAATTCAGAGCGAGTTGTGCTTTTTATAGTTCGAGTATAATTTTCAATTTTCAATTTGCAATTTTCAATCAATTTTAAATTTTCAATTTTCAAATTTTGATTTGCTTTTGGTTCTGAAATTAATTTATAAGAACTTGTTAATAAGGCTATTTTTATATCATAGTTTTTAAATATTTCACAAAAACTTTCAAAGTGCTGGCGGGCCAAAACTTCGGTGGGTGCCATAATGGTCGTTTGATAGCTGGCGGAAATTGTTTGTAGGGCAGAAATGGCCGAGACAATTGTTTTGCCTGATCCGACATCACCATTGAGCAATCGATTCATCGGGCGTGGTTTTTCTAAATCTTTCAAAATTTCAAAAGAAGCTTTTCTTTGTGCATTTGTTAACTTGAAAGGCAAATGGTTTACAAAATTTTTGATTAGTTTCTCGTCAAATTTTATGCCAGTAGAATTTTTTTCTGCAAATTCTTTTTTTATCTGAATGGTTTTAAGTTGCACTAAAAACATTTCTTGAAAAGCCATTCTCTTTTGGGCGCGAATCAATTTTTCTTTTGAGTCCGGAAAGTGAATTTGGCTAAGAGTAGTATAAATATCATAAAGATTATATTTTTTTCTAATTTCTTTTGGCAAAATGTCGATTAAGACATCCGATGTCCACTTGGACATCGGATGTCCAAGTGGTTCTAAGAGCATTTTCATTTGCCAGCGGATCCATTTAGAAGTGATGCCGGAAGTTTGCGGATAAATTGGAATGAGTCGTCCCGTGTTAGTCATATCGCGAGAGGATTTTTCCCAAGCAGGGGAGCTCATTGAAAATTTTTTGCCGTCTAGGATTAATTTTCCAGATAATCTCACTTCAACTCCTTCTTTTAGAGTTTCTAAAATAAAAGGTTGATTGAACCAGACGGCTTTCAGGGGAATGTTATTTTCAGTCCCGATAATGATTTCCACTATGCTCATTTTTCGGCGAAAAATTCGGTTGAGTTTGGTTTTTATAATTTTTCCGGAAACGGTAATAACTTGATTCAAATAATCTTCGGAGATCGAAACAATCTGGGAAAAATCATCATAACGAAAAGGAAAATAAAACAAAAAATCCTTTACCGTAAAAACCCCGAGTTTTTCCAAAACGCGAACATATTTTGGCGTAATGCGGGGAATGGATTTTAGAGGTAGGTTTAAATTGACCATGCATTAAGTATAAAGTATTATGTATAAAGTATAAAGTGCTGTAAAATAAGTAGTTATAAAATTAATAAAAATAGGCATTATGACAAAAAACAAATCCATTGGCATATTTGATTCAGGTTTTGGGGGACTGGATATTATGAAAGGTATTGTAAGAGAATTGCCGAATTATAATTACATATATTTAGGAGACACAGCTAGGGTACCGTATGGAGCGCGTTCTGAAAAAGTTTTATATAAATTTACCAAACAAGCAGTAGATTTCTTGTTTAAAAAAAATTGCGAAATTATAATTTTTGCTTGTAATACTGTTTCTAGTAATGCTCTTCGAAAAATTCAGAAAAAATATATTCCAAAGTATTATCCTAGGAAAAAAGCACTGGGCGTTATTATTCCAGCAGTGGAATTGGCAGTGCAAAAAACAAAAAACAAAAAAGTGGGAGTTGTTGCAACCTTAAGAACAGTGGAATCAAAATCTTTTTTAAGAGAATTTTCAAAAATTGACAATAATATAAAAATTTTTCAAAAAGCCTGTCCTCTTTTGGTTCCGATTATAGAAACGGGAGAAATTAAAACTGAAAAAATTAATGAAGTTCTAAAAAACTATATAATGCCCTTAATTGATAAAAAAATAGACACCTTGATTCTTGGGTGTACTCACTACGGGATATTGAAAAATAAAATCAAAAAAATTATGGGAAATAATATAAAAATAATTGCTGAATCTGATATTGTTGCAAAAAAACTCAAGGATTATTTGAGAAGGCATCAGGAAATTGAGAAAAAAATAGGACGAGAAAAGAAAAGAATTTTTTATTCTACCGGCTTGGTGAAAAAATTCGAAATTTTAGGTAAGCAGTTTTACGGAGAAAAAATAAAAGTTCAGAAAATAAAATTATCTAAAAATTTGTAAAAAATTATTGTTTATAGTAGTGTGGAATAAAGTGCTTATAGCTCAGTGGATAGAGCGTCTGGTTGCCCGCCTCGCATCGACAAGTAAGTTGTCTTGCGAGTCGAGGCGGGTGGTCCAGAAATTCAATGTCCTCATAGCTCAGTTGGATAGAGCGTCAGCTTGCGGAGCTGAAGGTCAGAGGTTCAAATCCTCTTGAGGACACATTCGCAGGTTCGATTCCTGCTAAGCGCACTTATATAAAAATTACGTAATTAATTACGTAATTTTTTTGTAAGATTTATTTAGGTTGTTCAATGGGGGATTTTGGTCGGATTTGGATATTTTGGGCGGTGATGACTCCGGAGGAATCGTTTTTGCTGTTAACCATCACTTGATTGCCAATGTTTAAATCCGAGACTGATCCGTCAACTGTTTTTCCGATGGTGGTCGAATTAGAAAAATAAATTATTTTAGAACTGCCTTCGCGAGTTTTGATGGTGATACTTTTATCATCTTTGGAAATTATCTCTCCATTTTCAAAAGCTCCGCCGGAATTATTTTGACCTATTCTTTGTTCACTAGTTTTTCTTTGAAATCCGCTACCATTTTCTTCGCGAGAAAAATTTTGCGGAGCCATTTTCTTTTTTTGATAAATAGTTCCGTCATAAAAAGAACTAATGCCGATTAATACTATTGCAATAATTGCAACGGGGATGATTTTTTGTTCATAATATTTTATTAATTAATAATTAAAATTCAGAACCACTGACCTGCCTCGCCAGTAGGCGGGTTAACACATGATTATACTGATCGCACATGAATTAAAATTCAGTGAAATCATGTGAGCTCAGTGATAATCAGTAGTTCTGATTACTCGTACCTCAACGCTTCAATGGGACTCAAATTAGCCGCACGACGAGCAGGATAGAAACCAAAAACTACTCCTACTCCGGCGGAAACGCCAAAAGCTAAAAAAATGGAGGAAAGAGAAATTTCTGTGGAGAGACTTTCGGAAAATTTAGGAATAATAAGCGAAGCAATCCAGCCGAGAAAAACTCCCATTGCTCCACCGATAAAAGTTAGCATCACTGCTTCGGCGAGAAACTGTAAATTTATGTAAGCCTTTTTTATGCCAACAGCTTTTCGAAGACCGATTTCGCGAGTTCTTTCAGTGACGGTTGTGAGCATCATATTCATAATACCGATTCCTCCAACTAAAAGAGAAATGCCAGCGATAGAAGAAAGTAGGAGCGTCATAGTGCCCGTAATGTCGGAAGCGGTTGAAATGATGTCAGTTTGATTGGTGATGCTAAAATCAGCTTTGGTCGGGTCTTCAATTTTATGGTGGCGCAGAAAATTTCCGTTATTTGTTCTTGCGCCAAAAACATTGTATCTTGGCTTTCGGCCACGACATTGATACTGCTCACATATTCTGAATTAGATAAAAAATGTCCGAAAGTATTGAGCGGAATATAAATGACATCGTCAGCGTTGTTAAATCCAGAACCACCTTTGGAAACAGTAAGTCCGATAACTTCAAAATCAACATTATTAATTTTTATAACTTTCCCAAGCGGATCAATTCCTTCACCAAAAAGATCATTTCTAGTTGTTGGTCCGATTACTGCTACTTTAGAAGATTTTTTAGCGTGTTGGTCGCTTAAAAATGTGCCTAAATCAATTTCAATATTTCTAACCTCGGCATAGTCAGAAGATGTTCCAACTACGCGAGTATTGGTATTATTTTCTTTGGCAGTAATTTGGTAGCGATTGGAAACTTCTGGTGCTACGCCGGAAATTCCTTGGGCTTCGTTTTGAATTGCTTCGACATCACTCACCGTAAGTGTTTGTGCTCCGCCTTGTCCACCCATAAGTATTCCGCTTTTTTGGGCTCCGGGAGAAATCATAATTAAATTTGATCCAATAGATTGAATTCGGTCTTCTATAGATTTTTGCGCTCCTTGGCCGATAGAAACCATCGTGATCACTGAAGCGATGCTAATGACAATTCCCAAAATAGTGAGACCAGATCTCACTTTATTACCCATTAGTGACCAAATTGTTTCGTTGAATAAATCTGAAAACATAAGCGATGCGAAATTACGAATTGCATGCAAATGCTACGAAATAATTCGTATCATTCGCATGCATTTGTAGATTAGTATCGCTACTTTCTTGTATCTTTTTCTATTTTTCCATCGCGCACATGGATTATACGATTGGCATAATTGGCGACATCTATTTCATGAGTAATGAGAATTATCGTGTGGCCTTTTTTATTTAATTCTTGCAAAGCCTCCATAACAATCCGACTGGTTTTAGTATCAAGATTCCCAGTTGGTTCGTCAGCTAAGATAATGGAAGGATTGTTGATAAGCGCACGAGCAATGGCTACTCTCTGCATTTGTCCGCCAGACAACTGATTGGAAAGATTTTGAAATTTATTTTCTTCCATTCCGGCATAACGCAAACATTCTTTGGCGCGCAGTAGGCGTTCTTGAGAGGTAGTTTTGGTATAGAGTAGGGGAAGCATAACATTGCGAAGAACAGTTGTGCGGGGTAAAAGATTGAAAGATTGAAAAACAAAACCAATTTTATTTTTGCGAAGCTCTGAAAGTTCATCATCATTAAGTTTGGAAACTTCGCGATTATCCAAAAAATATTCTCCGCTGGTTGGATTGTCCAGCGCGCCCAAAATATGCATTAGCGTTGATTTTCCCGAGCCGGACGGACCGATAATAGAAACAAATTCGTCTTTAGCAATTTCGAAAGAAACATTATTCAGGGCAATTGTTTCTACCTCGCCGTTTCTATAAATTTTTGTCAGGTTTTTACAAGAAATCATATTATTTTTACATTCCGGGAATTCTTATTCCGCTTTGATTATTCCTAGAACTGGATGAATTGGAAGAAGTTATGGTGCCAGATTTGATTGTTTGAGTGATGACATTTTCACCTTCGCTTACCCCACTTAGAATTTCTGTTTTAGTGGTATTTTCCAAGCCAATTTCAATTGATTTTTTTTGCGGATTTCCATCTTTCAAAATTTCGACATAGTAATTTCCATTGTCTATTTTGACTGCGCTATTGGGTATAATAATCACATCTTGTTTTGTTTCGGTAATAATGGAAGTGGAGACGCTCATTTCCGGTTTAATTCTCTCATCTAGTGAATCAAAGCCGACGATAACATTGTAAGTGACAACTCCCGAATTAAAAGTGCCCAGTGAATCTATTTTTTCCACTTTGCCAGAAGTTTCAAAATCGGAAAGAGCGTTGAAAGTCAGTACGGCTTTTTGTCCGATTTTGACATTACTAATATCTACTTCACTCACTTCAACTTGAGCTTTGAGCGTAGCTAAATCCCCCAGCACAATCGGCGCTTGGGAATTACTATTTCCTGAAAGCCGGCTAAGGTCGTCGCCATTTTTGATATTTATGGCATTGACTGTGCCGGAAATTGAAGCCAGTACATTTCTTTTGGCATAATCATTTTTTTCAATTTGATAATTTTCCAAGGATGATTTGATATTTTCTTCGGCAACGCTTACAGAAATTTCTGCTACCTCCAATTTTCGTTTATAAATGGATCTTTCATCCGAATCAGCATCTTCAAAATTATTTTCTGCTTCTTTTCGATTAGCCTTGGCAGTTTCCAAGGAAGCTAGCGATTGCAAATATGAGGCGTAAGCTTTTTTTACATTCACGCTTAAATCTTCATTTTCTATACTAAAAAGAAATTGGCCCTTTTCCACTTTATCTCCAACAGCTACAGAAAGATTGACAACTGTTCCTGTAATGGTCGGATCAATATTAGTGCTGTTATCGACAATGATATTGCCAGAACCAGAAACAAAAACAGATAGCAGACCTTTTTGGCTCTATAATAAATAGTGTGGTGGATAACTAAAGAAGTGGTAGGATTTAAGTGCTTAAACATTAAACCCCCACCACCTCTATGAAACAAGATATCAAAAAACTGTTAAATTTGCAAAATGTCTGGG
>Ga0210049_1003357_pt1 | contig 14441 bp, 3 predicted proteins | sample CryGeyCG2014_300_2_FD_183964 | JGI IMG/M metagenome (GOLD analysis project Ga0210049, IMG submission 183964) | Groundwater microbial communities from aquifer - Crystal Geyser CG06_land_8/20/14_3.00 (SPAdes) (version 2) | ecosystem: Environmental > Aquatic > Deep subsurface > Groundwater | place...
CTGTCAGTAACGGTAACGGCTATAAAGCAGGTATTGGCTCCGTCAGAAGGCACTGTCCTGGAACTCAGCACGATATAAGAAGCGGTTTCGTTGAAAGGACCAGCCACTATGGTCTCGAACTGGGTCGTGTCAGCCAGGCCTGTTGCCGAGACCGTTATCTGCGGAACGCCTATCCTGGTATCCTTATAATAAACGTAGCTCTCGCCGTTCACCATTTTAAGGTTTATGGTTGTAGTAAAGGTGTCGGTCTTGGTCGCGCAAAACTTGCCCCAGGAAGAAGACGAGATCAGGCTGCAGTATTCGTTGTACCCCGCTGCCTTGGAGCCGTCATCCCACTGCGCCTGTATCACGATGGACTCTGAAGAGGCGTTTATCTGCGCTGTCCTGGGAGCGGATATGATCGCGAGCTTTGTTGCCGCGATGCATTTCACCGGCCTTGTCCTGGACTTCGCATAAGCAGCTGCCTCATCCGCGCTTACAGCCCGGTCGTAGATCCTCACGTCGTCTATGGCTCCGGTGAACCAGTACGGGTAGCTGGAATTGGGGTGGTCAGCGCACCCGAAGAAATAAGCCGAAGTTCCGAAATCCCTGGGAGTTCCCGCGAAATCCCCTGAGCCTTCCAGGCTCCCGTTCACATAAACGCGGACCTTGTTCAGCGATGTGTCCAGCACGCCTACAACGTGAAGCCAGGAACCGGTGTCAAAAGTGCTTGCGGACGTCGCCTCGTACACCGCAGGCACGCTGTTCCATACCTCCTGCCTGAATTTCTTCGCGGAAGTATATGCCATGTCAGTATGGTAACCCGCCCTTGCCACGAAAGCGCCGGGTCCTGGCGGGGTCGCGCCTGTCGGCACGAAAGCAGGCTTCACCCAGGTTTCAAAGCTGTAACTTGAATCTGTCGCGTTTTCAAGATAAGAAGAAGGCTGGACCTTTACGTGCGCCGAATCAGAAGGCCCGCCGAGGTTCAGGCCGTATCCGTATTTTCCAGCTGTCCAGGAACCCGTGTTTATAACGCCGACGTCGTAAAGCGAATACGCAAAGCTGTCAGCTCCCTCGTTGAAATCCCAAAGGCCTGCAGGCGCGCCGGTGTAGAATGAAAGCGTTATCTGGCTCGCTGTATTGCCCTGCACGAACGCGTTTATGGTATCATCCCCGCCCAAACTTGTGACAAACGAACCTGTTGCCTGTCCGCTCGCGTCCGTTTGGCTCACCGGCTGGGTAATCGTGTCGTATTTCACGGGCCCCTTACGGCTTGTGGTTATCAGCATCGTAAGTCCTGAAACAGGATTTCTGTATTTGTCAGCCGCGAAGACCGTAACCGTGCACCGGCTTATCCCGTCTGCAATGATAGAGAACGGGCTCAGGACTATAAAAGATATTGTCTCGCTGAAAGCCCCAGGGGTTATTGATTCTGTCTGGTCTGTGTCAGGAAGAACTCCGGCGCTCACCGTAATGACCGGGGAACCCGTTTTGGTATCTTTATAATAAACGTAAGTCTCGCCGTTCACGATGTTGAGCGTGATATTGTTAGACGCGGACCAGCCACCGGTTCCGGTGGCTGAGAATTTTCCTGACATTATTGAAGAGCTGAAAACGCTTTGACCGTTGTAAGTGTTGTCCTTGTTGCCGTCCATATCCTGCACCTGCACGCATATAGAATTTGAAACCGCGTCACTGGCAGTGCTCCTGGGCGGGGTAACGATAGCAAGTTTTTTATTGAGGAGGAACGTGATGGTCGGCACCCTTTTCAGCCTTATATCGTCAAACCAGGCGGTTGAGCCTAAGGCGGCGGGCTGGTAAACAGAACACCCTATCCTGAAGCTCACGCAGTTGGATTCGGCAACAGGATACAATGCATAGAATGTCCAGTCCTGGTCGGTCCCCTGGAACGAGGTCCAGTTCTGCGAAATGTTGCCGCTGCCCGCGTCAAGGTGGTGGATGAAATATGCCGCTCCTGCCCCGCTTGCCACAGTACCGGTCTTTATCCAGCCGCTGAACTCATACGAAGAACCCGGGGTGACCGCGATGATCTGTTCCCAGTTCGCCCAGTTGACCTGCTGGCTGTTCTGCGTCTTGGCGCTCTTATCCCCGGAATGCTTTACCGCCAGGTCCCACGCCGCGTATCCTCCCGGGCCTGACCAGTTGTCAGGCAGGGCGCCCAAACCTTCTTCAAAAGAAGGGTTCAGGATTATGTTCTGCAGGACAGTGCACCCGTCGCATAAAGCGGTCAGAGTATCCAATCCTCCCGCGTTGGAACTTACAGTCGCGGTTGCCTGGCCGTTAATGTCAGTCGTGGCATAAACCATTGTTATGGTGTCCTGAGCGCCGCGGATTGACTGGACAGTGACCTGCCTGCCGGGTATGGCTTTGCCTGACCCGTCCTTAATAAAAACCGAGACAGTCGCCGTGGAAATACCGTCAGCAAGAAGCGAACAGGTATCGGTCGTAAATGAGGAAGCGGTCTCAGACGGGGCGCGCAAAATCACGTAAATGAACTGCGTGTCTGAATTAAGGCCGGCGCGGGAAGCAGTGATCGTGTAAGTTCCCAGGGTTGTGTCCTTGTAATAAACAGCTCCCAGGCCAGAGGAAAGGTAAACAACAGTGGTATCTGACCAGGGGGTCTGGGAAGCGGAAAACTTCCCTGTCCCGGAAGAAACAGCCAGCGTTACAGTGCCGCTGAAGGTTGTAACGCGCGCGTCGTATTTGTTCCATACCTCAACGGAAATAGAATCAGACGGGTAGTTTGCATCAGGAGTCCTGGCAGGGCTTGTTATCTTCACCTTTTTGGCGGCGCCCGCGTCCACCAGGTATGTCAGGTAAGAAACAGCGCTTCCTATAGACTGGACCAGGCTGTTGGCTGTTGTGGTTGCGGCCATCCTTATATCATATTCTCCTGCCCCTGTGATCGTACCTGACGCGTCTTTTATCCTTTCGGAATAGAGCGCTTCAGCGTCCTGATTGGTCGTGATGTAGTCTGCGTCCGCAGGGCTTACCCCTATCTTGAACCGCACGTCTGCTGCGCCGTAACTGGTGAACATTTTACCGTAAACGCATGCACTCAAAATCGAGCCAAGGTCATCGTCAGGGAGATACACGTTAGTTTTCAATATTTTAGTATCTGAAGTCGTGTAAGTATTTTACAAAGCGTTACCGGTTATTGCGCCGAAAAATACAGTCTTCTGGACCTGGCTGGGATTCTTTGGATATTCGTATGTGTAAACTATCTCGGCGCTCCTGCTCCCGCCGCCCAAAGCGCTCCACCAGGAACCCACAACGACATTTGTCCCGTCACTTGCAGAACCGTACTGGGGCGTAAGGTTATAAAGCATTATTGGACCTTCTGCCATCGCGGATCCCTCAGCAGCGAACGCGAGTGTATCCAACCCGTTCTGCCCGATGTTAAGGCTTGTGTTCGCCGCGTTCGTGGTCCTGAAAACAGCATAAATAGACCTTATGGCAGGCGAAACTATCTTTTCAGGGAAATATATTGTCTGCATATAAACCTTTGCGGGTGATTCCGCGCCGCCTGTGATGATATCCGTCTGGCCCAGGTAACGCCTGACTGTCTGTATAAGGTTTGCGCTTGCCAGATAATTAAACGAATAGGTTATGACCAGTTCCGCGCCCAGGCAGTATACGGCTGAACCGTTTACGTTTATGGTCAAGGTATTTCCCGAGCCTATATTCGGGTTCGAGGATGGTTCATAAAAATAAAGAAAATCATCGTCAGTGCGCGCAGCTCCTTCAACTAATTTCACGCCTGCCTGCAGATTCGTTCCGTTTAAATTGATATTTGAAGTAAGATCTGTGCCCGCAATCGGGGAATAGTAATGCCCTCGTATCTCGTACCAGGCGCTCTGGATCGAGTATCCTGTCTCGGGTATATACGGCGTGTGCACGTATGTCGCTGTGCTTCCTGAAGCTATGGAAGCGTTGTTTGAACCCGCAAAATACCTGACGGTCTTTACCTGTGAATGCGCTCCGTCGTCGTATTCGTATGTCAGGTAAAGTTTCACGCTCTCATTATAGCGTAGCGCGGGAACGCTTACCGCAACATAATAGGGCACGTTATTGACACCTCCGCCTGCCAGGCCTAAAAATGCCTGGGTAGCGTTGTACCTGAGTCCAAAATTCGCGTCGTCTCCGGTACCTGCGGATGCAAGTGCTCCAAATGTAGTCGTATTCGCTCCGTTTACTCCTATTGCGCTGCCTGCTCCGACTACCACGTTCCCGACCTGGAAAGCGACTTCTATCCACGCGGATCTCAGCGTGAACCCTGATTCAGGGATGTAAATATAGAACGGAGTGCTTGGGTAAGAAACACCCGAAGCCCTGTCACCCGTTGCCTGGTCAATGAAATATTCCACGGTTTTCACAGATGTGCCGGGATAAGGCGGTATGCCTGCTACTACTTCAATAGACTGGGTGCCGGATAACACGCCTGTCCTTGAGGCTGTTATCGTGAAAATACCGATCGTTGAATCCTTATAATATATGGCTCCTGCGCCTGCTGAAAGATAGATGTTCGTGGTATCAACCCAGGAAGCGCTTGAGACCGAGAATTTTCCCGTGGGTGAAGACGAATACAGGAAAACCTGGTAAGTGAAATTCGTGTCCTTTGTGCCCAGTTCGTCCTGCGCCTCAAATGTTATCTGGGACGACGGGTTGTTCTGCGGCACTGTTGCAGGCGAAGAAGTGAACACAAATTTTGAAGCTGTGAACCTTACTGGTATGGGCAGGACCGCGGTATCGTACCTTGCCCTTATTTCGTCCAGCTGCAGAGCGCGTTCGTAGATCCTTATCTCGTCTAAAAGCCCGTCAAAGCAGTCCCCTGTGCCCCCGCCGCTTATGCCTATGACGTAAGTGTTGCCGAACGCCTTTGAATATGCTCCGGAAGCAACCTGGCTGCCGTTCGCGTAAAGCCGGATGTTCAGGCCGTCGTAAGTCCCCACAAGATGGGTCCAGCCGTTGTTGTTTATCACGCCACCTATCGCGTTCCTCTGCACCCCGTCCAGCATCAGGCCGAAGTGCGCCTGGTTGGAATATACCATCATAATGAAGGAACCTTCCAGATCCCAGGCTTTGTTTATCAACCTGTTATACATCTTTGAGGCATTCCTGGGATATATCCACATTTCAACGCTCATCTGCTGCGTCAGGTTCAGGCTGGAAGAGTGCGGAACGATGATATAATCGTTTGTGCCGTCGGAATTCATCGCGTGGCCGAACCTTCCCGGCCCCCATCTTATGCTGCCTGTCATAGTTCCGGTGTTGCCGTAGTTGGAAAAGTCGCGCGCGACGATTCCCGCTGTCTCCTCAAAAGCCCATATCCCGACTTCTATGTCTGCGAAATAGATCCTGGTAATGGTGTTTGAACTGCTCTGTATGGTAGCTGTTATGGTATCAAGGCCCATCAGGGACGAGACAAGTGCCGCGGTGCAGAACCCTGCCGTGTCCGTCAACTGGCCGTCCGGGTAGGTTATCGTGTCATTGCCTGCCGGGTTTGTGGTCATCAGTGTCACGGTGTTGCCCGGCAGCGGGTTGCGGAAGTAGTCACCTACAAAAACCGCGACTGTGCAGGGGTTTGTCCCGTTTGCCGCGATCATAGAGCTTTTCGCTATCATATAGGACATAGAATTTGAGAACGCTCCCTTTGACACAGATTCAAGCTGGGAGGTTTCTGACATGTAGTAATAGGAAGTGACAGTAACCGTCGGGGAACCCGGCCTTGAGTCCCTGAAATAAACGAACGTTTCTCCGCTGACTATGTTTACGCCCAGGTAGTTGTAGGCAGACCAGATTGTAGAACCTGGCGCGAGGAACCTGCCTGTGGAAGAGCTGGAAGTGATCGTGCAGGCGCCGTTGAAATTAGTTGCTTTTGTCCCGTCCGACCACTGCGCCTGGATCACAATGGAATCATAGCCTGCGGTGGTAAGGACCCGCGCCGGCGTGGTTATCGCCAGTTTGCTTGCGCCCACAAAAGTTATTGTCGGGATCCTGCTTAAGGAAAGCGCGTCAAACCAGACCGTGGCACCTGAGGTGTCTGCCTGGCTGAAAGAACAACCGATCTTTAATTTTTCGCAGCCGGCTTCGGTAGCAGGCGCCAGGCTGTACTGGGTCCAGGCAGTGTAAGGAACTGTCACCGAAGGTGTCCAGTCCTGGCTTAATATGTTGTCGTAGCTGTCCAGGTGGTGGATGAAGAACCTGCAGGTATCCCCTGCTCCCATTGTGTCCGTCTTTGAGCAGCCTGTGAATTTATACGCAGAACCCGGCACAGCGTTCAAAGTCTGCTCCCAGTTGATAAAACCCATGACCTGGTCGTTCTCGGTTTTGGCGCTCTTCGCGCCTGAGCACGCCACAGTTGAATCCAGCACGTAGCAGTAGTACCTGTCCGGGGACCAGTTGTTCTTTCCCCAGGGGTCAGGCCACACGTCGCCTTCCTCAAATGAATAATTGATTATAAGGTTCTGGTAAATAGTGTTGCCGTCGCACACAGCCGTAACCGTGTCGTCCCCCGTGATCCAGGAAGAAATGGTTCCTGTGCATTGCCCGTTGCCGTCAGTAAGACCGGGCTGCACGACTGTGTCGATCACAGAGCCGCGGCTGGTGTAGATCGTGACTCTTTTGCCTGACAGCGGCACAGCGGTCTCGGTCCTTACGGTAACGGTCACGGTGCAGGAAGCCTTCCCGTTCGCTTCAGCAGCAGGCGAAGAAACTTCCAGGAAGCACATTGTTTTGCCGGCTGGCGGTGAAGAGCCGGAGAACGTTATTGTAGGCACCCGCGCAAGACGCACGTCGTCAAACCAGGCAGTCGAACCGCCTGTTGCACCCTGGTATATTGAACAACCAAGCCGCATTTTCACGCATGTGTTCTCGGCGGTTATGGTGCCTATCGTGTATTTTGTCCAGGGGCTGCTGCTTGCCCCGACCGAAGTCGTCCAGCTCTGGGATATAATAGCACTTTCTGATGTCTGCAGGTTGTGGACGAAGAACGCCGCTGAGCAGCCGCCTGCCATCACACCTGTCCTGAGCCAGCCTGTGAACCTGTAAACCGAACCCGGGGTCACGTCAACTATCTGCTCCCAGTTTGTCCAGGTATTGGTATCCCTCGCGTTCTCTATCTTCGCGCTCCTCAGCCCTGTCTTGTAAACCGTGTAATCCCATTCGAAGCTGTTATCTCCCTGGTTCCTTGTCCAGTATTCGGGCCTGCTCTGCCCGTCCTCAAATGAAGGGTTGCAGTCCACGCACTGGGTAATGGTCAGGCCGTCGCAGGTTGCTGTGACAGTGTCAGCACCGGCAGTTTTGGAGGAAATATACCCCACGCACACGCCGCTTGAATCTGTAAGCGAGGGCTGGACGATTGAATCAACGCCCGTGCCCCTGCTCGTTTTCAGGGTAACGGTTTTATTAGGCAAAGCGTTGCCGTTGGTATCCCTTACTCTGACGGTGATCATGGAAGACATGAATCCGTCAGCCGGTGTAACGGACGGCTCAACCTGCAGATACGAAAGCGTCTCTGAAACAGCTGTGCTTGTGCAGAGTATCGCTTCCCTGTAAACGACCCTTGTTTCCCCGTTTATTATGACCCTGGGGTCGCCGAACCCGTGATAAACACGTATCCTGTTCGATGTGGCTATGGGCTTGCCGTCAAGGCTACGGTACGTAAAATAGGTAGAGCTGTCATAATTCAACCCCTGCCAGGAAAGCGCGTGGAACGCGATGAAGTTCGGGGCTTCTATAACGAACCCGTATGGCGGCAGTTTTGCGACGGAAGCGTCCAGGCAGGTATAGTCGTAGTCGCCTGACCCGGTATTGTACCCCACGCGCACAGCGCCTGAGCCGAACGTGATCCTTCGAACCATGTAATCCGGGGTTAAAAATTCGTAATTCGTTATGAGCATTTTCGCGGTAAGCTCGTGCAGGGGTGAAAGGAATTCGTGGGTGTTCTTGAAGAACCTGTCGAAAATATACATCCCTTCAGCCCAGCCGTTGTCAGCGCGGCAGAAAACCGCTTTGTTCGTGGTGTCCACAGTGGTCGTGTCAGGGGGCACAAAGGTAATAGTGGGCCCGGCGCTGAGAACAATATACCCGGCCCTGTAGCGCAGGGTGCCGTCGTCATCCCCCTGCAGGCTTGCGCGCTGGCCGGAGGAAGGTTCAAATAAACCCATGGATATTGTATAGGTATCAGGCCCCGGGGACGGAATAGTCACGTTGTACGGGCCGTCTATATAAGTTCCCACGGTCCATTCGTTCGTCGGGGGTGTAAGCCCGTGGTCGTTCTGGAAATCGGCAGTGCCGCCGGTCAGCGGGGTCGTCTCGAAATGGATGAAACTGGTAACGTTCGAGTTAATTTCCCCGAATACGTCCCATTTATAGGTTATCTGAAAGGTATTTGTGCCTGTCTGCGTCGCGCTCTGCACGCCGGGTGAGATCGGCAGGATAAAAGACGTATCCAGGGTCTTCCAGAAAAGATGATTGTTCCCGAAATTGCTATGGTAGTTCAGCGGGAACCCGCCGCTTAAATGGTACATAACATAGGGTGCGGCGCCTGTAACTCCGTAACCATATTTCCCGTAAGGCACAACGCAGTCGTGGTAAACCATCGAGAAAAGCGGAATGTCTATGGCGCCGGCTGCGTCCAGCGGGTTCATGTCATAATTGTATTTCCCCGCGGCGCCGCCTATTCCTTCAAAGAAGGTCGCGTGCGGCACAGCCCATTCCCTTCCGTCCTCAGAACCCATGAAACCGAAAAGAGAGCGCTCGTAATCGCAGAGCTGCTGCTTGTAATACATATCGCCCCTGAGAGTCTCGGGGTGGGCAGGAGCAAAACATTCCATAAGCTCTGCCACGAAAGTAGTGTCCGTGAAGTAAAAGGTCGGATTAAACAGCTGTTTGACCATCGGCATGTTCTGGGGCCTTTGCGCCAGCTGCAGGCCCATCTGGGAGCAAATGAGCCAGCACCAGCCTCCAGCCCATTTGCCGCCCCTTACATAAGTTCCTGCCGGATTCTGGATAATATAATCATGGCTGTCTATTGAAGTGGCGTCATCATAATAATCCTGGTAATTGTCGTGGAACCCAAAAAGATAGTTAAGGTCCTCGCGTACCTTTTTTGAGGTTGCGGTTAGCGGTACATTCCCACCGCATTCAGGGGCTGCGGGCAGGATATCCGGGTGGCGGTTGTCATAACCGCGGTTGATCCACCCGCCTATCTGAAAAAGCACGTTCTCCGCCTGAAGATCGTTCTTAAAGTGATCTGCCACTTCCCCGACTTCTTGAAAAGTCCAGTCAATGCCCTTGCTCTGTTCAACATTGGACGCGTCGTTCATTGACCGCCACAGAGTGCCCCACAGCTTGACGCTTGACGCCCCGAAAAGTTTATCAAGGTTCCTGTCGTTCTTCTCATCCCATGTCAGAGCCCAGGTGTCATTTATCTCAGACCTGTACGTGCTGCATATGTTGTCCCAGTCACCCGTGCCAAGAAATACCAGCCTGATCCCTTTTTTCCCGGGAGGGGAATAAGCACCCCTGTAACTATAGATCGTGGATGAAAGGGTCTGGGTCCCGGAACCTGTGGTTGAACGGACATTGGGCCAGATATAAGGATCTTCCCATCGCGCCAGGACAGCTGAGCCGTTCTTTGAAGCTCCCATCATCGCGATATCGCAGCCGCCCCTGTATGTGTAAAAATCCCAGGAAAAGCTCTTGCTGCTGTCAGCGGGCAGCAAAATCCCCATCCTCAGGGGTATGAGCATATACCCGTTGTCAGCCTGCCTTGTCCACAAGCCGTCCTCAACCAGCTGTATCCAGTCAAGAGTGGTCCCGGTAGTGTCATATGATATATTCATAGCGTTGTTCGCTATATCCATATATATAGTTATGCTGTAGGTGACGCTTGTCAGCGTGACCCTTGTAGCGGTAGTGCCCAGGGAAAAGTTGTTAAGCACAGTGGTGCCAACCCCCGTCCTGTAGCACAACCCGAACCTGGCGTTATAGATGTTTGAAGACCAGGTCTCGTTGGTCGCCTTGTCCATAACGCCCCAGGTGCCGTTGGTATTCACGGTCAGGCGTATGTTGGCGTTCTCGATCATCACTGCCCCCGCCGTTCCCGCGGCGAAGACTGCCACTGAGATTAATATTATCCCAATAAGTGTTTTAAACAACAATTTATTCATAATCTTTTGCCACTGAGAGCACTGAATTCGCTGAGTTCTGTAACTCAGGGCTTCTCGAAGACCCGCCTCCGCCTTAAGAATTGGCGGATGCGCCAATATTTAAGGTGCAAATCTTTAAGGAGGGAGCCCTCATATCAAACCTAAAGGTTTGAGTTACGATAAACATTCCTTGCAGTTACTCTGACACGTTGACACGCTTTTATTCTATGATCTCTTCTTTCGCGACTGTCCAGACCTTGTTCCATATTTTTATCTGCTGCCCGCCGAAGCCGTGGAATACGCGTATCTTCGTTGACTGGTCTACAGGGCTCCCATCAAGGCTCCTTATCGTGAACAGCGCCGATTTATCGTATTTCACCCCGTTGTATGAAAGCGCGTGGAACGCGATATACTGCGGCGATTCAACAATGAAGCCGAACGGCGGCAGCAGCGCCTTGCTCCCGTCCCTGCACTTATACTCGTAATCCTTATCACCTGCGTTCACGGTCACAAACACTTCATTGTTCCCGAACACGCTCCTCCTGACCTTGTAATCAGCGGTCAGGAACTCGTAATCCGTAATGTTCATCCTTGCGGTGAGCTCGTGCAAAGGCGAAAGTACTTCGTGTGTGTTTTTCAGGAATATATCCGTTGTGCACATCCCCTCAGCCCAGCCATTATCAGACCTGCAGAACACGCTTTTGTCCGGGCCTGCCGCGATAACCACGGACGGCTCGAATATAATGCTGTCCCCCTCAACTTTCAGGTATCCAATCCTGAACCTGCGCTCCCCGTCATTGTCCCCCTCAAGAAGTTCCCTTACCATTGTTTTAGGGTCAAAAAGCCCTACCATAACCTGGAATGTCCCTTTAAGACCTTCCGGCACCTTCACAGTGAAAGGGCGTTCTTCAATCGTTCCTGAATCCCATTTGCTTGTCGGCTTTGTCAGATTGTGGTCGTTCTGGAACTTTATCGCGCCTGCCGAGTCGCAGAAATGCACGAACGCTGTCAGGTCCCTGTCGATCTTGCCCCTTACCCTCCACGCGTATTTTATAGAGAACTTATTTATATCTTTCTGCACAACTTCCTTAATAAAAGGGGTTATGGGCAGAGCGCCTGCTTTTTCGCTCTTCCAGTAAAGGTGCGCGCCAAGCGAATGGTAGTGCAGCGTGTAACCCCCGCTTAAGTGGTAGAGCACGTAATCAGCGGCACTTGACCAGTCATACCCGTATTTCCCGTAGATCGCGATGCAGTCGTGATAGACCATTGAGAACAGCGGTATCTCAATGCCGCCCACGCTTGCAAGCAAGCCCTGGTTGTGGTAATACCTGCCGCTTACCCCGCCGATACCCTCAAAGAATTCGGAGTGCGGCACAGCCCATTCTTTCCCGTCCTCAGAACCGAATATGCCGAACAAAGAACGGCTGTAGTCGCCCAGCTCCTGTTTGTATTTCATGTCGTCCCACTTTGTAAGCGGGTGGTCTGGGCTGTGGCATTCAATCAGGCCTGCGGCGAAAGTCGTGTCAATAAAATACGCGGTGGGATCAAACAATTTTTTGACCTCTGGCAGGTTTGTCTGCCGGCGTTTCGCGAGTTCAAGCGCTTTCTTCGAGCAGGTTATATACGCTAATCCACCGTTCCACACCCCTCCCCTTAATAGATTCCCCCTTGCGTCACGCATTATATATTCTTCTGAAAACGAAGGGGCATCCGCGTACATATCCTGGTAATTGTCGTGGAAGCAGAATAAATAACCCAGGCCTTTCACCCGCTTTGAGCAGTCTGCAAGCGCCTCGTTTCCCCCGCACGCCGGAGCCACCGGAAGTATATCCGGATGCTGGTTATCATAACCCGTAGTGGTCCACCCGCCCAGTATGAAAAGCGCCTTGTCTATCTTCAGGTCGTTCTTAATATGCTCTGCGACCTGAGCCGCCTCATCAAAAGTCCAGGTCATCGCCCTGCCTCTTTCCTGCGTGCTCTCCGCATTCATGAACCTCGCGAAACAGGACCATAACTTGATATTGGACGCGCCCAGTAGCTTTGCCGTACCGGGGTTCTTATTTATCTTCTCATCCCAGTTTGAATACCACCCTTTTTCCTTTGCTTCCTTTATATATGCCTGCCCGATCGTCCCTGCCCCGCCTTTTCCGAGAAAAATCAATCTTATTGATTTCGCTGACTTCTTCAGGGTGAACGAGGTGGAAACTATCTGGCTTCCCGGGATGATCTTTGAATCTTCAAATCTGGATTTGAGTTCCGGCTCAACGTAAGGGTCATGCCAGGAGATCAAAAGCGCTGAACCCTGTTTCACCATTCCCATCATCTCCATGTCACAGCCCTCATATTCGAAGGAGTTGAACCGCTTTGAAAAAACGATCCCGTTGTCAGCCGGTATCAGCATTCCCATCCTTGAAGGCACCAGAGCGTACCCCTTGTCGCTGTCCGTCACCCATGGAGAATTTTCGAGAAGCCTGATCGACTCCACTTCCACGCCTCGTCCCTTTTCCTCCCCCTGAATGGGGGAGGATTGAGGTGGGGGTGACAAATCATAGGAAAATTCAACTGTTCTGCCATCCTGCAATATTTTTATAATTACCGCCAGGCCTTCTGCGCTTTCAAGTTTCATCATATCCGGTTCTTTAGAAATTTTTAGCTTATCCAGCATCACGAACTTCTTCTTCCCGCCGACATTCAGCATCGCGCTCCCGAACCCTTCCTGGTCCGGGCTGGAATGCCACGCAACCCCGCTCTGCTTGTCTAATATTTCCCAAATACCATTACTATTGACACTGATCTTCACTGATTCACTCTCTATGATTTGCGGATCCTTCAGTCTTTCACTTAATGCTTTTCTTCGTTTTTCAACTTGTAAACTCTGTAAACTTGTAAACTGTCTTTTTACAGTTTCTGCCTTCTTATCTATTGTGATTTGGCCCGCATACTCGTCGCAGAACCTTACGTGCGGCTCCCACTGGTAAACCCCGATATGCATATAATACGTTCCCTCTTCTGCGTTTGAAGGTATCTGGACAGTGTAAGGGCCGTCAGTGATTATCTTCCCCGGCTCCCAGGCGACCGTAGGCACAAGCGGCTCGTGGTCCTGCTGGAACTTTATCTTGTCGCAGCCCTTGTCCGGGAATTCAAAGTGCACGAAAACCTTGTATTCGTTCTCCGCCGTCTCCGACCCGTCATTCCTGAATTTAATCGTGTACTCAACTATGTCCCCGGGCCGCGCTTTCTGCGGCATTATATTAACGCTCTCGATGACCGGCTTAAAATCTTCCATCGCGCATGCCTCCTTAACCGTAGGAGCGTGATTTATCACGCCCGAAACGCTTACTATCAACACAGTGGCCAGTAAAAGAAATAATAATTTAGATTTCAATTGTTCCTCCGATAACTGCATTTTTTACAGGGATTCAGCGGGATTTACAATACAGTCATTTGTCATTAGTCATGAGCCATGGGTTTAAAACCAAAAAAAGTATTTATCCGTGTTAATCCGTGGTTAAAAAAGCAGAAGGTTTCTCTGTGTCTCCGTGCCTCTGTGGTGATTCTTTCGTGCCTTCGTGATACTTTCGTGCTTTCGTGGAAATCTTTAACTTTTCCCGAAGGGATCCCTTTGGGACAGCTTTCAGCTTTGAGCTTTCAGCTATTTGAGCCACGGCGCCCCGTAGTAATCCGTCAGCTGCTTGTTCATTATTTCCCTTGTAACAAAACCAAGCCTTACCAGGGTTTCGCCAAGCGTCCTGCCGGTCACCTTCTGGTTCGAGAGCCCTTCCTTGAGCTGCTGCTCTGTTATTACTCCTTTTTCTATCAGCGTCTCTCCGAACTTTTTCTTCTTCTCTTCCATTTCAACACCCTGCCGGGAAATCTCTATATCAATATTAGATTGCTTCACTATCGTTCGCAATGACAGAAAGTATTAAATCTAGTGAAGATCGCGTGGAATCGTGTGGTTAAATTTTTCCGTGGTGTTATTTTATCGGAATTTCGCTCTGGCTCTTCGCGCTGCCGGTCGCGATAGTCAACATCCAGCTCATTGTTCCCTTTGCCGGGATTGGCATAAGCGTACCTTCCTTACTCCCCTGCTCAAGGGTTTCAACCCCGCAGTTCGTGGGCTCAAGCCCGGCGTTAAAATGAAGGTCGTTCCCGCCGGGAAACCCGCATTGCGTTATCCAGATGCCTATATACGGGATCTTGTCCTTCGGGTAATAGTACATCAGGTATTCCTTTGAATTCGGCTCGTAGAACCCGCACCAGCCTTCAGGAACTATGCCGGTGAAA
>Ga0210049_1003359_pt1 | contig 14436 bp, 15 predicted proteins | sample CryGeyCG2014_300_2_FD_183964 | JGI IMG/M metagenome (GOLD analysis project Ga0210049, IMG submission 183964) | Groundwater microbial communities from aquifer - Crystal Geyser CG06_land_8/20/14_3.00 (SPAdes) (version 2) | ecosystem: Environmental > Aquatic > Deep subsurface > Groundwater | place...
CCAACCGAACTCCGCCCGTCAGAACATTGTACGCCACGTTCAACACATGATCCGATTCGTGATACGGAAGATGACGTTTCAGAACATGCACCCGAGCATCGATCTCCTGGTCCAATCCCACCTGCTGTACCAGCTTCACAAAGGCGCCAAGACCTCCGCAGCAAAAACCGCGCGTCTTCTCCGACATCTCGTAATGAATGTTCGTCCCTCCAAACATCGGACGCTCCTGCGCCTCCCAGTTCCGACGAGACAGACGGCGCTCGATTCGCCTCTTGCGGTTCCGCACGATCTTGCGATATGATCTACTCACTTGAAAGCCCCCTTTTCTTGGTTCTTCACTCTTCGGTGCTTACACCGATTTGTCCAAGAAAAACGGGGCTTTCTCGCTTCCTCACCTCTCGAAAATATTGAATATCATGCTTGTATAAGGACTAGGTCCTTCCTCTTCCTGTTCAACTCTCTCAGTTGGACCAGGTTTCTGCATTCGTAATCACTCAAGGACACCGAGACGAGGATAACGCTGATAGAACCTTTCCGGACGAATTTCCTTACATCTTGATAGTCTTCCCGCTTCGACAAAATGGCCAACGTCCCAAGGGACGACTTGACGAGGTGAGGCGTGGGAGGAATCTTGGAACCGATCGGCTTCAGCTCGGCATTGAATCTCCTCGTGTAGGAGCTCACCGCTTGAACGACCAGATCCGGATCTTCGTCATCCATCAGCGCAAGAAGAACCGGACGAACCTTGTCAAGGTCCCAGTCATAGAGGCCGTTAGCAAGAAGGCTCTTGGTGCTCTCGGGAGCCCCTCGCGTTCTTGCCAGCGTCAATAGGGTCTTCAACATCTTTGGGGTCTTATGTTTGTCGTTGGCGAGGAGGGCGGTGCTTGACACCTCCTCATTAGGATCGAGGATGAGCCGTTCACAGATTGCCTCCACGCTCGGATCATCCATGTCCTTCACGGTCTGGGCTGCCCGGAGGCGCTTCTTGGGGTCCTTGCTTCTGGCGAGGGTCTCGAAGTGCGGAACTGCTTCTCTTGCAGAGTCACGCACGACAGCGGCTGCCAGATTACGAACTATTTCGTCGTCGTCTTCGAGGAGCGGTGCAACGGCTGACGCAGGAACCGATCCAGGAGGTTGAGAGAGGAAAACGTCTGCCGCCCTTCGACGCACTGCCGGGTCCGCGTCTTTGCTGGCGGCGAGAACGGTCTGTCTGGATTTCTCCGAATTGGAGTGTCTGATCGCATCCACCGCCGCAGCGCGCAACTCTGATGGCGCCTTGGGGTTGTTCAGGTAACTCAGGGCGAAAGCCTCCGCATCGTCGTTGTTGCTGTGATCAAGGGAACTGAGTGCGGCGGCTCTCAATCGGCGAGGGTTGCTCTCGTCCCTGACCACGCGAAACAGGGCCGAGCGCACCTGTGAGTCATCACCCTCTCCATACAGCGCCAAGGCGGCAACCATCCTTTCCGTCTCATCCTTGGTGTTGAGAAGTTCTACAAGCTTTGCATTTGCCGATTCGGCAAGATTCCGCAACAAATCGAGGTAGTTTGTCTCCCCTCTCTTGCCTTTCCAGTTAGCCACCTCACGATCCATCAACTCGTCCACGGCGTTGCTTCCCATTCGGGCAATCAATTGATCGATTTCAAATGTGCCTGGCGGAGGCTTCTCACCTCCCGCCCCGGTTGTATGGTATCTCTGCCAGTAAGCCCGCGTTGCCTGCTCACGACGAGTCCGTTCGTCGAGCAGCGCAGTCAGAGTTTCAGGCGAGGCAGCTTGTGCAAGATCGGCCAATGCATTCATCTGCCTCCACCCATAGCTACCGTCAAGATCCTGGACGACCAGAGGCAATACCTTCGGATCGTGCAGACTGACCAAGGCGTGTTTCGCTGCCGTCCTGACCTTGGGGTCGGGGTCCTTCAAACAAACGCGAAGCTCGGGAATAACACTCGCGTCACCAATGGCCTTGAGAACCTTGATACATTCTCTCCGGACGTTCGGCTCTCGGTTTCGCAACCCTCTCAGCAGTGTTGGCAGAGAACTCTTGCCTCCCGCGGTCAGCGCCATCCTTGCCTCACCACGCACCTTGGGGTCATCGCTGGAAAGGCGCGCGATGCTCGAACCAACCAACCAGCCACTTGCCAACATGACCACGTATACCGTCGAAAACATCACACCAGCACAAATCCCTACCACGCGCTGCTTCCTGTTCATGCTCATTCCCTCCCGAAGGCAATATTATATCACCGGCAAACCTGTAGTGCGGCTTCCCGATGGATCATCGCTGTCAGGCAGGCTACGACTCTTGCGGAGGTGTTGTCCTCCATCGCAAGCTGCGTCGTCAGCTCACCCATCACATAACGCCCGGTGTTCTTGTCGATCTTCTGCATACATCGGCTCATCCCCCTCAGACCCCTCTCCCACACCTGCTGCGAGGATTCCCGGTACATAGGCCGCCATATCCCTTGCAGTACACCGATGAGAGGAGTAGGATTCCGCAGTTGACAGAAGACGGCGTAGAAGCGACCTGCACCAGAACTGGACTTCATGCATGACTGATTTCCTTCTCTCTCAAATCATCGCTGCCATTGCCTTTGCGTGTGGTGTCATCTCGTTTCAGTCGAGAACTCGGAGAACCATACTCCTCTGGTTGTGCGGGTCTGCCATCGCCAATGCCTGCCACTTTTTCATTCTGGGTGGGACGGCGCCCGGGACCCTCTTCCTCATCATTGGCGCTCGGTCTGCCGTTGCTGCGTTCACTGTGAATCGCAGGGTCCTGTCCCTGTTCATTGGTCTGATACTGGTTAGTTTTCTGTTCTCGTACAACGGACCACTCGGATTCCCGGGTTTGTTTGCATCCCTGTCGGCAACGTACGGGAGCTTTCAGAAGTCTGAGCGGCGGGTTCGCGTCTTCCACATGCTATCCAACGCGTCCTGGATGGTTCACAACATCCTGGTGAGGGTTGGACGCCAGACCTGGAGGTCTAACCTACGGGGTTCACGGTGGATTTTCAACCTGGACGAGTATAATCGGGTACTGGCGTTTCCACCGCACGGGCACAGCCTCCAAATACGGCAACCCGAATCTGCCGGAAGAGCGAACAGGACAACACGTGCCCCCCCCGATGGGATGCCCGCCGCGTGTCTTGCCTCCGTCGGAAACGGATATTTCGGCTCGCTGGATACGCTATACTCGTTACCGCTTGAAGTCTTCGCGAACTCTGCGCGTTCGACGCCAAGAAGACGGGCCGGGCCGTGCATGTTCTCGACCGCTTCCACATCATGGCGCATTTCAGCAAGGCGATTGACGATGTGTCCGTCTACGAAGGCCCGATACTCGGGACAACCGCGGAAAGAATCTCCTGCGCTGTGCACGCCAACGTATCCTTTGTCTGATGCAACCCGGCTGAGGAGTCCGCTCTTCTGGGCATCTGAATTCGCGACAAACTCGGTGATCTCGCCCATGCGTGATAGATGCGGGCTCTGAGTCAGAGATGACGTCGTCGTGTAGCTCCAGTAACAACGCTGGAGCCTTATTCTACAGGGGGAACCGGGTGGCTTCTCATCCAGCGCAGCCGGTCGAGAAATTGCGTGCTTTTCAAGTTGACATCCAGTCGGTACTGGATGAATTCGCTCAACGCCCGTCGCATTTCCTGCATGTTGCGAGGCGTAATCGTCAGTCTTCTAACCGCCATTGGGTCGCCACTGCGCAACGCGACCATTATCTCGATCGTCTGCGCGGTGACTGTCACGCTGCAGCGGGTGTGACGCTGGCAATCGCGACAGACGATGCCACCGAACTGCGGGCTGAAAAGATAGCTCCCGGCGTGTCGATGCAGGTCGGCGAGAGGGCTGTTGCAGCGAGAGCAACGCTTCAGAGTCGGGAGGTAGCCCAGCAGGTGCAACAATTCCAGCTCAAACGAACGGAGCACAAGCTCCGGGACGGGATCAATCTGAAACTCGTAGAGCGATGCCAGGAGTAGGTTGAAGATGTCCGCGGCCGCGTCCTCCTCTGGAACGGTCTTGTCCAGAAGCTCCACCGCGCAGGTAGCAAAGGCCATCCGGAGCAAGTCCTGCTTCAGCCGAAAGAACGGATCTTCGAGCGTCCCCTGAGTTAGGACGCCCAGCGACTTGCCTCGGGCAACAGTGTACCTTCCGTGGGTCAGCGGCTGACTCATGGCCGCCAGCTTGCTGCGCGGTTGCCGTGCGCCCTTGGCGACAGCGGCCAGCTTGCCGCGCTCCCGAGTGTACAGGGTCACGATCCGGTCTCTCTCGCCGAGAGGACGTTGTCGCAGCACGATCCCCGACATTGTCGTGGTGCGAATCCGGTTGTCCGGCGACGCTTCTGATCCGACATCGCCTTTGTTAGTCGGAGAAGACAGCGCAGCGGGAAAAGCCTCCACGATCATCTTCAGCTCCGCGCCGTGGTCCGGGTTGCTCTCTTGCGGATCGTTTTCGCCTTGGCGTGTTGTTTTTGGTCGGCGGCAGGGGGCTCTGGTGGGGTTTCACTGGGCTTGGGAGCTGCGTGTACCTTCGGCTTCCGGGTGGCGGCCTCGATGATCTCAACAGCGGTGCTTGATCCGATGCGGTTGGCGCCAGAATCGATCATGCGCAACGCCTGGTCCAGGTCGTGAATCCCCCCTGCCACCTTGATCCCCATGTTCGTCCCGATAATATCGCGGATTTGACGGATGTCTCTCGGAGTGACTTCGGTGGGGACAAAACCGGTCCCTGTCTTCACGAAGTCCGCTCCCGACTGCGCGACAATCTTGCAGGCCCGTTTCAACTCAAGGGTGGTGAGTAGAGCCATTTCGACGATGACTTTCAGAACAACTTCGTTGCTGTCCCGGGTGAGCCCGGAGACATTAACGGTTCGCGCCACGGCTTCGATATCGTCACGCACGAGGTCAAAATTCTCCGACTTGAGAGCGCCGAGGTTCATCACCATATCAAGTTCCTGCGCTCCGTGCGACACCGCGAGTTTTGCTTCTGCTGCCTTGATCTGTGGCAGACTGGCGCCATGCGGAAAGCCGACGACGGAACAAACCTTTACGTCGGAATGCTGCAGTTCCCGGGCGGCAATCGACACCCAACAAGGTTGCACACAGAGACAGGCAAAGTGTTTTTCTCGTGCCTGGACGGCGGCGTCGCGTATCATCTCTTCCGTCGCGTCTGGTTGCAGCACCGCAAAATCAATCATCTTGGCCAAAATCTCTGGCGGATACATACGTGTCTGTCAACTCCTTCAGTTCCTATTCGGTCGACGCAAAGCGGTTGATGCCTGACGGCAATCAGCCATTTCTCCTGGTTGCCTTCTTCAGTTGCGCCACTCTTTTGCTAATCACTTCCAGTGGGTCTTTCCCAGCCTTCAGAGAATCCTGAATCAGGTTGATAAGAGCGCTGCCCACAATAACGGCGTCGGCGCCGACGTCATTTACGATGGAGCGGATATGCTCAGGTTGTGAGATGCCGAAACCTACACCGATGGGCTTGTCGGTCCGCTGGCGAATCTTGCGGACAAGCTGCTTCAGATCGGTCGGCAGCGATTGCTGCGCGCCCGTCACTCCGATTCTGGCGACGCAATAAATGAACCCGGTCGCCTGTCGGCCAACACTCTCCATGCGCTCTTCCGTGCTGGTGGGGGAGAGCAGGAAAATCGTGTTCACCTCGTTCTTCCTTGCGTGCTTGATCCACTCACCTCCCTCTTCCGGTGGCAGATCGGTGATGATGACCCCATCCACTCCACTGCGGCCGCACTGACTGGCAAAACGTTCGATGCCATACTGCATCACGGGATTACAGTAGGTCATCAGGACGATGGGAACATCCGTTGTCTTGCGAAGTTTCTTCACTGATGACAGAACGGTATCGATGGTAATGGTGTGTGCGAGCGCACGCTCAGAGGCTTCCTGGATCGTCTTGCCGTCTGCCAGCGGGTCGGTGAACGGGATGCCCAACTCGATGGCGTCCACCCCGGCCCGATCCATCTCGACAACCAGTTGTTCGGTCATCCCGATGTCGGGATCACCCGCAGTAATGAAACAGATAAGAGCTGCCTCGTTATTTCTTCCGAGGTCCTCAAGTGATTTGGAGAGACGCGTCATTGCTTATGGTCAGACCTTTCGCTAAGCTCACTTCCCCAGCACTTTCCGTACCGTATCCACGTCCTTATCGCCGCGGCCGGAGAGATTGACGACCATGATCTGGTCTTTAGACATCTTCGGGGCCAGCTTGGCCGCGTACGCTACCGCATGGGCCGACTCGAGAGCCGGTATAATTCCCTCGGTCTCGCACAGCAGGCTGAACCCCCTCATCGCTTCCTTGTCGGAAATCCCCACGTACATTGCGCGCCCCGTTTCTTTCAGGAAGGAGTGCTCCGGACCAACTCCCGGATAATCCAGACCCGCTGAGATAGAGTGGGTGGGCAGAATCTGCCCGTCCTTGTCCTGGAGCAGGTAGCTCAGGGCGCCGTGCAGGACGCCTTTGGATCCTTTAACGAGGGTTGCCGCGTGAGCGCCGGAGTTCAATCCGTGTCCGGCAGCTTCCACTCCGATCATCTTCGTCCCCTCGTCGCGCACGAAGGGATAGAATAGTCCCATCGCGTTGCTGCCCCCACCGACACACGCAACAAGCACATCGGGAAGGCGAGCCTCTTTTTTCAGAATCTGACGTCGCGCTTCTTTGCCGATGATCGATTGGAAATCCCGCACCATCATCGGATAGGGGTGCGCTCCGGCAACCGACCCGATGATGTAATGGGTGTGACGCACATTGGTCACCCAGTCGCGGAAAGCCTCGTTCATGGCGTCTTTCAGCGTCCTGCTGCCCGCAGTGACAGTCACCACCCGGGCTCCCAGAAGCTCCATACGGAAAACGTTCAACGCCTGGCGAACGGTGTCCTCCTCACCCATGTATACCTCGCACTCAAACCGAAAGAGCGCCGCGGCGGTGGCGGTGGCCACGCCATGCTGACCCGCGCCAGTTTCGGCAATGACCCGCGGCTTCTTCATCCTCTTGGCCAACAGCGCCTGTCCGAGAGTGTTGTTGAGCTTGTGTGCGCCGGTGTGCAGTAGATCTTCTCGTTTCAGATAGATCTTTGCTCCGCCCAGGCGCGCCGTGAGAGAACGCGCGAAATAGAGCGGCGTGGGGCGGCCGGCGTAGTCGGCAAGCAACTCCCGCAGCTCCGCGCGAAACGCGGGATCGCGCCTGGCGCGAGCGTATTCGTCGATCAGTTCTTGCAGCGGGTACATGAGCGTTTCGGGTACGTACTGCCCGCCGAACTCGCCAAAGTGTCCGCTCTTGTCAGGTAACATACTGATTCCTTCCCAGCAGCTCATCAATTTTTGCGCCCGCGTCGTCAGACCGAATCAGCGACTCTCCCACGAGGACGGCGTTGACACCCGCTTCCTCCAGCCGCCGAACGTGCTCCCTCGTCTCGATACCGCTTTCGCTTACAACGGTCACCCGGGCAGGGATTTGCTCTCGCAGGCGCAGCGTCGTCTCGAGGTCCGCGTAAAACGTCTTCAGGTCGCGATTGTTGATCCCCACCACGGAAGCGCCGGATTCCAGTGCAGCGCCCAGTTCCGATTCCGTGTGCGCCTCCACCAGAGCGGCCATTCCCAACTCTTCAGTTAAGCGGAGCAGTTGCGTTAGTCGCTCCGTCGGAAGGATGGTGGCAATAAGCAGCACCGCGTCAGCGCCCCAACTGCGCGCTTCCCACACCTGATATTCGTCGTAGATGAAGTCCTTTCGCAGGCATGGCTTCGTTGTCACCTTTCGCGCCGACTGCAACGTGTCAGGGCTTCCCTGAAAAAAATCTCTATCCGTCAGAATGCTGATTGCCGACGCCGCGCTATCCTCGTACTGCCGCAGCGAGGACATTGGGTCAAAGTCGGGCCGAAACACTCCTTTCGACGGCGAGGCCTTCTTCACCTCCGCAATCACGTGCATGGGTGCGCCGGTTCGCAGCGCGCCGGTGAAGTTCCGCGAAGGTTCTGCGGATGATGTCCGCTGCTGAACCTGCAGTAGAGGCGTCGCCTGTTTTGCAGCAGACACTTCCTTCCGCTTCACCTCCATGATTCTGTCAAGGATCGTTCCTGAGGCGATGGTTTCCGGCATGGCGCTTGCTTCCTATGACCTCACGGCTCGACAGTGGGGTGCTCTGTGAACGCAACCCACTGCTCGAGTTTCTGCTCCGCTTTTCCGGAAAGAATAGTTTCCCGCGCCAACTCCATACCCTCGTTCCAATCGCCCGCGACCCCCGCCGCCATCAGTACGGCGGCAGCATTCAGCACCGTCACATCCAGTGCCGGCCCGGCCCGGCCGTCCATAATGTCTCGGATCATCTGGGCGTTTACTTCCGCTGTATCTCCCGCCAGAGCGGCGCTGTCTCCGAGGTTCAAACCAAGCTCCTTGGGTTGCAGACGGTATGTTCGCGTCTCACCATTCCGCACCTCGGCGACCTCTGTGGGCGCTGAGAGTGAGATTTCGTCAACACCGTCGTGTCCGTGAACTACAAACGCCCGTTCCGCCCCCAGCTTGGCGAGGACGCTGGCGATAGGCTCCACCAAGTCTCGCGAATAGACTCCCATGACCTGGGCGGACGCGCCTGCCGGATTGGTGAGCGGCCCTAGAAGGTTGAATACAGTTCTCACGCCCAGTTCCCTGCGTGGCGTCACCGCATATTGCATGGCCGGGTGCAGCGCTGGCGCGAAGAGAAAGGCAATCCCCACTTCGTCAAGGCACTGTCCTACCGCCTTTGCATCCAAGTTCAGCCGTACTCCGAGAGCCTCCAGCACATCCGCGCTCCCGCAACGACTCGACACGGCGCGATTGCCATGTTTGGCGATACAGACCCCCGCTCCTGCCGCCACGATCGCCGCTGCTGTAGATATGTTGAATGTTCCGCTGCCGTCGCCGCCGGTTCCACAGGTATCAACGATGGGACGCCGCTGCGTGTGAACCCGTATCACCTTGTCGCGCATGGCGCGCGCGAAGCCAGTGATCTCGTCCACCGTCTCGCCTTTCATCCGCATCGCCACCAGGAACCCGGCAATCTGCGCCGGTGTCACCTCACCCGACATGATGGCGGTCATCACATCGTAAGCTTCACCTTCCGGGATGTCCTGATAGCCAATCAGCCGCTGCAACACATCACGCATCATCAGGCCGCCTTCCTGACGCGTGTGGCGTTGTCGTAGGCAATGAAGACCTCCGCGGGTGGAAGTTCAGGGACATGGCCGTGCGACCCATGGAAAGGACGCAGGATGTCGTTGACATTGCCCAACGTGTCAATAGACATTGTCATCTCCCCGCACACAGAGCAAGCGGTAACGGGTATGTTTTTGATCACGACTTGCACCGGTGACCCTTTACGGTCGAACGTCTGCGTGATGTGTCGCTGCTCAACCGGACCGAGACACCCGTTTCTGCATTTCCTTCTCATCAGCTCTGCCTCCCTGTTCGGCGCCGACGCGTGCGGTCGTCCTTTTCCCAGTGCTCATTGTCCGGGACGTAGGCTGTCACGACAAACACCTGCGAGTCCCTCCGACGATGCTCCAACACCACATGAAACGGAATCCTTGCGCCACTCATGTAATGCAGAACCAGTGCGCGCGATTCGTAGTCCTCGATCACATCTCTACCCTCGATGGCCTGTATGATATCAGACGACTCGATGCCATCTTTCGCGGCCTCGACCGCTGCATGAGTGACAACCTCAACTTGGAGCTTCCCGGCTTTCAGTTCCCGGCGGAGAAACTCGATATCCACGTCACTTCATCCTCAGAAAATTCCTCAGCAGGTCCTTCCCCACCGTTGTCAGGATGGACTCCGGATGAAACTGGACGCCCTCGACCGGATATTCCCTGTGACGAATCCCCATGATCTCGCCCACATCGGTTGCCGCGCTGATTTCCAGACAGTCGGGCAGTGACTGCCTTTCCACGATAAGTGAATGGTAGCGCGTCGCCTCAAATGGGTTCGGCAGTCCGGCGTAAATCGTCTTCCCGTCGTGGTGGATCATGGAGGTCTTGCCGTGCATCAACCGGTCGGCGCGAATAACTCTCCCGCCCAACGCCTGCCCGATGCTCTGGTGCCCCAGGCAGACTCCCAGAATGGGTAGCGCCCCCGCAAAGCGCTTCACCGCGTCTACCGAGATGCCCGCCTCGTTGGGAGTACACGGCCCGGGAGAGATCAGCAGATGGTCGGGCCGCATCTCGGCGATTTCATCCAACCCAATCTTGTCGTTCCGGAAGACGCGCAGGTCCTGCCCCATCTCCCCGAGATACTGGACGAGGTTATAAGTGAACGAGTCGTAGTTGTCGATCATCACGATCATGTCAATCAATCCAGTCCTGCTTCCGCTTTCTCGATGGCGCGCACCAGCGCCCGGGCTTTATTCATGGTCTCCTCATGCTCACGTTCAGGCACCGAGTCGGCAACGATTCCCGCTCCCGCCTGAATGCAGGCGCGGCTGCCGTTGACCACGATGGTTCGAATGGTGATGCAAGTGTCCATGTTGCCGGAAAAGCTGAAATACCCGATCGCGCCCGCGTAGGGTCCCCTGCGGGTCGGCTCCAGTTCGTCGATGATTTCCATCGCCCGAATCTTCGGCGCGCCTGATACCGTTCCCGCGGGGAAGCATGCCCGCAGTACGTCGAACTGCGTCTTGTCCGCGCTCAGCCTGCCGACCACGTCGGAGTAGATGTGCATCACGTGCGAGTATCGCTCGACCTTCATCAACTCCGTGGGATGCACGCTGCCAGCCACACAGACGCGGCCAACGTCGTTCCGTCCCAAGTCCACCAGCATGATGTGCTCTGCCAGCTCTTTCTCATCCGCCAGGAGCTCCTTCTCCAGAGCGCGGTCCTCCTCCGTGTTGCGGCCCCGGCGACGCGTCCCCGCCAGCGGGCGAGTACGGACCACTCCGCGATCTTCGGTGACGAGAATCTCCGGCGAAGCGCCGATGAGGTGCAGATCGCCGAAGGAGAGAAAATACATGTACGGCGAAGGGTTCACCGTGCGCAGCGCCCGATAAACATCGAACGCGTCCGCCGTCAAGTTGACGGAAAGTCGCTGCGACAGAACAACCTGAAAGATGTCGCCGGCAGCGATATACTCCTTGCCGCGCTCTACGGCCTCTTCAAAGCCATCTTTTGAGAAGTTGGATACGTAATCCACGCGGTCGCCCGAGCGCGGCCCGCCATCGCCGGACGGAGGGATCAGAGGTTCCCTCAGCGTATCTACCACCGCGTCGATGCGGAGCGTAGCCCGCTCATACACGCTGTCAGGAGCGTCGTCCACTACCGCATTCGTCAGCACCTTGATTTTGTGCTTTACGTGGTCGAAGATCAGCAAAGTATCCGTGAACATGAACTGAGAATCGGGTACTTGTAGGTCGTCGAGCGTGTCGTCCGGAATCTCCTCAAAGAACCGGATCATGTCGTACCCGAGATACCCGACAGCGCCACCGCAAAAACGCGGCAACTCCTCTCCGGTCTCATCCGCAGCGGGGGCGGCAAACCGGAACTGGTTCATGTGGTCTTCGAGGACACTGAGAGGGTCTTTGCCTTCTTTCAGAGTTCGGGACGCAGCCTCGCCGTCCTGCTCCACGGTCACCTCGTTGCCCTTGCTCCGCACCACCAGCTTGGGGTTTGTGCCGAGGAACGAGTAGCGCGCCACATTCTCCCCACCCTCGACGCTTTCCAGCAGGAAGGCGTGCCCCGTCCCATCAGCGGCTCCACCGCAACGCGTCAGCTTCTTGAAAGCAGACACTGGTGTCTCCATATCCGCCAGTAACTCGCGGTAGATAGGGATCAGATTGCCTCTCTCTGATAGCACCGCAAACTCTGATTTGGAGGGGTAATACATGTCAATCTTCCGATGGGGAACTGGCTAAATCGCTACATATTTTGATGGTCGTCCTGTCAATGATGCACAGACCCCGCCAAGCCGAAAACCAGCGCGGAGCCCAGTGAAGTCGCTATCCAAATTATACAACTCGTGTCAAGACGCCCTTATTTTACACTGGAATTGTATCATAAAGGAACGCGGGACATACGCTGATCTTTCTGCCACCGGCGCAAAGGATCGAACGGGTTGTAGGGCAGAGTCTCCGTCCCTGCCGAATCCGGTTTTCTCGGCTATGCAGTGGATGGGTTTTGTTGGATTCATGCTCACCGACGAGTTGCGTTGGATGAAGGGCTGGACGGGGCTGTTACTCAGGCAGGGACGGAGACTCTGCCCTACAACCCATTCCCTTTCAAGCGACGGTAAGTAGGTCGTCAGAAATACTGTCCGCCCTCTGTCATTCTGAACGGTGTGAAGAATCTCTGCCGCAAAGGAGATTCTTCGTCGTTCCTCCTCAGAATGACAGTTTGGCGGAGGGCTCGAAGGGACAGTATTTCTGACGACCTACTTAGTTGAAGGCGCAGGCGATCAGCACATCGAACCCGCCATCGCCCGCCTCCCGGCCCGCGGCCACCAGGTCGGCGCGCTGCACCGTGCCAAACTCCGGCCCGATGAAGATGGCGGCTCTTTTCTCGACAGGATTAACCGCATGGACAGGATCGGGACTTCCCTTCTTGCCATCCTGTGAATCCTGTTCATCCTGTCGGTATTTTCCCTCGGCGCAGACCAGCTCGCCGGGCCAGGGGGTGAGGGCGGTGAAGGTGATGCGGTCCGCCTTGTGCGCCTGCTGCACGCCAGCGGTCTTCAGGTTCTCCAGGATCATCTGGGGGAATGACTGCTTGGCCGCGTATTGACCGCTGCCTTCCTTGACCTTCAGCGGGTCAATCAACTCATCGTCCTCATCCACGCCCAGCACGCGGTGCGGGCTGAGGCTCTCCACGGTGAAGGGACCCGCCACGCGCACCTTCTTGTTGTCGGTGTAGGGTTTATCGTAGAGGTATTCAAACTCGGCCTTGGCGGCAATGGACTTGTCGATCTCCTGCTGCCGGGCGATGTGAGCCTGCCACCAGTCTTTGTGGAGAGATAGGACGGATGGGGGGAATGGGACCGATGGGTTGGGCGGGAGTTCGCGGGGAATCTCCCATTCCTCCCATTGCTTTCCCATGGACTTGTTCAAGGCGGCGCGCAGCGGCTCCAGCTTCGCCTGCCACTGGTCCCAGATGACATCGATCTCCGCGTTGTTGGCGATGGACTTGAGGGTGATGTGGGGCACGCGCTCGTAGACAAAGCCGTGGCGGATGTTGCCCTGCACGGGCTGCGAACTCGGCGCGCTGCGGGTGACTTTGGCTTCCTTGCGCTGGCCCTCGCGGGAATCGGCCAGCAGGTAAAAGGGATAGCGCGCGCCCATGATGCGGGCACGGGCCAGCGCCAGGGCTACCCGCGAAGTGTCAATGGTGATCCGGCGGCGGCCCCACTGTTCGGCGACGTAGGCGGTGGTGCCGGAACCGCAGGTCGGGTCGCGCACGAGGTCGCCGGGGTCGGTCGCCATTAACAGGCATCGTTGAATGATTGTTGTCAAAGTCTGAACAACGTAAATTTTCGGGTCGTTTCGACTCTGGATTCCGCCACCGACATCGTCCCAAAGATTTGTAAGACTAACGCAGCCAAAGTCTTTAAAGCATTTCTTAAAACGAATGGTCTTTCCTGCTCGAATGACCCTTCCAGCAGGAATTAGACGCTTTTCAATCAATGCGGCAGAGGTTCGCCAGCGCGAGTGGTTTGATACCGCTGCTGGCCTCCATGACAGGCAGAAGCACGAGATCAGCTCTATCGTCGAACGATTCACCGTCCCCTACCGACAGCCTTCTGCCATCCGCCGTCTTGACCACAACCCGGTGTGCGCCTTTCACCACGTGCCAGTTGGTCAGAACTTGGGGGGGACTGCCGACAAAGAATCCGCTGCCCCGTCCCAATGCCTTCATCTGCTTATCAAACGTCTCGATAACCACGACCGACGGAAAGACGCGTTTGACCAGTACTGGCAGGGGAAGCGAGTCTTCGGCGGGTGCGAATCGACCCGCAACAGCCACCAGCAACGGCACCAACCCAAACAGCAGAAACCAACGCGGGGAACTCTTGGGGTCCGACCCACGTGTTGGCATGGCAGCCTCCCTCTCATCAGGAAATGAACGTCTCATCATCAACCACCGGAAAGCGCACACAACCCCTCTCCGGCACATCACCGGTTGACCCCGCAAATGCAGCACTGTGCGACAATAACGTCAAGCGGAATGGGGACCCCGGGTGCAAGTCAGATTTATGATGCGTGGTGGTAATCAGACCCCTGGGGCCGGGCAGGCATAGACGAGAGGTTGGGAAAACTTACGCGAGTGGAAGGGAACAGTAACAACCCCCATCCGGTCTTCGACCACCTTCCCCCGTTATCGAACCGAAACGGTTCGCACAGGGGAAGGGCCGTAAACCCGAGTTAGGTGGATAGCTTGGTAGTAAGAACTCGTCCAACAATAACTG
>Ga0210049_1003360_pt1 | contig 14432 bp, 11 predicted proteins | sample CryGeyCG2014_300_2_FD_183964 | JGI IMG/M metagenome (GOLD analysis project Ga0210049, IMG submission 183964) | Groundwater microbial communities from aquifer - Crystal Geyser CG06_land_8/20/14_3.00 (SPAdes) (version 2) | ecosystem: Environmental > Aquatic > Deep subsurface > Groundwater | place...
AACCGCCTGGTCGAGCTGACGGGAAACCCGGCTCACTGTCTGCGCACTGATCGGCTCACCCAAAACCGGCAGAAGCGCCCGACTTACTTTTCGGGTGGACAAACCCAGGATAAAGGCCATCAGAATCATCCGCTCCACATGGACGACCCGCCGGGCAAACCGCCGAAGAATCGCTATGGGACTGAAGGTCCGGGTCCGGGGGATGCAAAGCTCCAAATCCCCCAAGCTCCGTCAGTAAATGCCGATGATAAGAACCGTTCCGGCGGTCCGGAATCAATGCTTCCCGCATTTGCTGCAGGTAGCCATCTACGGCATTCCCCATCCGGGTTTCCAGAATCTCCTTCAGGGCTTGGCGAGACGAGGACCGGTAATCCCCCTCCCATTCGTCCAAAGAAAAATGCTTGATTTCTCGAAACGCATGTTTTACTGTACTAATCATCGCTTGCATGGGATACCTCCTATCGATTCATGGTTGATGAACTCACCGATAGAGTGCCCCATTTATTTCGCTGACACAAACAACTAAATAGAGGACCTTTCTCAAATTCGGAAGAGTCTATTGATGACACGTTGTTTGCCATGGGGGAATAGTCAGGATCTATTTTTTTGCACATTATGATGTCTTCCGAGAAAGATTGCAGTCCGTTAAAGTCTTGTCAACTAAAAGTTGAAATATCACACAGAAATTAACATCAAAGCTGGTTAGGTGAACGGATGACACAACGTTCGTCATGGGACTCTGCTTCAAGAGTTTTTATCATCTATTGTGTATTAGCTATTCTTATGACATGGCCCTTAGCCCTCCATTTTTCAAGATATTTGCCCCATGGTTCTGGTGATAACTGGCAAAACCTTTGGAACTTCTGGTGGTGGAAAAAAGCGCTGATTGACTTGCACCAGAGTCCCTATAGAACCCAATACATGTTTTTCCCCAACGGAACCCCCCTCGTTTTTCATACACACTCTGCGTTCAATCAGATTATATTCCTTCCTGTCAACATACTATTCGGACCAATAGCAGCATACAACTCTGCCATATTGCTTGGTCTCTCCATGGCTGGATGGGGAGCCTATTTATTAGCTCGGGAGCTTACCGGAAACGGACGAGGTGCATTTATCGCAGGATTAATTTTTGCGTTCTTTCCTCACCATATGGAACAGCTTCTTGAGCATCTTAATCTTGCAACAATTCAGTTCTTGCCTCTTATTGCTTTTTACACAATTCGATTATTACGTCTTGGCAAAATGCAAGACGCTCTTTTTTTAGGCATTAGCTTTGGTCTTAATGTGATGGCTTGCCTGCATTACGGGGTGTTCACGCTGCTTTTTATACCGATGATCTTTATGTCAGAACTCCTTCTTAACAACAAGGCAACTCGGCCTAACACCTCTAATCTGTTTATTCGATTCGGAATAGCCGGTGTCGTTGCTGTTCTTGTAATGGCACCATTCGTGTGGCCGCTGATAAGGGACATAGCTACAGGCTCTCCCTATCTTAAGGTCCCTGTTGATAAAGGAATTGATCTTATATTTCTCTTTCTCCCCAGCGATCATCATCCCATTCTCGGTTTGTTTACTGAGGCGTATTATCGCAGCCACCGCGCTTATAAGTCATCCGGTTTTTTGTCGTATGTCGGTTACGTACCTCTCCTTCTCTCCCTTGCTGCCCTGTCCATGGCTCGAAAAGAAAAACAGGTTTTGGCATGGCTATTGATAGGGCTTGGATTTTTGGTTCTTTCCTTCGGAGCTCATCCGTGGGTGGGTGGAAAACAGATCAAAATGGCTTTCCCTTATGTTTTATTAGGATCGGTACCATTGTTGAGGACACTGCGTGTAGCGAATCGCTTCTTTGTAATCAGCATGCTTGCACTCTCTGTTCTCTCGGCCTGGGGTGTGGCACAACTGGTCAGACAGAAATCATGGGTTTTCCCGGCTGCAGTGATTCTAATTATCCTTGAGTACCTCTGGATTCCATTCCCAATCCAGATTGTTGACTTCCCATCGTACTTAAAGACTCTTGCAACCGAGCCCTTGGGGGGGGCAGTTCTTGATATTCCTTTTACGGCCGGTTCGAGCTCTCAGATCAATCTTGCCTACCAGACAGCACACGGAAGACCTATAGCCGACGGATATACCTCCGTTTTGCTTAAGAGTCAAATCACAGCTATCATGAAAGATCCGGTATTGAGCGAGCTCTTTGGACTCAGCCCCAGGATACCGGAACATATAGATGTGGCTCATTTGAGAGCTCTTGGGTTTGTTACGGTAGTTCTTCATAAAAATCGTACCATAGAATTTCTGAGGGAGAAGAGTGAAATGTTGAAAGAAGGAGACTACTACCAACGAAAGGAGTTCACCCCTTCTGAGGGAATGGCTCTGTTTATTTTGGAAGCCATTTCAAAGCAACTTGAAGAACAGGTGGGCCAGCCTCACTTTGAAGATGACAATGTGCGTATTTTTCGACTCCGTTAGCTGTTTTATATCGTTCTCCCCCGGACTCCGGGGCTGACCTGTTAGTTAAAAACAATCCCGCCAATAAATAGCTATTTTTAGGGCTTAGATACCTTTTTTATGGGTAAAATGAACGATGATAACGCAAATATTTTTCGCACATTTAAAGAGGATCGGAATTCTCTTGTTCTCGGACAACCTGGTAATGAGTGTTTCCATCTGACTCATGCTCTTCTACTCTCTAAATAATGAAAGATGATAGTGTTTAAGCGTATCCAACATCTGTCTTGCATATATCGGTCTATTATAGTTCAGCATCCTAATAACAGCAAGATTCGTTTCAGGATATGTTACTAAAATGGATACTCTCGCCACCCTTGTAGCATTTCCCAGGCCTACCCCACTCTTCATTCCCGTGAAATAACTAAGAATAATAAAAGGAAGCAAAAATACAAAAAATGCCTGGACAGTATAGTTCTTTCCTGTTCGGAGATTATTCTTTCCGTCGGATTGTCTATGAAAGGCCAAACTTAATAAGACAATATTTGCAATCCACAACAAATTACTAGTCGTAATATATCGTGAGGAAGCGGCTTGTTGAATCCCAAGATCGCCTCTGCCAATAGAAGTTAATACCGCACTACCGATAGCATACAGAGCAAAGCATATATAGGGAATAAGCTGCTCCATAGGTGTGTGACACTTCCGGAGCAGATACAATACAACCAAAACAAAAAGACATATGCCGCTTACTCCTGCGATTGCGGCTCCATTGACATGGAATGCTACGACAGGTGCGCCGAGAGCGACGAAGACATATAGGAGACAGCTCGCTGGATTGCTTAATAAGCCGGAGACGCCTTGCCCTTTTAAAATGTAGCCATAAAAAAAAGAGAATATTGTTATTGCCCCAAAAACGATCCAGAGAATTATATAAATCCATCTTACTTTTGGTTTTGCCGGCAGGAACAACACAGCAATCAGTCCGACCACCCAATATACAAGACCATTGGCAAAGGAATGAGTTGCAATAAACCCGAGTATAATTGCAACAATCACATGTGAGTAGCTTAATCGATTGTTTAAAATGAAGAGGCCAGCAACTACTACAAACAAGTTCAGAAATATTTGAATCTGCATGCCCCATAACCAATTTTCATATTGTGATAACGAGAATATAAACAGCGATAATAATATGGGAGCATCTATCGGTTGTTTTAGTTTCTGCTGACTAAATGTCCGGAATGTCTGCCATAATATCATCACATATATACCACACGACAGAATAATGCTAACGGCAACTTCGTAAGCAATATCCCAATGCGTTTTGACGGCAAGTGAAAGCATAATAATTTTAGGGAATAAAATCCTATGGACATTTTTTTGTACCCATAAATCTTCAAAAGACAAATCACCACGCAAGGACTTTTCTATGAGAGGAACCAGACCCCACTGGTCCGAAAACGGTACGTTAATGTAATGTTGAGACACAAAAAAAACTAAAAAACCAAGAGGCACCAGACCAACAATAACCGCTATCCAGTTCATGTACTTCTCTATCAGCATATAACAAGAATTTTTCATATAAACCGATTTTCGTCTTGTCCCTGATGCTTCAGTAGCATTACGGTCCGCTATAGAGAAAAACGGATACCCCCAACATGAGCAAAATACCAGATCAATCAACCCAGTTGTAGGATAACTTCCGAGGGTCATGCGCTATAATATTGTCAAGCCCAAAGTTGAGTGAGAGAGTTATCCCATTAGTCCTGAACGAGTTCTTGCACCAAAGAATTTCATGGTACGTCCGTCTCTGTAAACTGTTCCTATCCTGTCCGGGGAGTCTCTCCCATTCAGATCTTTACGGCCCACATGGGTATGCGAAATGTTTCGTATTCTTCGAGAATCACTGCTCTATCAGGGCTTAGTGGCCCTATTCGTAAATACGGTAGCATTCGAGTGCCGTATGACGGCCTCATCGGCGTTCCGCTCCTTGCGGTGTACCAGAGGGGTACGCCTCAGTCGCGCGCCTTGATGAGACCGCTCTACGACCCTCTCGGTACGTTACCATATTTACGAACAGGACCACTTACTAAAGAGGGAGAGTGATTGCTCCTACAAATCTTCTCGGCATCTTCTCCCCTGGAGCGACTGAGAGTTTTCTCAGGCAGTTTTCTTGTTCAGTTTTGCCATGACCTCGCGATGAAGCTGCTTGATCCTCAGAAGGTTATCGTATTTTTCCAGATAAGGAGCACCCGTTTTCATGATCCGAAAGGCAACCCTTAAGATCTTGTCTGTAAGCGCGATCAGAAGCTTTTTTTCTTCATAGACGACGCCAACGCCTCAGCCTTATACCAGCGCCCCAGGGGACTGCCGGATGTCTTTGATAAGGTTGGAGAGGGAGAGCTGCACCCGATAGCCGGCAAGCCCCCACTCGCTTCCGATGGATTCATGGGCGAGCTCGTAAAGTCGGGCCAGTTTCTTCTGGGGGGGAAGACCCCTGCTCTAATAGACAGAGCGCCAAGTCCCCGGCCAGGCGGAAAAACTCCCCTTCCACCTCCGGAAAGACCACAGGCAAGATGCTGTTTTTGACCTGCACCGAACACCGGACCTCCTCCCGCATCAGCTTGCATCGGTAACGCAAAAACCGTTTCTCGTCTTCCAAGAACCCCGCACGTCTCGGATAATATAAGAACTTCCCCTGGCACAGCAGATCGGCAATAGCCTCCGCATCCAGGATGTCCGATTTGTCCCAGGACAGCTCGATGGTCTGCCGGTTGCGGGCACTGGCCAGATTCTACACCGAGACTACATGATACCCCGACGCCCAAAGAAAACCCTCCAAGGATTTCTTATACAATCCGGTCGACTCCAGACCCACCACCACGTCGTTGAAACCATAACTATCCTGGACCTCCTTCACCATATTCCGAAAATCCTCAAACCCGGAGCGGGAATTGAAAAAGCCGTAGGTAGGAACCAACATCTTGCGGAACGGCCCACACAGAGAAGCCACATGTTTACGTTTCGCCACATCCACGCCGATCAGCAGGACATCTTTTCTCTCACGAATTCTTTCCCTTAACATTTAACTTAGAATATCCTCTTTCATGGCAGTGTCTCCTTTTGAAATAGGTCTTAATAAAAAACTCATCTAAAACTTATTTCAGAGACAGTTCCTTTTTTAAGTCTTGTCATTCAAAAACATTCTCGCAATAATAGAAGGCTCACTCTCACTATACTATGGCCAAAACATTATATGAGCCTCTCCCCATTGTCAAGACAGAAAAGAGGCTTGTTTAAGGTGGATCGACTCAACCTGCTCTGTTGGTAAATTGTACAGCTCTTTGAAATATACTTCACACGGAGGACGATACCCGAAAGATTCGTGGAGTCTCTCTGTGTTATAGAATTGAAAGTGGTTCGAGAGCTCGTTTCTGGCTTCTGTAACCGATCGATAGCTTTACAGATAGACCTCCTCATATTTGACTGTTCGCCATAGGCGTTCGACAAATATGTTATCAAAGATCCGGCCCCGGCCATCCATGCTGATTCGGATTCTGATGTCCTCAAGGATTTTTGTGAACTCAAAGCTCGTAAACTGGGAGCCCTGAGCGGTATTGAAAATCTCCGGTCTTGAGGTTCTCAAGACCTTATGGAGAGCTGCAATACAAAACTCCTTGTCCAAGGTGATCGACAACTCCCAGCTGAGCACATAAGGGCTGAACAAATCTATGATAGCCACAAGGTAAATGAACCCTTGGGCAAGACGGATATAGGTGATATCCGCACCCCAAGCCTGATCTGGTCTGGCAAGTTTAAGGCCCTTGAGCAGGTACGGGTACTTCTTATGATTCTTTGCTGGTTGAGACAGACAAGGTTTCAGATAGATTGCCTCCAGGCCCATCAGACGCATCAGACGTCACACCCGTTTGGGGTTTACGCTATGGCCCTGACGTCTTAGCCAGGCCGTCATCCTCAAAACCCCGTAAAAGGGTGCCCCCGGGTATATTGTTCATTGATGAGCTTCATCAGCTCAAGGTTAAGAGTACTGGCGGCCCTAGGGCTATAAGTAATAAGCAGATCTTGGAAGTCCCAGTAGTTCACACTGCCGACTAATCTGGATCTGCGGATGACCAGACTCGACCGAGGTCCTTTTCTCTTTAACGGAGTGTCTTAGATTTTCGGGGTTTCCTCCTGGGTCGGACCAAGCTAACCCTCTATTAGTTAAAAACAATACTTGACCACGTCAATACCACCAATAATAACTATTTTCATGGTTTAGAGACCTTTTTTCATGTGTAATAAAATGAACGATCTGAGCAACCTCTCTCACGAGTCTTAATATTAAACTAAGCTTTTCAGCCCCTAAATGGCGACTCTAATGGCTCTAAATACGCCCTATTTTAGTACTATAGCCTTTTCATTCCAGATACTTACTACCCCAGCAGACCCATTATTTAGTTTAAAACTCCAGAAAAAACCATAATTTTGTTGTCAAACAGTCGTTATCAGAAAATTTTTATTGACCTGTAACTAATCTCGGAGTAAATTTTCATATGCTTAACAAAGCAAATTCCTATCGTTTATCGTTCGCGAAACAGCCGAGCACCGACGAGGTCAACTCGATCAGGTCGCTCGGTTATGTGAGATGACGCCTTGGACGGCACGCACCGGTGCCACTCGTGAGGCGCGGCTGGCCTTTCCTGGACTCGCACTCGTCTCGATTCTCGTCGTAGCTGCGGTACTCCGCGTGGCCGCGCTCGCGTGGGTAGGCCACTCGGCTGGGCTCCATGGTGACGAAAACTACTTCATGCGCGCGGCGAGGTCCCTGGCGGCCGAGAACCGCTACCCGGATTCGATGCGGCCGCCTGGATTTCCGTTCTTCGCGTCGCTCGTCTTCCGTCTTGCCGGCCCGAGCCTTGACGCGGTCCGGGTCGCGCAGATCGTCGTTTCGCTGATCGCTATCGTGCTGCTCTTCGACCTCGTTCGGCGACGCTTCGGATGGAGGGCGGCCTCCATCTCGGCACTGCTTACCGCAGTCCACCCGACGCTTATCTCGTACACGCATTTTCTGTGGTCTGAGACGCTCGTGGCCACGCTGCTGCTTGCCATGCTCTGGTCGCTCGATCACGTCGATGTGGAGCGCGGTGAGTTGTGGACCGCGTCGGCTGGCGCCGCGCTCGGTGCAACGATCCTGACGCGCGAGATGTTCCTGTATGCTGTGCCGCTCGTCGCGTGGTGGGTCTGGTCCGTGCCGTCTCACACGGCACGCGCGAGGGCGGGACGTGTCGCGGTCCTCGTACTTGTCGTCACCGCGTTCATTGTTCCGTGGAGCGCCCGCAACTACGCTCGTCAGGGCCGATTCGTACTCATCGCGACGATGCGCTGGCTTCCGATCGCAGAGGGGAACCTGCTGCCGCAGAACGGATGGTTTTTCTACAGCAACAACGAGATCGCCTCGAGGTATTTTACGATCGGCGACGAGCTGGAGCGGGAGGAGGTCGCCCGCCGAGCGGCCATGGAGGCCATCCGGGCCCAGCAGCCAGCCTGGATTTTCAGGAAGATCGTCCGGAACACGTACCGCCTGTTCTCGCCCAAGTGGACACAGTTGTCGCGTTTCGCGTACTCGGGTTGGTTCCCGCCCGATGTACTGCCGCTGGCCGAGCGGCTCTCGGCGCTGGAGTTCTGGTTCTACGCTGTCCACATGGTGATCTGCCTCACAGCGATCTGGATTGTGCCAGGGGGGCGCCTGAAATGGATGGTCGGGGCTATCATCCTCTTCTCTGTGTCCGTCTACATTTTCGCGAACGCGAACCATCGTTTTCGCGTCCCGTTGCTCCCGCTGTTCTCGATGTATGTGGGGCCGCTCCTGATGGGGGAGACTTCGCGAAATCGGCGGCGCCTGCGCGTCGCCGGTGCCGCTACTTCGGTGTTGCTGTTCCTGCTGATAGCCGCGACGAGCGTGTTCATTGATCCCACGACTCCAAACTGACTATGCAACTGTCCAATAATCCCCTTGGTTGATAGATAGATCTTTACATATTTATGCCCCCACAAACTAAATCTCCGACTCCGTATTTTTATTGCTCATAAGCACCATAAAAAACATCTTTGAAATTTATGCACCCCCTCCTTTGATTAGATCAACAAAAAAACTCTCGACAGGCTGTCGTATATATGTTAGTTTGAAAAATTATGGATAATATCCATACCTTTTTGTTATATGAAGATCGTCATACGAACTATTGCTCATTGAAAAAATTTTAAGTCTTTTCCAGAAAGGACAATGAAAAATTTATTACAAGCTGCAAACAATACCCCACGTTTTTTACCTCCGCTTCAAGACCTCGCCATTCTGGCCAGTGTCTTTTTGCTTTCTCACATTCCATTCCTGACCCAGGCCTTCATCATTGATGATGGGAATTTTATTGACCAGGCACTCCATATCATCAGGAATCCTGCGGGTCCGTATTCATTTAATATACACCTTGAAGAAGTCTTCAACTTTTTCAGGTACTTCGCCAACCCGCCCGGATTCGCCTATTTCCTTGCGGCAATGATCAAATTGTTCGGAAGCAGCGAAATGGCGCTGCACTCCGTCTGTCTCGTTTTTTCGGCCATTGCATTACTCTCGATGTATGCCCTGTCGCAGGATATCACAGGTCATGGACTTTATGGCAGCCTTTTACTTCTTTTCACGCCCACATTTCTTCTGAGCAGCCATACGGTGATGCCTGATGTCCCGGCTATGGCTTTTTATATTCTGGCTATTTTTCTATTTCTGCGAGGCATAGATCAAGACAATGTCCTATTGTATATCTTTTCCGGAGCTGCCGCCGGGATCTCTTCTCTGCTGAAGTACAGCGGCCTTACGGTGCTTCCTCTCATGCTTCTTTACTGGCTTTTATGCCGGAAACGAACACTAAAACCTTTCGTGACTTTCCTGGTCGCCGGCCTTGTCTTTGGAGCGTGGTGTGCTATGAGTTACTTCATATATGGGGAGATACATTTTATTTCCATGATCGTTTATGAATCCTCGCGCAGACCTTTCTTTATGAAGGTGATTCAGGTTGTGGCGGAGTTGATTGGAGTTGGAGGCGCCACGATATTTCCGCTCTTTTTGATGCCATGGTTATTCATTTCATCTTTTGGTTTGGGCCGCCTGACCGGGTGGTCAAGCGTTTTAAGTGCAGGAATAGGTTTTTTAATTGCTCTTCCCGCGTATACTTTTCCTCCGCTGATTGTTTATAATACGACTAACCGGGCACTGGGAGCTTTACTGTTGGCCACAGGCTTTTCGGCAATCACTTTTGTTGTTTTTTTCGGCATCTCTTCTCTGAAAGACTACCTGAACGCTGTTCGTTCCAACACAAGAGCCGAATGGATTTCTTCAGCAAAAAGCTTGCTGCTTGTCTGTTGGTTCCTTGGGATTTTTATCTTCAACATTCGGTTGCTGTTCGCGACTCCCAAGTACCTTGTTCCCGGCCTCCCTGCTCTGATCCTTCTCCTTATAGGAACCTCAGACAAAACCGCAAAGGTTTTCCTTTCTTTTCCCTCCTGGCAAAAAGCCGCTGTATTATTCACGACCGCTGTCCTTTCAATCACTCTGAGCGTGGTGGATGCAGCCTACGGAAACAGTCACAAAAAGTTCATTACCGAAACCCTTCCATCCAAGTTTCCAAACAGCCGTGTCTGGTTTAATGGGCACTGGACCATCCGGTACTATTCGGAAAAAATGGGATATAAATATCTTGGAACGGAACTGTCGGAGCATTCCAGGCCGAAGACCGGAGATATCATTTTTGAAGTGGAAGAAGCGGTGCGTCACGATAAGCCGACATCGCTTATCCCAAGAATTAAAGAAGTGGAACGAGAAAACATTTTCCCGCCGCTGCCGATTCTCCTGACAAGCCGTACCATGAGGGCCGGTTACTGGAGCCATGGACTGGGGGTTCTCCCGTATGTGATCACCGATATGCCCATGTCTACGTTTATTACTTATCAGGTTGAATAGAGCAGGACATTCAAATCCTATTTCCAACTCAATGAAGAGGAGTCCCTCTGGTCGCAAGGGAAATATCTTCTGAAATGACTTTTCAGCAAATGACCAAAAAATACTTTTTGGTCTGGATAATACTCGCCTATTTTGCGGGAATATGGAGATATTGACAAGTTTCGATTTACTATGGTAATTTATCCACGCATTGCCATAAAATCAGGAGATTATTTGCGTCCGATCTCGCTGTAATACGATGATGATAAAAAAACATTTCACCTCTCTCACACTTCTGACTGTCCTTATCTGGGCAATCTATATTCATACTCTTGGGTTTGATCTCGGGAGCTGGGACAATGATATTTACATATGGAATAACCATTACATTACAACCATCAACTGGACGAACATCAAGGGTGTTTTCACACACTACTTCTCCGGTAATTATGCTCCCGTCCAGATGCTGTCGTACATGTTTGACTTTGCCATCTGGAAATATAACGCTCTGGGTTTTCATCTTACCAACGTGCTCCTTCACTGTCTGGGCTCTTTCTTCCTGTACGCGCTTTTGTTGAAACTGACCGGGAAATGGACCGTCGCCACGGTGGCTTCCTTAATCTTTGCCACCCATCCTGTACAGGTGGAAACCGTAGCCTGGCTTGCCCAGAGAAAAAGCCTGTTGGCTGCGGTCTTCTTTTTTCTTTCTTTTTATATGTATCTCATCAGTAAGGACCGGAAAAACCTTTACTGGGAGATCGGATCTCTCTTCTTTTTCTCTCTCTCATTACTCTCAAAGGTGAGTACCATTACCATGCCTTTGCTCTTATTGCTATACGAATACGTATTCAAACGCGATCCGCCCAAGACAACTCCATACAGGCTGATCCCTTTCTTTCTGGTATCGCTCGTCTTCAGCTTGATCGCTGTAAGGTCGCAACAAGATGTCACTGCCATTGAACTGTGGGGCGGGTCCGTCCGCAGCAATCTTCTGACGGTTATCGTCGCTGTCAGGAAATATATTTTCAATCTCCTTTTCCCCTTTAACCTCTCAGCATACTATGACTTTACGTATAATAACATCTCTGATCCGGAGGTAATCGGATCTGTTTTGTTATTGGCCCTCGTTTCTGTCCTGATTTTCAGGCTCTTCAAGAAAAACCCGAAAATGGGATACTGGAGTCTCTGGCCCTTCATCTTGATGATCCCCAACCTGCACATCGTGTCTTTGCCCAAGATCATGGCGGATCGTTATTTGCACCTGCCCCTCATAGGCCCATCCGTATTGGCAGGATATCTCGTTGCTTTTTTTCTCGAAACCAAAAAACGGCGATCGATCTTAGCTCTACTGATCACACTCGTTCTCTTCACAAGCTACTCGGTATCCTCCTTTGAACGTGCCAAGGTCTGGAAGAACAACGAGACTTTATGGAAAGATACCGCTTTGAAATCTCCGAACTACCTGACCTTGTACGCTTACGGGGCCTCCCTGGAACAGGAAGGGCGTCTTCAGGAAGCTGAAATCTTGCTGAGAAAAAGCCTTGCCCTGGCTCCCAATTTTTTTGCGCCCTATATGGTACTTGGTTCCATATATAATCAGCAGGAAGACTATGACAAGTCGGTTTATAACCTTCGAAAAGCTGCGGATCTTTTGGAACCGGGCAACGGGGCCGAAGTATGGGAACTGTTAGGACAGGTCTATCAAAAGAAGGAAAAACTCAAAGAGGCCGCAGATGCTTATGAGAAGGCCGTGCAATTAGACACGCTCTCCGAAAGTCTTCGATCCAGTCTAATCGATTTGTATGTGAAGATGGGAGACCTTCAAAAGGCCGACCGCCATTGTGAAGCCCTGGTCCGCATGAATCCAAATAACTTCGGGGCTCACCATAATCTCGGCTTGTATTACCACCAGGTTCTGAAAGACGATGAAAAGGCCCTGGAACATCTGGATCGGGCAACGGAATTGAACCCTGAGTTTTCAAAAAGTTTCTTTGAAAAGGCCATGATCTATGAATCATGGAACAATGTGGATGCGGCTGTCGCGAACTATGAACGATTCCTGGCACTAAATAAGATGAGGGACGTCAGCTGGGTTCGGGCCGCGAACAACCTGGCCTTTCTTTACGCCGAACATAAACCCGATCGATTGCGAGAGGCCCTGAGACTGGCAGAGGAAGCCAACAGGCTGAGCCCCGACAACAGTTTTCTGCAGGACACCCTCGGATGGGTCTATTTTCGTCTCGGAAACTATGCGATGGCAAAGACGGTGCTCGAGAAGAGTTTGTCCAAAAACGCGAGCAGCCCGGACGTCTTGCTGCATCTGGCCAAAACCTATATCCAAATGGGAGAAAAGAAAATCGCCGATAAAACCTTAAAAAAATTATTGAGCCTATCTGATAGTACCGCCGCGCAGAAAGCAGAGGCACAGTTTCTGCTTCAGAAATAAGTTGAATAGCGAGGGGGGCATAGGTGTATAGAGCTGGGATATAGGTAACACATTAAACATATATAGCATGAATATAAGCCTGTATGTGCAATCGTCTGGTTATAATATACAATCTCTTAACACTGCATCTAATCCTGGTTTCAATGCGACAATTCAGAAAGGAGATTTCGTGCAAGGCTATGGTCATAATCGTATCCTAACGCAGTTTTACAGTCCTCTATCGCTTCTTGAATTCTGTTTCTTTTGGAATTGATCAAGGCCCTCACATAGTAAGTCTGTGCAATTTTCTTTCTTTTTTCCAGAAACCATGTCCGCTCCAATTCATGAAAAACCGAGAGGGCTTGCTGATTCCGTTTGTAAGCAAGATCCAGGTCGCTTTCAAGGTAGATAACAGAAAGTTCGCCAAGTGTGTCGGCATAGATCTCCTTCTCCTTGGACGGAACAAACCTCATGGTCTGCGAATGCCCCTGCATGGCTGAAACCATCCTCTCAAAATACCGAATCATTTCGGATCTTCGATTTAGTTCGCCGTAGAATAAACCCACGTTGGCAAAAACAATCGGATTCTTCTCCTCAACCGAGGCAGCATAAAGATTTAAGTGAAAATCATCCTTCCAGTTGGGAATAAGCTGAATCGTCTTGAAAGAAAAATGGCCGAGAAGGCTTAAAAAAAGAACGCCCGCTAATATTTGTGACAAAATTCTCTTCGAGCTGCTTCCGTGAACGATGATGGTGTTTATAATCATCATAATCAATACGCAATAACTGAGGCTGGGAGTAAAAATAAAACGAAAGGCACCCAACCAATCGATACGAATAATATTGGATACCGTGAAGAGCATTACAAAGAAAAAGAGTATCCAAAAGGATGCCCGCTTCTGACCTTCCCTCCCAGCTATAATAAAATAGCACGCAACAATAATAACAAAAAAGATAAGGACCAGACTGAAAACCCCTTCCATGGATGGTGTATTTTCCGTAGTCACAACATAACGGGAGCTGAACAACGGATTGATCTTCTGTGTGACCAAGGCATCCCAGAAATAGTACCGGATGAAGACCTTCGCTTCTGTTAAGAGTCGGACGAGGATACCTTCGTCCATCTGAAAATAGCTCTGGTTCCAGTTAATGGCAGCATCCCTTCCCATCCGGAATCCGATGGCATTTGCTCGAAGGAGGTAGCAGACTGCAGCCATTACAAGAAATGGCATAAAAGCCTTTAGCCGAGCAAAATAATTTTTCCACTCTCCTTTATGAATGGAAAGTTCGTAAAGGATGAATACGGGCAGGAAGAGAAGTGCTGACTCCTTGGATAAAACCGCCAACAGGTAAACAATCGCGGCGGCGGCAAGATAAATAATATCATATTTTGTCGACCTCCTTCGGTAGATTATATACAGCCAAAAAGCAAAACAACCGAAGAGGCAGGCGAGTATTTCCTCCCTGTGTTTGATATTGCAGACCACAGGAACATGAGCCGGGAATGTGCTGAAAAGCAGCGCGGTTCCGAGAGCAAAAAGGTTACAATGACTTTCGTGA
>Ga0210049_1003373_pt1 | contig 14399 bp, 15 predicted proteins | sample CryGeyCG2014_300_2_FD_183964 | JGI IMG/M metagenome (GOLD analysis project Ga0210049, IMG submission 183964) | Groundwater microbial communities from aquifer - Crystal Geyser CG06_land_8/20/14_3.00 (SPAdes) (version 2) | ecosystem: Environmental > Aquatic > Deep subsurface > Groundwater | place...
ATGCGAAGCCGTATTCGACTGCAGAGTTCTGCCTGGACAAACTCCTACGGAAGCCATGGATGAAATTAAAGGTTTGATGCCAGATGCTGACTCGGAAAAATTAGAGTTTGAAACAATTCAGGCCAACGAGCCGTCTGAATCGCCAGCAAACACGCCGCTTTACGAACAGATTGTGAAAGTTATGAAAGAGTTTGAACCAAACTGTTCTATTGCGCCGATACTTCTTACTGGTGGAACAGACTCCCGCTTCTTCAGAAAAATAGGCAGCATATGCTATGGCTTTCAGCCACTGCGGTCGGACATGCCTTATGGGGAAATTTTGAAAACGATTCATGGCATAGACGAGCGAATCTCCATAGAAAACCTAGTGTTTGGAACTAGCGTCTTATACAACGTGGTTGAAAGTTTCATGACCTGATGCTCTTGTTGTAAGGTGAAGTTATAAATACGTGTTTGAATGGTCATCTTATGCTCTTCTTAGGGAGGCTTTGATGTGCCAGCAATAGAAGTGGGTAGAATTTGTGTGAAATTGACTGGTCGAGAGGCTGGAAGAAAATGCGTGATAGTTGACATAATGGACAAAAGCTTCGTAGTAATAACTGGTCCAAAAACGATTACGGGCATAAAGAGACGAAGGGCAAACATCAACCATGTTGAACCACTCCAAGACAAAATAGCGATTAAACGGGGAGCAACCGACGAAGAAATCACAGAAGAACTTAAGACTTCAGGCAAACTTGAGGAAATGGCGCAACCCGTTAAGCCAGTCTTGACTTCAGCTTAAACTCTTATAACTCTAAGCCTTTTTCTACTTTGTAGGAGTGTAGTATTCGCATATGCCTAGAAGTGTTGCTCCATGGGAAATTGAGCGTAGAACATTGGTGAAGGCTGGGGATAAGACTGATCCCCGCTATGGACATAAACCAGCGGAAAGACCGGCTGAAGAATACATCCGATACGGCGTAATAAATCTTGACAAGCCAGCTGGTCCAACAAGTCATGAAGTAGCTGCTTGGGTTAAGCGTATCTTAAATCTTCAGCAGGTTGGTCACGGCGGGACTCTAGAGGCATAAGCCAGAGAAATCCCAAAGTGACCGGTGTCTTACCTGTCACCCTAGAGGAATCTAGAAAAATTGTTCAGGCTTTGCTTCACAGCGGAAAAGAATATGTTTGTGTGATGAAACTTCACGGCGATGCAACAGAAAAGAGAGTCAACGAAGTCCTAGAAGAGTTTGAAGACACAATTTACCAACGGCCACCATTAAGGTCTTCGGTTAAGCGGCAACTGAGAACAAGAAAAATCTATTACATTGACTTTCTCGAAATGGACGGGCGAAACGTACTTTTCAAGGTTGGATGTGAAGGCGGAACATACATACGCAAACTTTGTTATGATATAGGAGAAGTTTTAGGATGCGGAGCCCACATGCAGGAACTCCGCAGAACCAGAGCCGGGCCTTTTATTGAAAATGGAGACATTGTAACTTTGCATGATGTGGCTTACTGGTTTATGGAATGGCAACAGCAAAAAGGCGAGAAAATTTTGAGGAAATTCATCCAACCAATGGAGGAGGCTTTAGCGTTAATTCCCAAAATTTACATTAGAGATTCTGCAGTGGATGCTATCTGCCATGGTGCAAGTCTAACAGCGCCGGGCATCTTATCGCTTGAAACTGAAATAAACAATGGTTTAATGGTCGCAGTTTTCACTTTGAAGGGCGAGGCAGTGGCTTTGGCAAAGGCTGTGGCTTCCGCAGAGGAGATTTTGAACATGGAACATGGAGTTGTCGCCAAAACTGAACGGGTGCTGATGCCAAGAGGAACATATCCAAAATGTTGGAAAAGTGGCGAAGCATAAATGCGTAAGAAAGGCGAAGAACTGAACCACTATTTTGCGGAGCATCCAAAATCCAAGATGAGGCTTGGAATAATCCACACGCACCTTCGCGGAATCCATTTCGAGTTTTTAACGGCTTCAGGCGTTTTTTCTAAGAAGCGTGTTGATTTAGGTACAAGATTGCTTATCGAGTCTATGGTTCTTCCTCAAGAGGGCTATGTTTTAGATATCGGATGCGGGTATGGCGCAGTTGGAATTGCAGCTGCCACTTTTAACCCAAATTTGCGCGTTATCATGGTTGATGTCAATGAGCGGGCTGTGCGACTTGCAAGGCAGAACGCTGAGAAGAATTATGTTAGTAATGTTGAGGTTAGGCGTGGCTATTTGTATGAACCTGTTAAGGACTTAGTTTTCAACTGTGTGCTTTCGAATCCGCCGGTGAGTGCTGGAATGGAAACCGTTAAGGCGATAATTTCTGAAGCGCCAGAGCATATGGCAAGTAAAGCTCTTTTCCAGATGGTTGTGAAGTCCAAGATTGGCGGGAAAAGGTTGCTTATGGTTTTTGAGGAGGCTTTTGGGAATATTGAGGTTTTAGCTCGGAAAAGTGGTTACCGCGTGTTAATGTCAAAAAAGCGGTCGGGCTAAACTTTTCAGTCTGAGGTTAATTTGTTAACGATTTTTCTTACGATTGGAATTATTATTAGGGATGTCGGCTTAGCAATTTTCAGCATAATCACTATACCATTAATAAAGTTACAGCGCTTAGAAATTTGATCTTCTTCAGCAGATCTACGATAGTGGCAGGTTACCGGGGAGAACGTACCAAGCCATTATGAGACAGCTTTGTAGCTGTACTATAGTGAGCACTAAGTCCAGCGCAATAGTGAACACTATTGAGCCATAAACAAGCAGCTTGAGCGTTGTAGGTTTGTCGCGACGAGGCAGAAAGCTTTTGTCGAGACAATTGAGCCGTATAAAGACAAATAAAATAAACATAAAATAAACATTAAATAAAATAAACATTAAATCACCCAACATTATAAGGTTAAGCCTGGCAGTGCCGGGGTATCCTAGCTAGGTAGGGAGCAAGCCTGGAGACGTTAGCAGGAAAAGCCTAATAGCTTGTGGCCTCTCGGGGCCGCGTGGGTTCAAATCCCACTCCCGGCGCCAAGATATGGTTTGACTGTTGCTGAGTTGTTTGCTGGAGAGACTTTTTCAACAAATGAATGGTTTATTGCGGGTTTTCTTTAGCAATAGCGCCTACCCCCCTACTATTTTTTTCAGCGAGATTTTCTAAAGATTAATGGCTGTCGTTGAAGTCAACAGATGTTATAACATTCCATATGAGCGGCGAAAATCCGAAGAAGTAAACATTTAAACACGATGCGAAAATGAAGCCTTCGACTTTAGAATTAATTGGACCAAGAAAACTTAATTAATCATAATTCTTCTGTATTCTTTTGGCGCCTAGGCCTTGACAGCCCTGGTAGTATAGTCCGGTCACAGGTGTCGTCTTTCGACAATGCCGGAATAGTATATGCGGCTGTCGCCCGCAGGACATCTCAGAGAGAAACGCTCTGTGACATGAGCCGGGTTCGAATCCCGGCCAGGGCGCCATTACTTTGCTTCTAACTAACAGTTTTATTCGATTCTTTCTTTTCCTTCTCAGAAATGAAACGCTTAAGCTTCTTCTCCATTTTCAACTCGTAAACATGCTCCTTAACAGGCGGAGGCAAACTCGCCTTCTTAAAAAGCAAATTGGGAACCACAATGCGTCTTTCCCCAGCCTTAACATGCACCTTTTCCCCACTAACAAAGTCCTCAAACGGCTCCAAGGCTTCCACAATCCAATATCCACGACTCTTCGTCAAAACTTTAACCATGAACTTTCCTTTATAAAACCTAACTTCATCACTCATAACGGGCACACACTATTATTGCTCGCATAAGAGCAAATATAAAATGAACGCTTTTCTCCTAATCCATCTGCAAACACAACCAAAACCAACCCCAGAAAACATAAGAGACACTTTCAACTAAGATTAAAACGATAAAGATTGACGTTTTACCAAACACACACCAACAAAAACTCCCAAGACACATGGTTACATGAACTACTAAAAAACATCAGCCCAAACCAAAATGAAACCCTAACAGTCACAGCCAAAACTTCAAAAAGCGGCTTATGCGTAGTCTGCAAAGGCTCAAGGCTCCTCTGCGGCAAAACCCGCTGCCCAATACTAGTCAAAGTCAACTACTTCTTGAAAAGCGTTCCACTAATGCAAAGCGAAGACATTTCTGGGGCTTCGCCTCCAAGCGTTTTTGTTGGAAGAATTGGCTATCCATACGTTTACGCTGGACCCCTTGTGCCTCCTGTTCATGAAGACACTAGCCTTTATGACTTGCCAGAATTCTGGTTTGGAAAAACAATAGACGACATTGTCGGGTTTCGTTCAATGCTTATTCGCGGAAAACACCGCGTCCACGTGCGGAAATTTGAAGAAGCCGGAAAAATAATTGAGAAAACCCGTGAACTAGCCCTAGCCGTCAATCCCGTAGACGTTGAATTAATGCTAAAGAAAAAACCAAGAGGCTTCCTGCTTTTAGACGATGAAGTCCAACCCTTTGGACCTTCAGCACCCATCCGTGACCTTATTGTTAGCAATGCCCGTTGGGACCACCAAATAGAACAAGCCTACAGCGACACAGACCTAAAAGCCACTAACGCAGTTCTGGAAATTTATAGCAAAGGCGTACTAGTGACAAAAATCCAAAGAGCCTTCAGCGTCGGCGCCTTCGGCTTAAAAAAGAACAGGCGACTTGTCCCAACCCGCTGGAGCATAACAGCCGTAGACAGCATCATCTCAAAAGAACTAATGGAAAAAGTCAAAATTTTCCCAGAAATAAACGAATACCGCATTTATGAATCCCGCTACTTAGACAACATTTTCGAAGTCTTAATGCTTCCAAACGCATGGAGCTACGAAATCATAGAAGCCTGGCACCCTGGCACTGTTTGGAATCCACATGGCAGAGAAACCTTCCTATTTTCAGGTTGGGAAGGCTATGATGGAAGAACAACCTACGCGGAAATAGGCGGATGCTACTATTCTGCAAGGCTAGCAGTTTGCGAACAACTCGTAAAAGAAAGAAGACAAGCTACAACAATAGTCTTACGGGAAGCACATCCAGGCTACATAATGCCCGTCGGCGTATGGCAGGTGAGAGAAAATGTAAGAAACGCCATGCGACAAAAGCCTTTCACCTTCAATACGTTGGGTGAAGCCTTAAAATGGATTGCAGGCAAATTCCAAATTCCACTGCAACGATGGATAATGCGAAGCGAACTATTGAAGAATGCATTGTTCCAAAAGAAAATAACAGATTTTACAGCAAAGCAATCTAATGTCTAATCTTCTCCTAAAAGAAGTAGCAAACCGCATAAAATGTTTAAACCACCGATGAAGCCTAAAGCACCAATAAATATTATGTTAAGTCTTGCTGAAAGAAAAGGGTCTGGAGGGGTAATCAGAATATATATTCCAAAAACGAGAACCAAAAGACCACAAGTAATCATTAACCCACTCAATTTTGAACCTAGCCGCCTAATCATGTTGAAAACTTGAAAGCGTTCTTCTTCCACTGTATTTTTTAAAAGTTTATCCTCGTCTTCTTCACCCATAATTTTTCACCCATGTTTTCTTGTGACGTTAAGTAGTCCTGCAATAAGATAAGTTATGCTGACAAGAATGGCGACGCCAAAAAGGAGCGAAGCAATATTTTGAGACAGTGATATTGGAAGTAAATTTGATATTATTAGATATGCAAACAGCGCTGAAAAGGCGCTTATTCCAAGGTTCATTCCGCCCATGGCAAGGCAAACTCGGTAGTGTCCCACCATCCTAATGTAGTAGGCTATAAGACCGAAAATGAAAAGTTCTAAACCTATAAGTAATGTACTCGGCTCCAAGAAGAAGATAAGCAACAGCGAAGTAACTATTCCCAAAATGGGTGTTAAAGGATAAAGCGGAACTTTGAAAGGTCTATGTAGATTTGGTTTGTCTCTTCGCAGCTTAATTAACGAAAGATTAACAAAAACGAAACCGATTATGAAGCCAAAATCAGTGGCGTAGGTAACAAAATTCACGATTCCAGTTGCTGCAAATGCTGCTGTCAAAACTGAACCTACTAAAGTTGCTATAACGGGAGTACGAAAACGTGCGTGAAGGGTGAAAAAACCTTTTGGAAAATACCCGTCCCTAGACAAGGCATAGGCAACCCTTGAACTAGCCATAATGGAAGTGTTAACTGAAGACAAGGCAGCAATAATTCCGGCAATGGTGATTATTCCAACGCCAAAGGGTCCCATAAACTGTTCTGCCACATAAGCCAGAGGCGATGCCTTACCAGCCAAGCTTTCAGCTGGAACGATCTTGAACACAACAAGGGCGATTGTGGTGTAGATTAAAATTAACGCAAAACACGACAGCAGTATAGCTCGCGGAATAGTTTTGCCTGGATCTTTAATCTCTGCCTGTGCTACCGCTATGGCTTCTCCGCCCAAGTACACTACAAAAATAAAAGCTGATGCTCTAAGCACTCCTAAGAAACCTTCAGGTGCTTTAAGCTCTAAAGATCCAACATTTTGGCTGGTGAAAATGCCCAAAAAGATGAATACGCCTAAAAGACCCAATAAAATTATCACCAAAGCTGTTTGGGTTAGTCCTGTCTCTTTTACGCCTTTAATGTTAATTATAGTGAATATTGCGACTGCTATTATGGCAATTAAGGGTATATTAACTGCTGGGATGACGTAGGATATTAAATATGCAAAGCCAACGGAGGAAAAAGCTGCATAAAACATGTTACTTATCCACTCAAACCAGCCTGTAGCGAAAGACAAGAAACCGCCGAACGATGCTTTAGCGAATGTATACTCTCCGCCAGCGCTGGGTATGGCTGCACCAAGCTCAGCATAGCTAAGCATAGTGAATAGATTTATGATTCCGCAAAGAATCATGGCAATTATTAGAGCTGTGCCCGCAAGAGTCGCAGCATAACCCAATGTTACAAAAACACCTGCACATATGGCGCCTCCTATTCCCATCATTGTTGCATGGAGTAGTCCAAGTTCTCTTTTGAGACTTTTTCCTTCCATTTTTTAGCTTCCACTATCCTCTTCATGAACGAGAAGAAATCCGCTTAAAATTGAAAACATGCCAAAGACTAGAAAGAGAAACATGTATAGTGGGACCTCTTCAGAAGCTATGGTTAACGCTTCTCGTATTAATGGACTCGCGTAAACTAGGTATGCGAAAACCGAGGCTAGTCCGCCTGACCCGCATTGAAGTCCTCCAACAATTCGTAATGCTACTCTTCTGGCTTTTGCCATTTGTTCTCACCAGCGGGCAATAATAACTGCTGAAAAGGTGTCGAGTAAACCAACCACGATCATTGCGATGGCAAATGTTAACAGATATTTTCTTTCAAGAAGCAGATCGACGTTTAAATATCCGAAAAGAGCTAGAGCGGCTATACCCAGTAGGATTATTCCCATCAATGTTAAGAAGCCGCCTATGATAGCTACCAATTTTGGCAAGCTCTGCCATTTGCGAAGCAAGCTTTTTCACTCTAAGGCTTTTTCATTCAACGGCACACTATATAAGAGTTTAGACTTTTCAACGGCGGTAATGACAGCCGTTAAAACTATGCGCATCGAGTTTTCTATAACAAATTTAAAAACTAACTTGCCTACTTATTATGACTGTGGTCATCAAATGACAGAAAAACTGCAACCGAAAGTCACGCAATTTACGCAATTTATTCTCCCATTTTCTGCTCTCTCAGAAAATCGTAAAGAGCAATTTACTGAAGAAATGGAAAAAGCTGCCATTTTCTGTTTTTCCGAGATAGAGAGGGCAAAAGGGGGCGGTTTAATTCTAAAACAACCAGTGGAAAAACCGGCTTTTATAGCCGAGATTTGTTATCCTTTCTGGCTTATTTCATGGAGCAAATTTAATCTTCTCTTCGATGGGTTGAGCGCAAGAGCCTACAATTTAACCTACACAGTCATCCCAGACTTGAAAACCTTCATGGAAAACGAGGAAAGAAGCTCAAAAACGCTGGAGACTTACATGGCTTTTCTGTCTGACAACGTTAACTACTTTCAGACACCCATGCCTGAAGAAGAAATGGTGATAAAAGGCCTTGTAACAGACCCGAATTTTCTCAGCGAATTCGCCTTATACCTTTCTGAAGCTAAACAAGTTGAAACCTCATCACCGGACTTGGCAATGTTACCGCCAACAATAGATGAATCAACTGTCTCATCTATAACACTAGAGCTTGAAAACCTAAAATCCGAGTTCGAGGAAGGCCTTGACGACCTTTACAAAAACATGAAACTCCTCAACAAAACAACACGCAATTTCGTCAAAACAATCAGCAGCAAGATAAAAACAATTAAAGAAGAATTTGGCAGGGAAATTAAGAAGCAGGAAAGCATCATAACGCCTAAAGTTAACCGCATAAACGAGGAATACGATGAACAGATAACCAAACTCACAAACGACTTTGAAAAGCGGCTACTTCCCGTGCAAAAAGAAAAACTCAAACTTGAAAAAACCAAAGAACAAACACTCAATAAAATTGAACGCTGCAAAATAGAAGCAAAAACATGTGCAGCCAACAAAGACGTTGTTGGCGAACGAAAATGGAAAGAAAAAGCCAATGAAAGCAAAAAAGAACTTTCTGAAATTGAAGCCAAAATAAAAGAACTTGAAGGAAAAATGAAGGAAATAGAAGAAAGCAGATCGCTCGAAACCTTTAAGCTAAGATCCGAATGGGAAGCCAAAGTTAAGGAAGCTAAGAAGGACTTGCTGGAACTTGAGTCTTCACGAGACGCTAAAATTCAAATTCATAAGCAAGAAATTGAGAAGTTGGAGAAACTGACTTCAACGATAATTGAGCAGATCGGTAAGATGGCTAAAATGAGAGAGGCAAAGCTTGCCGAGTTTGAAAAGTTAGGAATTGAGCAAAAACAGAAGAAAAACGTCTTAATTTACATGCCATTCTATCTAGTCTGTTACCAATCCCAATCAAAAAGGCGTTATGTACCGTTTTCACCTTCCATAGCAAATAGCATAAGTCTTTTGGCAAAGCTTAAAGGAGCGTTAGGAAGAGCAAAGGTTAAGCAACTCCTTGTCCCTCGTTTCAGAGCAATAACTGTGTTCTTAAACAAGTTTCCTGCATTGATTGAGCGCGATGCAGTGTTTGAAAGAGAGATAAGCGAAACAAGCGATAAAGCTGACATGTTAAAGATTAACTCCATGCGTGAACAAATTGGCAACGGATTAAAGCGTCTTAAAGAGGAAGGCTGGCTTTCAGAAAAAGAATATGAAGCTTTCGCAGAAACCTATGCCAAAAATTATGCTTAGCATAGAATTTACTGTGGTTTGTTCGCTCGGTCCGCCGTTAACGACAAGGGGTTTTCATCCTTTATTTTAGTTTTGCTTTTTTCCAGCAGTTCTACCACTTCGTCTACGAATCTGAAGTATACAGGTTCCCTTAAGTATCGAGTACGGGGTCTTGGGATGTCAACTTTCACGTCTCCAACAACTTTTCCTGGCCGAGGTGACATCACTATTACCCTATCTGCCAAAAACACTGCTTCTTCGACGTTGTGGCTTACCATTATGAATGTGTTTGTCGGCAAAGTAGGATTTCGCCAAATATCAAGTACTAATTCACGGAGCGTTTTGGCGGTAAGTTCATCTAGCGAAGAGAAAGGCTCATCCATCAGCAAAACATCTGGCTTCAAAGCTAGGGCTCTTGCAATTCCCACACGTTGCTTCATTCCGCCTGAAAGGTCATGGGGATAGGTGTTTTCGAAGCCTTCAAGTCCAACCATGTTTAAGTACTCTTCAGCAACATGTTTTCGCTTTTCTTTTTCCATACCAAGAACTTCTAATGGCACTTCAACATTTTCCAAAGCAGTTTTCCATGGTAATAAGCCGAAAAGCTGGAAGACCATGGTAATCTTTGGTGTAGGTTGAGTGATAGGTTGTCCACGGAACAGTATTTTGCCTGAATCCGCTTTTTCTAAGCCTGCAATTATCCTGAGCATGGTGGATTTTCCGCAGCCGGAAGGTCCAACTAAACAGACAAATTCGTCGTTTCCAACTGAAAAACTTACGTTGTCTAAGACTAACATTTTGGTTTTCTCTGTTGCGAATGTTTTCGTCACGTTTTCTACTTCAAGCACTGACGAAGTTTACACCTCAACATGGTATTTTTCAAATTTTCTAAGCAGACGCCTCCAAACAAATCCTTCCATGGAAAGCACGATTGCCGCTATTATGCCAAGAAGAAAAATTAGTACTACAGTGTTTCCAAATTCATATCCCGCTTTATCCAGCAACGAACCTATGCCTGGAAGTGAAAGTGGTGGAATCGTTGGCTCTGTTGAAGGCATATACTCAGCAAATATTATGGTATTCCAGCCTGTTCCCCATGAAAGGATGCTTCCTGTAACTATGGACGGCAGTATGGATGGAATAACTATGTGCGTTATTCTCTTAAAGCCTTTAAATCCGAAAAGTTGACCAACCTCCCTTATTTCAGTGGGAATGTTTTTCACCGCACTTACAATGTTGAGGAACATGTACCATATCATGTCGAGAACCAGCATTATAGTACACGTAAGCTCAAGGGCAATTCCCGGAATTCCAAAGAGTTCGTTTAATCCAAGAAAAATGACTGGGAACAAAGCGAGAATTGGCACTCCTTGTCCAATATCATAAAGTGGATAGAACACGGCTGCGAATCTCTTATGTTCTGCGGCTAAAACGCCCATGCTGATTGCGACTGCAAGGGAAATTCCATAGGCTATTGTAAGTCGTCCCATGGTTAGGGCGATCAACAGGGGCAGACGGCTAAGCTCTTCTGCAGGCTGTTCACCGAATCCTGCGCGAATCATAGCCAATGTTGGGAATTGGCCAAATACCATGTACAAAACAAAGAAAATCGCTGAAAAAGCCAAAACTGCAGCAATAATTTTTTCGATGTAAGTATATTTTCGCAAGCGTTGAGAAGCTATGGAGAAAGATTTTGGCCAGTGAAATCTTCCAAAATGCAACCAACTAGTCGCCCTCGCCCTTGCAATTCCAAGTTTTCCAACTCCTGATAGATCCATTCTAAAGACAGGTTTAAACGTGCCCGTGCTAGCTCTCTCCATGAGCTTGTGCCAAGTTAGAGTGTTAAAGTATACCACGATGAAAGTTATGAATATCAGCAGAATTACGGATAGATTCATGTCTTTATAAAAATAGGCAGCTCTTGCAAGGAGATAGCCCAATCCACCGGAAGGAGGTTTCATAACTTGTCCTTGATATTGAATGTATTCTGCGGCGATCATGAAAAACCAGCCGTCGCACCATGCAAGGTTTGCTCCTGAAATCACTGCAGGAGTGATTGCAGGCAATACTACATGTCTAATGTATCGCCATCCTGTTAAACCAAAGCTTTGCGCCGATTCGACGACGTTTGTTGGGATGCCTCGAACGGCTCCTAAAACTCCGAAGAAGATGGCCCACGCCATAGATGTGAAAAGCAAGATTATAACGGACAGCTCAATGCCTAACGGGCCTAATGCGAATAGAAAACCAATGACCATTGGGAAATATCCAAGTATCGGAATCGACTGCAACAGATCTATGAAAGGTGTGAGAACAAGCGATGCCCATTTGTTTGTGGCTGCAAATATGCCGAAGGAAACTCCCCAAGCAATTGAAATCAACAGTGTAATTACGATTCGGGAAACTGTGCTAAAAGTGTATAATGGGAGATTTTTAATTTCTGGATAATTCACGAAGGTTACGATTAGCCAAGTCATTACGCATAGTATGACTAATCCGCTGATGAAGCTGATTGTGTACTTTCGCAAGTTTCATTCTCCAGCTTAACCTCAACTATGAAAATGAGAACAGTCGGATGGGTGATTTAAGAATATCGCACGTTTGGAATGGCTAGTAACAATTTTTAAGCAGTATTTTCTTAAAGAATTCTTATTCACTCTTTTAGTATACGCTTTTTGCCTTTAACTTCTGCTTCACCATATTTTGCGTATAATTCCCTTCTTGAAGCTTCGAGCATTTCGATTTTTCTTCCACAGAACTCGGCTGCAGTAACAACTTTTACTCCTCGCTTTTCCGCTGCTTCATAAACTGGTTTTATCCTTGCCTTGTAATTTAAGTCCCGTAGGAAATGATGGTCTAAAACAAGCGTGTTTAGGCTTGTTTCTTTTATGGCTTTGACAAGATTGTTGTTGGAGATTTCGAGGCTCTTATATGAATAGCGATAGCCTAACATATACGTCATTGGACCGTCCACAAACAAAACGTCAGGCTTCTCTGCGAGAATAAAGCCTATTTGATCTTCAAGGGATGGTCCCTCAACGTCGGATGTGTAAAGAAATTTTTCGCTGTTACTCTTTATGCTGACTTCTGTTACATATCCAAGGCGCGGGTTTGTTCCATGACAGACGGCTTTTGAAAAGTTTATGAACGTTTTGCCTAGTTGGAAATTTTTTCCGTCTGCAACTTCAAGTTTTTTAGGCATTCCCTTTATGGCTTCGAGGAATAGGGCTGCTCTTTCTTGTTGGCTTCGGTTTATGTTCTGTGTTGGATGCTTTATGAAAACTGTTTTGTTTTTGTATAATTCAGGACTGCCTGGATCATGATGGTCATAATGGTAATGCGTCACAATTAACACATCAGCATTTTCCGCATACTGCTTTATTGCCTCCCAAGCTTCATCAAGCCTCTGCCATTCTAACGGATGCGGCTCCAAACCATAGCGAACAGGAGCTAAAGCAACTCCGGGATCTATTAGAACTTTTAAGTCGTCTGTTTCTACGAAGGTTGCCATAGAGCGGACGCCGAAACTGTCAAAGGCTAATGGGACAATTCTTCGAATCATTATTTGGTTTCCTCCGTGAAAAATGCCTCCAGTTTTCTTGCCTCAGATCTTTTTAAGATGTCAGCACACTTTCTTGGGTCTAACGATTTAAACTCCAATCCGAGAGTTGCTAGCAATCTCTGAACATCCTTCGCAATATTCGGCGCCACCAGAATCCCCCTCACCTCACGATTAGCTTTGCCTTTAACTGCATCAATGTATTTGGCAAGCTGAAGTGCTGCTTCTTTGCCCGCTGTTTTACGCTTAATCTCCACAACAACAAGTTTTCCATTCTTATCCAGTCCATAAACGTCTACAAAGCCCAGTTCAACCTTTTTCTCATAGCTTATGGGCTTGAAACCCTCCTCTAAAAGCGAAGGTTCTAATAGAATGGCTTTCTGCATGTCCTCCTCGCTTGCATAAAGAGAAAATTCTCCAGAATCAGCGAGGCTTAAAGCAGAAATCATGAGAATTTTGTCAAAAAACACCTTAACGGATTCGGCTGGCTTTCGCCTTACTGCACGAATCTCTAAAATGTTGTCTTTGGCTTGGATTTGAAATATGCAGCCTGGAGGCTGCCAGTTAACTGGTTCATAACCAACTGAACGATGGACGAGAAGGGAGCCATCCTCCTTAATTATTAAGATGCGTTCGCCAGGTTCAAGTTTCGACTTTGCTCTACCAAGGTAATGCACCCAACAGTTGCCAATGACAAGCAGCGTTTTGCGTTGAGAAACAGCCTCTTTAACGGCTTTTTCTGCTTCTGCAACATTAGGATTCACTAAAACATTTAAGGGTTTGAAGTTTGACAATGCGTTTTCGCCAATAGATTTAGAAGACTTGTGCATACATAAGATTTCTGAAGAGTTTGCCATGAGCGAATGGGATAAAAAACGTGACTTGATGTATCGCTACGATTTAACAGCTCACATTTATGACATGCAATATGCTGAAGAACAGACTGCAAAAATTGAGGCGGCATTAGAAGGCTTAAAAATGGAAAAACACAGTCTGGTTTTGGATGCAGGTTGTGGAACAGGACTGTTATTTGGTTATGTGGCTGATAAAGCAGAAGCAACAGTTGGACTGGATATTTCTAGGAAAATTTTGCTTCAAGCGAAAAAACGCGTGAAAAACTTTCGAAATATACAGTTGATTTTAGCTGATGCTGATAACGTGCCTCTAAAAGAAAATATCTTCAGCCACGTTTTTGGTATAACGCTCATTCAAAACATGCCAAACCCAGTTAAAACCTTGAACGAATTTAGGCGAGTTGCAAAAGAGAATGCCGTTATCGTTGTTACTGGTATGAAAAAGGCTTTCACACTGGAAGGATTTGAAGGATTACTACGGGACGCTCGCTTGAGAATCATATCTTTGAGGTATGAAAGTTTAAAATGTTATGTGGCAGTTTGCACCAAAATCTATCATTAAAATTCTACGAAATTCAAAACTAAACTATATATGAGGGTGGAATATTAGGCAATATAAGTTTTTTTGGATTTTACTTATTTATTCACATCGAGTTAAGTATAATGGTTTACTTGCTTCTCTTTTCCTTTCTTCTTTAGAAATGCTTCTTAGGGAGTTAACACTTCTAGAATCT
>Ga0210049_1003375_pt1 | contig 14397 bp, 10 predicted proteins | sample CryGeyCG2014_300_2_FD_183964 | JGI IMG/M metagenome (GOLD analysis project Ga0210049, IMG submission 183964) | Groundwater microbial communities from aquifer - Crystal Geyser CG06_land_8/20/14_3.00 (SPAdes) (version 2) | ecosystem: Environmental > Aquatic > Deep subsurface > Groundwater | place...
TTCAAAATGTGAACGGCCATGGCCGCGTATACGCCGCCGAAGCCGCCGTTGAGCAATCCGCCCTTGCCGGGCAGGAGCGCCAGCGCAGGTTTGTTGCTGGCGAATTCGCCTGCCAGCCGCGCAATCGTCGTAGCTGGCACGCCTGTGATCTGTTCAACCTTAGCCGGATCATAATTTTCCAGCACGAAATTCATGAAGCCTTTGGATTTTCCGATGTCATCGAAGCCAAAAGAATAATTCTTGACGAAGTCGGCGTCCACCAGGCCTGATTTGATGATGACGTTTGCCATGCCGAGCGCAAGCGCCGCGTCGGTGCCGGGCTTGATCGGAATCCACTCATCGGCTTTTGCGCCGTGAATGCCCTGGCGCGGATCGATCACAACCACTTTGCCGCGCGTGGCGCGTCCGCGCCGCAGATAGGTATAGCCGGAAATGGTGCGCTGCGGATTGGAGCCTGCCTCCAGGAAGTTGGCGCCGAAGGACAGGATGTAATTCGTTTTTTCAATATCGTAAGCGGGCAGATCGTATATGCCCTGGGTCAGGTACATGCCCATTTTGGCGGCGGCCACATTCAGGCTTTCGTGCGAGACAATGTTGGGCGAGCCGACCGCTTGCATGAAGCGCGTCAGGAAGGAGCGCATTTGTCCGCGTGTATCGCCGTGCATAAGAATGGCCTGTTCGGGATGACCGGCTTTCCGCAAGTCGTTTAGTTTCTGCGCCACCAGTTGAATCGCTTCCTCCCATTGGATGGGAGAGGTCTCCCCCGTCGCGCGGTCGCGCTTCAGCGGGCCGGTCAAACGGTCGGGGTTGTAGAGCAGTTCGGGGGCGGCCTGTCCCTTCGGGCAAAGCGCTCCCTGATTGACCGGGTGCATCGGATTGCCTTCGAGTTTGACCGCTTTCCCATCCGCCACGCGGACGAGGATGCCGCAGCCCGCCGAACACAGGTGACAGGTGGATGCGACCACTTTTTGCTCCGCGGCGGTCTGCACGCTCGTGGCTGCTTCGGGCGCGGCCTGCGCCGACAGGACGTTTTTCAACGCCCCCAGCGCGGCGGCAGAACCGGCCGCGGCCGCGCCTATTTTCAGGAAATCACGTCGGGAAATATTGCTGGACATTAATTGCCTCCACAGGCAGAAGAGGGGGATTGCGCCGAGCAATTGAACGCCGGGGACTCCAGCGGATATTCCGCCGGGGGAATTTCAGCGGTGCCATTCGCCAGCGAAACAACGTAGTCTACCAACGCCTGGAGTTGCGAATCGGTGAACATGCCGTCAAACGCAGGCATGCCGCTTTGCAGGCGTCCCCTCAAAATATTGGAGCGGATCTTGCTGTTTTTCAAGCCGGTGTTGACCAGTTCGCGTCCGAACAGTCCTTCGCCGTTCGCCCCATGGCAGGCAGCGCAGGCGATTTGATATAGTTCCGCGCCATCGCTCACGCCGGGCGCCAGCAAAACGCCGGGCAGGGACGGAACCGCATCCGGCTTGCCTTTGGCGGCCCACAACGCGCCGCGCAAGGTGCGCGGCCCGCCGCCGCCCGGGTTGACGTGGCAGGTGGCGCAGGATTCGCCGGTGCGTTCGGCGTATTCCGGCAAGGCGTGGACCGGATTCGACCAGGAAGCAATAACCAGAAAAATAAAAATGGCAATGCCAGCGATTGCCAATAATTGCAAGGAATGAATAAACCAGGTTTTTTGTTTCATCAGCACATCCTTTTTGTAACGCAAGATATTATCTTGCGCTACCTTCCAATAAGAACTTCCAGGGGACTTGCGTCCCCTGGAAGTTGGTACCTTCGGCAGTGCAAATTATTTGACTGGCAGGGTCTGGATGTAAGCCAGGATGTCAACGATATCCTGCCAAGACCAGCCCAGGTTGATGCCAGCGGGCATGGGCGCGCCGGGTTGACCGTAGGCAATCTTGTTGAAACCTTCCCACGGGTTATCGGCGGCAAGGGTGCCCACGTACTCGGGCGCGGCTTCATCACCGAAGTTCAGGGTTTTGCCGTCTTCGCCGTGGCAGGAGGCACAGGTGCCGTTGTAGAGAATCTTGCCATGTTCGGCGTCGCCGTTGACGGTTTTGTCGTCGTTGATGTAGGGCTTCAGGTCTTGCAGTTGTTGCATGAAAGCCACCAGTCTGTTCAGTTGGTCTTCGTTCAAGACGGTCGAGAAGTCGTGGTCGGCGCCTTTGAGGGCGGCGAGCAGTTCTTCAGCGCTCTTGTCTTTGGCGGCGAAGATGCCGGGGAAGCCAGTCTTATGCGAGCCGGAGCCGTAGCGGCCATCCTTGCCGAGGTAATCCCAGCCGTGGCATTCTTTGCAGCGCCAGGTGTCTTTGCCCGTGCGGGTGTTGGTGATCTGGGTCGCCCACAGAGGTTGGTCGCCCTCAGGAGCGTCCGCGCCGGTGGCTTTGATCCAGTTGTCGTACAGGTGAGCGCCTTCTACAGGGCTGGAGGTGGGCAGGGTCTGGGCAAAAGCCAGCAGGTCGGCGTATTCGGCGTCGTCCAGTCCAACATCCACCATGGAAGGCATATCTTCCGCGCCTGGCTGGCCGAAACGGGCCTTGTGGACAAATTCCCACGGGTTGTCGCTGGCAATCGTGCCATAGTATTCGGGGGCGGCATCGTCGCCGAAGTTTATGCTCAAGCCTTCGGGGCCGTGGCAGTCAATACAGTTTTCTTCGTAGATGGTCTGCCCATTGGCGGCGTCGCCGCTGGTGGCTTTCTTATCCGCGCCGATGAAGGCCGGGGAGTCGAACTGGTAGCCGCTCAAGAACAGGGCCAGGTCGGTAAGGGACTGATCGTCCATGACCGCCGAGAAATCGTGGTCGGGATTGGTGCCGCCTTTGAGAGCCGCCAGAATTTCGTTGGCATCCGTGCCAGCAACCTGGGAAACGCCCACGAAGCCGGTCGCATGCGAGCCTTTGCTGTAAACGCCTTCCAGGCCAAGATAGTCCCAACCATGACATTCCTTACAACGCCAGGTATCCTTGCCAGAGCGGGTGTTGGTGGTCTGGGTGGCCCAGAGAGGCTGGTTGCCTTCGGGAGTATCCACGCCGAGGGTTTTGATCCAGTTGTCGTAGAGTAAGCCGCCGCGAATTGGGTCGCCGCTCAGTTCGGGCATGGCAGTCGGCGCTTCGGTGACGACGGGCGCGCTAGTGGGCGCTTTGGTCGGCGCCGCAGTCGGCGCTTCGGTTGCTTTGCCACCGCAGGCTACCAGCACGAGCGCCACGCCTACGATGATGAGCAGAAGAGAGAAAACGCGTTTGTTCATAGAATATTCTCCTTGTGAAATTTGAGATTAGCGCCCAGACACATCTGGGATTAATCTGCCTTAAGATACCACTCATATCCGTCCAAAAACTGTCCCGCTTTGTCTCAATTGTGTCCTCGTTTAAATCTACTGGAACAAAAGGGCTATAATTTATTCAATGAAACCAAACCCGTACAAAGGCCGCTTTCTCGACCTCAGTCTGTTGCAATGGGCAGTTCCGCTGTTCCTGGGCATCACAGCCTTTGTCTTTGAGTTCATCGAACACAGTTTCGAAGACGGCTTGCGCTTAGACCTGGCCTTCATCAGCGAAACCATCATCTTCGGCTTGATGGGCCCCGTTATCGTGGGCTTCATCATCGCCTGGATGCGCGAACTCGTCGACGCGGAAAAACGGGCCATTGAGGAAATCCACGTTTTGAATCGCGGGTTGGAAATCAAAGTGGCGGAGCGCACGGCCGCGCTCGAAAGACGCAACGCTGAACTGGATCAAGCCAACCGGCAACTGCAACAGATGGATGAGATGAAATCCGAATTCGTCTCGCTGGTCAGCCACGAACTGCGCGCCCCGCTGACCGCCCTCAACGGCGGACTGGAAGTGGCGCTGCAATCTGCCGATACGCTCCCGCCCGCCTCGCGCCGCACGCTCGAAGCCATGATGGATGAAAGCGCGCGCCTGACCCAGTTTGTGCAAACCATCCTGGATGTCTCCCGTTTGGAAGCCGGACGCCTCACCCTCAACCCGGGGCCGGTGGCCGTTGCCCCGATCCTTCACCGCTCCGTGGAAGTGATCCTCGGAACGCGCCGCGAAGTCAAGTGGACTCTGCCATCCGAGATTCCCCCCGTCTGGGCGGACGAAGTTCATTACGAACAAATCCTCCGCAACCTGCTGCTCAACGCCGATAAATACTCGCCTGCCGAAAAACCGATCGAGATCAGTGCGCAGGTCAGCGACGGGAATGTCAGCGTTGATGTCGCCGATCATGGAGCGGGCATCCCCCCCGAAATGCAGGCGAAAATCTTCGAGCGCTTCCAGCGCGGACATAGCGGCGAAAGCGCCCCACCCGGCTGGGGATTGGGATTGTACTTTGCCAAAAAACTGACCGAAGCGCAAAGCGGCGCGTTGACCCTGCGCTCCCCGCTGTGGCCGGATCGCAACGCGCCCGGTTCCGCCTTTACCGTTACCATGCCGGTCGCTGCCGATGTTCCCGACGAGGTTGAAAATGCCTGAAATCCTGATCGTTGACGACGACCCAAACTTGAGCGGCTTGCTGTGCGAGTTTCTGCGCGGACAGGGCTATGCCACCCGTAATGCCGCCAACGGAAAAATCGGCCTGCGCGAAATGTTCGAACATAAACCGGATTTGATCGTATTGGACGTCACCATGCCGCAAATGGACGGCTGGGAAACGCTCAAGCGCATCCGCGAAATGAGCGAGGCGCCGGTCATCATGCTGACCGCCCGCGACGATGAGAGCGACGTCCTGCGCGGCTTCTCGAATGGCGCGGACGATTACGTCACCAAGCCGTTCTCCTTCGCGCAACTGGCGGCGCGCGTCAAAGCCGTGCTGGCGCGCAAAGGCGAAACGCCCGGCGGCGAGCATCTCAGCGCGGGCGATCTCGCAGTGGACATTCCCTCGCGGCGCGTCACACGCGGCGGCGAAACCGTCAACCTGACGCCCACCGAATTCAACCTGCTCACCGCGCTGATGCGCCGCCAGGGAGAAGTCCTCTCCAGCGAAGATCTGGCGCGCCAGGTTTGGGGTCCGCAATACGCCAACGAAGTCGGCTTTGTGCGCCGCTACATCTGGCATCTGCGCCAGAAAGTGGAACGCGATCCTGAAAACCCGCAATACATTCATAACGAACGCGGATACGGGTACAGGTTTGGCAATCGGGAAGATAAATAGGGTGTGTTTCATAGCAGTTGAAGCCTTGCAGCGTGTAGCGTGTAGCGTAAACCTTCAAAACGGAACCCTTCGACTACGCTCAAAACAGGCACGAAATACGCAACACGGCTTTCTCTCAACTCATTTGCGAAGTAACTGCGCCTTTCAGTTGCCTGCCCTGGCGGGCTAGGCCAGGGAAACACACCCAAATGAATAGCCTTTGACTCGTGTGTAGAATTTGTGCGGCAAAGTGACTGTCACTTTGTACATTCTTTCCAGATGAGCCAATAACCTTTTTAGCGGGGAGTGACACAATCCAGTCCGTGATTTGGCGGAGGCGTTGCAAGATAGGTTGCTCGGTGTTTACCCACAAGTTTGTTCCTCCCGCAGTTGGACTGCGGGAGCAGGCGGCAGTCCAACTGCCACCTGAACTTGCGGGTAATCACCAGAGGCTGAAGTTGAGGATGGGGTAAAATGTTGGCATTCACCCAAAGCCCTCCGGCGCGTTCCTTTCGATGGGAAGGAAAGTCAATGTCCGCCAGTCTCTCCTCCGCCCTCCACGATCACTTCGGCTTTTCCTCCTTCCGCCCCGGACAGGAAGATGCGATTCAGAGTCTGCTGAATCATCATCACACCCTGGCGGTCATGCCGACGGGCGCGGGCAAGTCGCTCATCTTTCAACTGGCCGCGATTATGTTGGGCGCGGGTCTTGCGCCCGCCCCGGTCACGCTCGTCATCTCGCCGCTGATTGCGTTGATGAAAGACCAGGTGGACAGCCTCGCCTGCCGCAATATTCCCGCCACTTATATCAACAGCGCGCTTCCAACGTCCGAGCAAAACCTGCGATTGCAAAACCTTTCGCAAAATAAATATCGTCTCGTGTATATCGCGCCCGAACGATTGCGAAGCGTCCAGTTTTTGAATGCGCTCAAAACACAAACCATCAGCCTGCTCGCGGTGGACGAGGCGCACTGCATCTCCGAGTGGGGTCACGATTTTCGTCCCGACTATCTGCGCATCGCGCAAGCCCGCGCCGCGTTGGGGAATCCGCTCACCGCCGCGCTGACCGCCACCGCCACGCCGCAAGTCCAAAAGGATATTATTCGACTGCTTGGATTGGGCGACTCGACGCGCATCGTGACGGGATTCAACCGCCCGAACCTGACTCTGGACGTGAAGTACGCTTCGGGATTCCCCTCGAAGTTGCGCGCGTTAAACGAGCTTTTATCTCCCCTTTCGGGTGGGCGCGAGACCCACGCCCAACAAGGCGCGGCTATCATCTACACGGGCACGCGCCGCGACGCCGAGGAAGTGACCGAGTTCGCGCGCGAGGTCCTCCGCGTCCCTGCCGAGTTTTATCACGCGGGACTGCTCCCTGAAGAGCGGACGCGCATCCAAAACGATTTCATCTCCGGCAAATTAAACGTCATCGCCGCGACCAACGCTTTTGGCATGGGCATTGACCGCGCCGACGTGCGCCAGGTGATTCATTATTCCCTGCCAGGTTCGCTCGAAGCATATTACCAGGAGGCGGGTCGCGCGGGCCGCGATGGTCAACCCGCCAGGGCGACTCTGCTGTACGATCCGCAAGACCGCGCTTTGCACGAATTCTTCATCGCCAACAGCGTCGTCGCCGCGAACGATCTGCGCGCCATCCATAGATTTGTTGGAGATGCAGTTGGACTGCATCCTGCTCGCAGTACAACTGCTCGCGAACAATTGTGGGTCACATTGGACGAACTCTCGCGCGTCACAGGCTTGCATCCCGTTCAAATCAAGGTGGGACTATCCGAGTTGGAACGCGCAGGGACACTCGAACATCTTGGAGACGAAGGCATCCGCATGTTGTTTCGACGCGGCGAGTGGGATCAAGGTGAAATCGAAAAAGCCGCCGTTCACAGCAGGGAACATCTCAAGCATCGCCAGACGCAACTGGATGGGATCGTCCATTACGCGGAGTCCAATTTGTGCAGGCGCAAAATCATCCTCGACCACTTTGGGGACGCGGGGGAGGCGGAAGCGGCCGATTGCTGCGATAACTGTCGAAGCGCGGAAGCCGGCCCGAGGTCAGGCAAAGAAGCGAGCGAGATGTCGCACGGGGAGCGCGCCGCGCTCGTCATCCTGGATTGCATCCGCCGGGTCCACATCAAGGTCGGGCGCGAAAAACTGGCGCAGATCTTGCACGGCTCGAAGGCGCAGGATATTCTGAAATTTCATCACGACAAAAATGTGTATTACGGCAGGCTGGCGGTCGTCAAACAAAACGACATTGAGGCGATGATCGGGCAGTTGATCGAGATGGGGTATATCAAGATGATCGGCGGCGAGTATCCGATTTTGAGCCTGACGCCGCGCGGCGAGAATGCCATCAAACAAAAAGAGACGATTGCGCTGAACCTGCCGAAGTCTCTGGGCGCGACGGAGATCAGGCGCGCAAAAGAAAAACTTGAAGCGGGCGGGACGGTGGAATATACCGCCAAACTTTTTACCGAGGGATTGAAACCCGAACAAATCGCGCGTGAACGCGGATTGGCAATTGGGACAATTTATGGTCATTGTGCGCAGTTGATTGAACGCGGCGTGCTTGAATTATCGCAAGTAATTTCGCCTGAAACGCAAACGCAGATCGAAGACGCGATCAAAAAAGTGGGTGCGGTCAATTCCACCACACCTATAAAAATGCTTTTGCCAGATGCAATAGATTATGGCATGATCCGTTGTGTCATCGTCGCGCAACAAAAAAATTACGCAATACGCACCACGCAACACGATGACATCGATTCCTTCCTCGCCAAACCTCACCCTCGCCCTCTCGTTGGTTCGTGGCAAACCGGCTGGGCGTTGGGATTTCACAGCCGCATTTCGGGAGGCGATTGGAGTCGCAGCGGCGTCGGCGATCTCACCTATCGTTTGAAATACGAATCGGATACAACGGTTTTGCCCGCGTTGATCCAGCAAACGCTTGATCTGTTCCAGGCGCATCCTGAAACGAACCAGGCCGAGATCATCATCCCTGTCCCATCTACGACAGAGCGAAAGGTGAATCCTGTCCACGCGTTTTGCGAGGCGTTGGCGGGTAAAATCAAGATGCCGATGCAAACACTGGTCGCAAAGACTCGCCAGACACAGCCGCAAAAAGAGATGAAGACCCTCGCGCAAAAACGCGCCAATGTCGCGGGAGCGTTTTCCCTGCGCGGCGAAGTCAAAGGCAGGAAGGTTCTTCTCGTTGATGACCTATTCGACTCTGGCGCGACGCTCGATGAAATCACGCGACTGCTTCTCAAGCACGGCGCGGCGCGCGTGAATGTGCTGGCGTTGACGCGAACCATTCACTCCGACGCGTAGCGCAAGATAGGTAGACAGGTAAACACGGAACACGAAAACAAGTAGACACGTACACAGGTACACAGGTAAACACGGAACACGCGACACGAAACATTGCGAAGCATCCCCGTGGGACGCAACATGAACCTTTCTCCCGACTCTCTCGCCCTGCTTCTCTTATGCTCCCAACTTGGATTGGATGACGATTCCGCCAAGCCGATGACCCTGCGCGAATGGAATCCGCTCGTGCGAAAAATGCAGGCCGCATCCATTCGACCCGCCGATTTATTAGAACTTTCGCAAGCAGATTTACAAACCAAACTTGACCTCCCAACGGAACACGCAACACGCATCATGCAACTCGCAGAACGCACAAACAACTTGCAACATGAGCTTAACCGTCTTGAATCCCTCGGCATTCATCCCCTCACCCGCGCGGACTCAGATTATCCCGAAAAATATCGCCAGCGCTTGAAAGATTCTGCGCCCGCCGTTTTATTCTACGCGGGCGAAAAGGCCTTGCTCGGACAACCTGGGATCGCGGTGGTCGGCTCGCGTCATTTGGATGAAGCCGGGCAGGAGTGCGCGCGCTTCGTGGGTAACGCCTGCGGACTCTCTGGTCAGGTCTTGTATTCGGGCGGCGCGAAAGGCGTGGACACCCTCAGCATGGAGTCCGCGCTTGAGGCGCGCGGGACAGCTGTCGGCGTGCTGTCAGATAGTTTAACGAGGGCAGTCAGAAGTCGGAAAGAGGCGTTGAAGAGGGGAGATTTATGCCTGGTCACGCCGTACAGTCCGAACGCGGGATTCTCCGTCGGCGCGGCGATGGGGCGCAATCGCCTCATTTATACGCTGGCAGATTACGCCATCGTGGTCGCCAGCGACGCGGAAACAGGCGGAACCTGGGCGGGCGCAACGGAGACGCTCAAAAATGGCTGGGTTCCTGTTTTTGTGTTGGAGCATGAACAAATGCCGGAGGGGAACAAGTTGCTGTTGCAAAAAGGCGCGCTGGCGTTTCCGCATCCGTTCAAGGAGCCACCCGTGAAGTTGCCTGAGTGGCTGAAGGAAAAGGCCGCGAGTCTTCCGTCGCAACCCAGCCAGCCGAATTTGTTTTAGGATTCTGGTGATTACCCACAAGTTCAGGCGGCAGTTGGACTGCCGCCTGCGCCCGCGCCCGCAGTCCAACTGCGGGCAAACCCGATTTGTGGGTAATCACCAGTTAGGATTTCATTGCACCAACTTGCCGTTTATGGCATAATAATCGCATGAAATTCGAGGAATTGCTCACCCTTGTTGGAGACCAGCCATTTTTTGAAACGGGACTGCTCCTGGCAGGGAACGTAAACCCCGATGATGTTCGCCGCCAACTCTCGCGTTGGTCACGCGCTGGGAAAATCCGCCAATTGCGGCGCGGACTATATGCTCTCGTCCCACCCTACCAGAATGTCGCGCCACATCCCTTCCTGATCGCAAATGCTTTAATGCCTGGCTCGTATGTCAGCGGACAATCGGCGCTGGCGTATTACGGGCTGATCCCAGAATACGCGCCGCGCACACTTAGCGTTACCACGTCACGCCCTTCGCAATGGGACGGCGGATTTATTTTTCAACATCTGGCCCCGCGCCTGTTTTTTGGTTACCAATCCGTTGAACTTTCACATGGACAAAGCGCGTTCGTCGCCGCTCCTGAAAAAGCCCTGCTTGATTTGGCGCACCTGACGCCCAATTCGGATTCGCCTCATTACCTTTCTCAACTTCGCTTGCAAAACCTGGAACATTTGAATTTACAGCGTCTCGATGAATTTGCCGCGCGCGCTGAAAAACCGAAGTGGAAACGGGTTGCCCGTCAAGTTATGCGGTTGGCGGGACAGGAAAAGACCGAGTACGAGGATCTGCCATGAAGGAATATTTAACAAGGCTGATCCAGTCTTCGGCCTCTCCCGTGGACGCTCGCAACCTGGCGCGTGAATACTTGCAAGCCCTGATCCTGCAAAGCCTGCAACGCGCGGGCGCGATGACCGCGCTGGCATTTCATGGCGGCACAGCCCTACGGTTTTTATATTCCTTGCCGCGCTATTCCGAAGACCTGGATTTTGCCCTCGAAAGCAACCACCATTCATATAATTTTCGCGCGTACCTGCAATCCATCCGAAAAGATATGGAAGCGCAGGGGTACAACATCACGCTCAAGGTCAACGATCAAAAAACGGTTCACAGCGCCTTTATCCGTTTTTCAGGATTGCTTCACGAATTGAAATTGTCGCCTCATCGGGATGAAACCCTGGCCGTAAAACTCGAAGTGGATACCCATCCGCCTGCCGGCGCTGGACTGTCCACCACCCTTGTTCGCCGCCATGTTCTGCTTAACCTGCAACATCACGATCGGGCATCCTTGCTGGCCGGTAAACTTCACGCCATTTTGCAACGCCCCTATCTCAAAGGGCGCGATGTATACGACTTGATTTGGTACCTGAGCGATAGGGACTGGCCTGCCCCCAACCTGGTCTTGCTCAACAATGCGCTGGCACAAACACAATGGGCCGGTTCAATCCTGGCCATTGATAACTGGCGTGAAATCGTACGCGCTCAAATCGAATCGGTTTCCTGGGAACAGGTTCTGGGCGATGTTCGCCCGTTCCTTGCGGCGCAAAAGGAAGCAGGCTTGTTGACAAAAGAGAATTTAATTGGTTTGCTCGTAACGTGGAATTCATTCCGCAACCAAAAGGCGATATGAATATCGCCCCACAGAATCTTCGCGATGGAAGATGATTTTTAGCAAATTGGAGGAACCATGCCCGATCAAACCATGAAAGAAATCAGCCGCGCCCAACTTCAAGATATCTGGCTCAAAGCCAAAGCGGTCGAGATTGCCTTCCACGATGGAAGCGAGGAATCATAAAAGGGAGTTACACAAAATACTTCCCTTTCACATCCTGCCAGGTCTCCTCGGGCAGGGTCATAAACGCGGACAGCGCGGGATGGACGCGCTGAATCTCCTCCGCCACGCGCTCGGCGATCTTGCGGATGGAGTAATGCGCGTTGGCCGCGGCGCGCAACTGGCAGAAGTGGTACGCGCTCCGCAGGTTGAACTGGGCAGCACGCGACGAGAAAGGCCAAAGAGATCAGTGCAAGTAAGAATTTGTAAATCCCGGGCATGGGATTAGAGAAATTCTGCCGCCGTAACAATTTTTATCCCCTCGGATAGTTTGAGCGTATCGGTTTTTTCCACAATCAAAAGATTCAGGCTGGAACAGTCCAGCGTTGTCCCTGCTTTTATCAACGAGCGTGTTTCACGGGCGCGTGTTGCCTCGTCATTTATATCAAAACATGCCTGGTACAAAGCAACGACTTTGCCGTCTTCAAGGATTGCAAAGTCAACCTCGTTACCCTTATCGTCTTTATAGTAATACATCGTTTCGTGCCTGCGCGCCAATTTGTGATACGCCAGGTTTTCAAACAGCCTCCCCTTGTTTGTTGAAAATTTAGTGGACAAGGCTGTCATGAATCCGGTATCTATAAAATAGATTTTTCGCGGGTATTGCAGTTGGTTGATAACCACCGGGCTGTAAATAAAAAGCTCGTTCATGAAATATGAAGTTTCAATATAGGAAAGGTAATTATCCACTGTAGACTTGCCAATTGGGATGCCCATGCTCTTCAAACTGTTATGTAATTTGGAGATGGTAATGTAACTTGAGTTAAGCAGTAATTTTAAAAGCGTTCTCAATGCGGCGTCGTTTTCTATTCTGTGTCTCTCTGCAATATCTCTTTGCGCCACAGTTTTAAAATAGGTTTGCAGAAGTTCCTGCTTTTTCTCCGGTTGTGTGAGTACCACCGCAGGTAACGCTCCATACAACAGGTATTCATCAAAAAGAAAACGGAAACGGGCGGCTTCCTCTTTTACGCTGGCCAGTGTATCCAAATCAATGGCAGTATCTTTAAAACGCAGAAACTCTGTGAATGTAAGCGGATGCACCTGTACTTCCCATGCCCTCCCGCGAAGTTCTGTGGGCAGTTCGGCGCTACTCATTTTGGAAGTGGAGCCGGTGATAAACAATTGTATGGTTTCGCTGTCGAGGATTCGCCGTACCCATTTCGACCAGTTGGGAATGAGTTGCAGTTCGTCTAAAAACAGATATTTGGGTTTTTTGCCATATATTGCCTGTATTTCTGGAATGAGATCGGTGAGCAGGTTTGTTGTGAGTGTAAGAATGCGCTCATCTTCAAAGTTGATATAAACCACATCCTCACGGGTGTATGTCTCCAGAAGTTTTTGCATGGTTTCATACAGCAAATATGTTTTTCCCACCCGCCTGAATCCTGTTATTACCGTCGCATTATTGGTCCCCCTTTGTGGCGATATGTCTAAATGAAAATCTCTCCCAATGATGGTGGGAAGTTTCCTGTCTTTCCATTCATGCAAAAGTGTTTCCAATACCATGTTCATGGGACAATATTACCATTTAATTGTCCTGTCGGCAAGACAATATTTCTTTTTCCATGCCTTTATGACACTCCTATTTCAGCCCCGATCTACACAAAATGATTTTTGTCCACATCCTGCCACGTCTCTTCGGGCAGGGTCATAAACGCGGAGAGTGACGGATGTACGCGCTGGATTTCCACAGCGACGCGCTCGGCCACCTTGCGGATGGAGTAATGCGCGTTGGCGGCGGCGCGCAACTGGCAGAAGTGGTACGCGCTCCGCAGGTTGAATTGCGCCAGCACACGGCGGTTGAACCCGTTGGGGACAACGTACTGCGCGACGTGCGGATTCCAGGCGGCGAGGTTTTCGTAGGTCTGCGCGGCCTTCCGCATGGCCGCGTCATACTGTGATTGGAAGCCTGCCTCCGCGATGAGGCGCGGGGTGGCATACCCCAGCCCCGTGGATAGGAGTTGCGGCGTCTGCGTCATCATGCGGTGACGTTTGAACTCGGCGTACGCGCCCTGATCCATGATGAGGTCGAAGGTGTAATTGCAATATTCCAGCTCGCGCAGGGGGATATCGTGACGAGTGAGCCGTCCCAGCAGGGACTCGGCCAGTTGTGCGCGCTCGGCTTTCTTGAGCGACTTGACGCGCGCGAACGCGTCCGCGTAGGTCATTTCGCCGAAACGGTAGTACGCCGCGGCGAGGACTTTTTGTTCGCCATCGTGATCGTAATCCACGAGTTGGCACCAGTCAGATGATTTACGGTTTTCGATTGACGATGCTTCGACTGCGCTCAGCACAGGTTTACGATTTTCAAATTCGGCGCAGGTTTCTTTCAAATAGGGAACGGCTTCCGCGTATTTGACCAGCGTTGGGACTTCGCCCTTGGCCACTTCCTTGACGCGTTCGCCGATGGCGCGGACTTCAGCCAGCGGGTGCGAGAGGAACTTGCGGACGGCGTTCTCCAGCACGCGCGCGTTGGCGGTCATGCCCGCGTTGGCAAGCGCGGCGGCAGGCAGGAGGAAGCGGCACGAGTCCACATATTGCGAGCGGACGCGGCGATCCCAGGCCTCGTCCGATTCGTCCGGGCGGCGCGGAGTCCGCTCGAGGATGAGATTCCGCGCGGGCCCGAGCGACCCGGCATAGGTCGAGAAGAGGAAGCGGACGGTGTCCGCAAATTCGCCGCGGAGCGGATGTCCCTCCAGTTCAGGCGGGATGGTGAAATCGTCCGGTCCCCACTTCTGGTAGCGCGTGGACTTTTCGGTGTAGGAGGCGAGGCGGTTGCTCTCGATGGACTCCATCGCGATGCGCGAGACATTTTCAATGGCAACGTGCAGGATGGCATGTTCGGCCACTGAAGCGTGGCCGTAACCCACCACCCACTTCTCGTGGAATTTGGCAGAACTCTCCTCGGAGAGTCCGTCTGCAATCTCGCGGAACGACTCGGGCGAGCGCGAGGTTTTGGCGAACGCGACCGCGATGGTTTCGGGCGAGAG
>Ga0210049_1003377_pt1 | contig 14391 bp, 16 predicted proteins | sample CryGeyCG2014_300_2_FD_183964 | JGI IMG/M metagenome (GOLD analysis project Ga0210049, IMG submission 183964) | Groundwater microbial communities from aquifer - Crystal Geyser CG06_land_8/20/14_3.00 (SPAdes) (version 2) | ecosystem: Environmental > Aquatic > Deep subsurface > Groundwater | place...
AAGACTTCCACAGGATGGTCGCATAAGGCTTCTCATCGGGGGACAGGATATAGATATCAGGGTATCGATCGTTCCTACCTCTTCGGGGGAGAGGGTGGTTATGAGATTGCTCAATAGAAGACATGGACTTATAGGTCTTGGTGAGATGGGAATTGACACGGATGATGTAAAGCGTATGGAGGAACTCCTCACAAGAACGAGCGGGATTATCCTGGTTACCGGTCCCACGGGAAGTGGAAAAACGACAACCATCTATGCAGCATTAAACCGGATTTACACGGAAGAGAAAAACATCATCACCGTTGAGGACCCGGTTGAGTATCAACTCAAAGGTATAGGCCAGATCCATGTAAATCCCAGGGTGGGGCTTACCTTCGCCAACGGGTTGCGATCCATCCTGAGGCAGGACCCGGATGTGATTATGATCGGTGAAATAAGGGATTTTGAAACTGCTGAGATTGCCATTCAGGCATCCCTGACAGGCCACCTCGTCTTGAGCACACTTCACACGAATGATGCACCATCCGCCATTACAAGACTCGTTGACATAGGGGTGGAACCATTCCTCGTGGCATCGTCGCTGGTGGCTGTCGTTGCCCAGAGGCTTGTAAGGGTTATATGCGCCCATTGCAAGGAGTCTTATAAAACTTCAGACGTGGAAAGGTCATATTTTCCTGACCCGCCTTTTGTTACCAGTCAGCCGTCAGTTCTATACAGGGGAAGGGGCTGCCAGGGCTGCCGGGGAAGCGGTTATTCGGGCAGGACAGGGATATACGAACTCCTCTATATAGACAACCAGACAAGGCAGATGATCTCGGCAAAGGTTGATTCGCAGACCATAAAGAGTCATGCCACAACGAGGGGAATGAAGACCCTATACATGGACGGTCTTAATAAGGCCATAAAGGGACTGACAACACTACAGGAGGTTGTAAGGGTCACACAGAAGGATTATGCCGATATTCCATTATAAAGGATACAATGCTGACGGGACAGAGACAAAGGGTTCCCTTGAGGCTTCAGGGCTCAAGAATGCCATCAACAGTGTCAGGGCAAAGGGGATCTTTCCGACGGACATATCGGAGGCACAGAAAAAACATAAATGGAGCATCCTTCAGAGGACCAATGAGACGTTTCTGCCGAATATGACCCGGCAGCTTTCTATCCTCCTCTCCTCAGGCGTTCCCCTGATGGATGCCCTGCAGTCCCTTTCAGCCGAATACGAAGGACGCTACAGGGATATCCTGACCACGATAAAGGAACGGGTCTCGGGCGGCGCAAGTCTTTACCGGGCACTGGAGGATTACGGACGCATCTTTCCGGAATTTTACATCCATATGGTTCATGCCGGTGAGGAGAGTGGCACGCTGGAATTGGTACTTGTAAAACTCGCGGATTTTCTGGAGAATCAGAGTGCCCTCCGATCAAAGGTCCGGTCCGCCATGATATACCCGATTCTCATGATGGGTGTGAGCATAGTTGTGTTCTCTTTCCTTTTTACCTTCGTCATACCCAAGATAGTGAAGATATTTACCGACACGAAAAGTGCGTTGCCCCTGATGACAGTCATCCTCATTTTTATAAGTGATGTCTTTACAAAATACTGGTGGGCCATGATCATCCTCGTGGCCGCTGCAACAGGATTCGTCAGGAGATTTTTGAGGATGCACAGGGCCGGTGTAGACCGCTTCCTTCTCAAACTACCCGGCAACATTCTACAAAGTCTCTATTATTCCAGATTCGCAAGCACGATGGGGTTTCTTTTGGATGGAGGACTCCCCATGCTGAGATCTCTCAAGCTTTCTGCAAAGTCTATCGGCAACAGGGAACTGGAGACATCGATTTTGGAAGCCGGGGAAAAGGTAGCGGAAGGTCAGCCGCTTTCCCAGTCTCTGCGGGGTTTTCCACCGGTCTTTATCCAGCTTGTCTCAACGGGCGAAAAGACGGGAAGACTTGCGGAAACACTGAACAGAGCGGCTTCATCTTACGAAGAGGAATTCAACAGGAAGATGGCCAACACCGTTTCCGTCTTTGAGCCTGTCATGATTCTCCTGATGGGTCTCGTGGTCTGTTTTATCGTCCTTGCCGTATTATTACCCATCTTTCAGTTGAACCAGTTGGTCAAATAATGGTAACTGCTTTAGGCTATTAGGCTGTAGGCTGTAGACTATTAGGCTACTGTAGGCTAACAGCCTACAGTCTACAGCCTAACCAAAATGAAGGGAACAGCAGATGAAGAAAACACCTGTATTTAAAAAGATCATTGAACAGAACTCCGACAGGGGCTTTACCCTCCTTGAGATTATCGTCGTGGTCTTTATTCTGAGCCTTTTGGTCGCCATTGTCGCGCCGAGAATTATCGGCAGAACCGATGAGGCGAGGGTAACAGGGGCCAAGATTCAGATCAGAAACTTCGAGACCGCCCTGAAACTCTTCAAGCTGGATAACGGCTTTTACCCGGACACGCAGCAGGGGCTTGAAGCCCTTATCGAAAAACCGGCCACGGGCCGGATACCGCAGAAGTATAAAGAGGGTGGTTATTTGGAACAGAAAAAGATAAGCCTGGACCCCTGGGGGAACCCCTATATCTACGTCTCGCCGGGGCTGCACGGAGATTTCGATATCATAAGCTACGGTAATGACGGCAAAGAAGGCGGAGAGGGCAAATATGCGGATATCAAAAATTGGGATCTGCAATAATGGGTTTACCCTCTTAGAGCTGATCGTAGTGATCTTCATTGTCTCCATGATGCTGGCCTTTTCCTTTCCCTATTTCACCGTCATGGATGAGGGAAATCTGAAATCCGAGGCAGGAAACGTCGCCTCCATACTGAGATACATGAACGACAGCGCCCTGGCGACAAAAGAAACCTATACGATAAAAATCAATTTCGGACAGAAGACCTTGAGTTACAAGGGACCGGAAGGAGAAAAAACAGAAAATCTCACAAATCTCTCCGGTCTCCACCTCCAGTCCAGAGGCACCGTCTCGGACGGGGAGGTCATTGTTTTTTTCGGTCCCACCGGTGCCTCGGAGAGTTTTACCGTCTATCTGAAGGGCGAGAAGTCTAAAACGGCTATAACCTTTAATTCCTTAAGCGGAAGGGTAAAGGTAACTACAGGTTCAGGGTTCAAGGTTCAAGGCTAGAGAACGATGAATATCGAGCGGTTTGAAGATATTAGCGAACTCTATTGCGCCTTGAATGTAGAGTACAGCAGTGGATTCATTAACTATCAATATGAAGAGCGCAAGGTAACCAACCGTGAACCGTGAACCTGACAACCTGTTCATGGGGGGAAGGGGTTTTACCCTTTTTGAGGTCATGATCAGTCTTGCTATTGTCGGAGGACTCCTGATGACCCTCATTTACACCCTGAATTATCACCTGGGGATAGCCGAGCGGCAGGTGACCGTCACAACGCTTACGAACCTTGCCAAAGAAAAGATTTACGAAATGGAAAGAAACCCACAGGTAAGCAGGGGTAATTTCCCCGAACCGAATATCGGCGTTTCTTATGAGACATTTATCGAGGATTCCGCTTTCCCGGGAATGAAGGAGATACGGGTCGTTGTCAAGAAGGAGAAGGAAAGCATGGACCTTTCCGAACTCATGCGCAAGGGTGGATGAAATCCGCCGGTGCGCTGTGACTGGAGGGCCAAAGAAAGAGGCTTTTCTGTGTTCCGAGAGAGGATTTACCCTTTTAGAGGTTCTTGTTGCAGTAGGGATTTTTTCTCTTGTGCTGGTGGCGCTTTACACTACCTTCTTTCTCTCCTACAGGGCACTGGATGTGGCAGATAAATCGCTCCTGAAGCTTCAGGAGGCCCGTTTTTTCCTGGATACCCTTAAAAGGGAGATTGAATCCGCCGTCTATTCGGAGAACAAGCCCTATACGGTCTTTAAAATCGATGATCGGGATTATTATGGAAGGCAGACCTCCCAGATAATTGTGACGTCGTTATCCCCTTTTATAAAAGGGCTGTCGAATATCAAATATGCTGTGGTAGAAAGGGACGGGAGATTAATCATCATAAAAAGTATGACCACGGCATTTACCCATGCCTCGGAAGACAAAGGGATGGACCTTCTGGAAGACGTAGCGTCTTTTACCCTGGAGGTAAAACTCAATGACATGTGGGTAAAGACCTGGGACAGTCGTTTAACAAAGAGCGTCCCCGAAGAGGTGAAGATCACCCTTGAGGTGTTCATAAAGGACAAGGGAAAAGAGGGCGATTCCAGGATGCCCTTTTCTATCTCCGAAATTGCAAGGCCACGGATCGGAAGAACGATATGATGGGTTCGGAAAAGGGTATGGCGTTGGTTCTTACCCTGCTGATACTGGCGATGATAACGGCCATGGTGGTCGAGTTCGTTTATGGTGTCTATACCACAAACGCAGGTCTCTATAACTGGAGAGAAGCCCAAAAGCTTTCTTTAGCCGCTAAATCGGGAATCTCCCTGACTACAAAGATGATATCGGAAAACCAAAACCGCTATTCTTACACCTATCCGGGCAGCGTTGAAATGCCAGTGGAAAACATCCTCAAGGGGTTCTCCGGAAAGGTCGTCATCAGGGTGGTGGACGAAAATGGGAAATTCAACCTCAACTCTCTCATCTGGCCCAACGGGACGACGAACGAAGCAGCCTTCAATTCCTTTATAAGGCTGTTAAAAAATCTGAACCTCGATGAAGACATTGCTTACAGGGTCGCCGACTGGATAGACCGGGATCTCGAACCGCGAAGGAGGGACGGAGAGGAGGGGGCGAAGAACGACTATCTGGACAGTGTGGACGAACTTCTGCTCGTCAAGGGGATTGATTCCCAGGCCTACGATAAGCTCTCGCCTTTGGTGACGGTCTACGGAATCGAACAGGCATACAATAATCTCATCAACATCAACACCGCCTCCCGTGCCGTCATCATGTCTCTCGATGATAACATTACGGAGGCCCTTGCCGAGAGGGTGATAAATTACAGGGCCCTTGAGCCGTTTAACAGGGTCAGTGACCTTGTAAAGGTTGCCGGTTTTGAAGGGCCTCTGGGGCAATCCCTGATGAACAAGATCACCGTGAAGGCTTCAAACTTCCGCATCACCTCTGTGGCTGAAGAGGACCGGATCAAAAGGGTCATAGAATGTGTCATAGCCGTAAAAGGCGACGGCCTCCTTATCAGCTACTGGCAGGAGACTTAAGAAACAATGAAAAAAATCGGATTCATTGATATCCACCCCCAGAGTGCCGGCGGCCTGGCGGGATTCCTGTCTCGGGGAGAAGACGAACAGGAGACCGGGGGTGTTTTCATTTACCTATTCACAAGCGATGGAGAGGAATACCGCTTTGAAAAGACCCTGGAATACGCCTCTCAGCCCGAAACAGCCGATATCGGAGAATTCTATTTGAGTATCCCCATAGAGGTATTGAACTTCAGAATACTGAATCTCCCCTTTACCGACAGGGAGAAATTGCAGAAAGTTATCCCCTTCGAACTGGACAATCTGATCACCGGCGGCTCGGCGAATGTGGTCTTTGATACCATCATCCTGGACCGGGGTGAGGACAGCGCCGAAGTCCTCGTCGCATACGTCGAAAGAAAGACCCTCAACAATCTGTTAACAAAACTTGCTCGACGGGACATAGACCCGAGGATTGTCACATCCCTGGACCTTCGGCCCGTTGTCGGAGCAGGAAAGGAAGGCATCGCCTGGCGGCTCCTGAACCCGGAAAAATCGGAGGCGGCGGATCGGATCGCAGCCGCAAAGGAAGAGCTTTCCGCTTATACCATCAATCTCAGGGCCGGTCCCTTTGCCTATACAAGGGATACGGAAAAAATGTGGAGACGTCTGAAAAAGACCGCCGTCATCGGGATAGTGCTGGCCCTGGTGATCAATGCAGACCTCCTCTTCAGGACGATCACGACAGGGCAAGAGGTGTCGGTCATCAAGCGCGAGATGAGAGACGCCTACGCAGGCCTTTTCCCAGGTGAAAAAAAGATAGCCGATGAGCTCTATCAGATGAAGTCTCATATAAAAGACATGAAAGAAAATGGCGATCTGTTGCTGGGTGTAAATCCTCTTCAATTTCTCATGGATCTATCAGAGAAAAGGTCCGATGGCGCGGTGTACAATGAAATTGACCTTGAAAAAGGCCTCATCAAATTGAAGGCGGAGGCGGTCTCGATGGAGGCTGTCAATCATGCGAAGGCAAGACTATCCGAATACCTGTCAGATGTGTCCGTTTCAGAGGTGAAACCAGCGGCAAACGGAAAACTTTTCTTTACTGTGGTCGCCAGGGGAAGATGCCGATGAAAATCAAGAAGGTCCTTTCGGATATAAGGCATTACCTTAGCGGCAGGATGCCACGCAACCGGGTCCTCCTCCTGTCAGCCCTTTTAGTAGGCCTCTACGTCCTCATTATCCCTGCCCTTACCTGGGAGAGGGCATCGAGCAGAGATCTCTCTCAGCTCAAGACCAGGTTCACTGAGTTTTCCATTCTCAGTGCCGAGTACAGATCGCTGAAAGAGCAGGTCGGCAGTATCGAACAGAAGAGGTTTCTGACAAAGACAAGCGGCATTGCCCAGGCCCTGGACGATGTTTTCGTATCTCTGGGTGTCAAAGGAAAGATGAAATCCATCAGGGGGATCGGGGACAGGGAGATCAAGGGTCAGCTGAATGAGGAGACCGCTGAAGTTCAGATGGAGAAGGTTAACATGAATGAACTGGTCAATATATTCTATAAACTGGAGAATGCCCCCCTGCTTATATCCATTCAAAAAGTAGCCCTCAAGAAATCCTTTGAAAAACCGGAGCTTCTGGACGTAACCATCACTGTTTCACTGTTCACCAGCCCCGCCGCCGGTCTCCGATGAAAAAAGCCGTCATTGCCATAATAGCGATCCCCTTTGTATTGATAGGGCTGTGGTGGGTGGCTCTTCCCGAGGCCTTGATTATTCGTCACATGGAAGATGTCCTGGGGAGACAGGGAATGAAGGTCAGTATCATGGGTTTCAGCAAGGGACTCCTCTACAATTTCAGCGTTAGACAAATGCATTTTTTAACTGAAAAAAACTTCCCCGTCGTCAGCGTCAACGATCTCCATGCCGGGATCGTTTTCCTTTCACTCCTTAAATTTAAGCCTCAATTGGACTTTAGCGGCAGCGTAAACCGCGGCAGGGTTTACGGGGTCATCGGTCTCAGGGGCCAGGGCACGGGAGGGGGCAGGGCCATAAACGTCAACGGAGACGGCATTAACATCAACGGCATACCGGCTCTTGAGCGGTTTGGGATCCGGGGGAACGGGAACCTCGGCTTTGACCTTCACCTGATGGATGATACCGGGGAGGCAAGATTTTCCATACGGGAGGCGAGGTTTGAGGGCGCCTTTCCCGGCGTTGATTTTCTGCCATTGGATTTATTCCAGAGTATCAGGGGAAGCCTGACGATAGAAAAAACGATCACTGTAAAATCCCTGACCCTCGAAGGGAGAGGCGTATACGCCAGAGTAAACGGGAATATAAAGGGGAACAGCCTGGACATGAAGATCGAACTGATGATGGATTCGTCTTTCGGACAGGAGCCGGTTCTTGCAAAAGACCTGGGGCAGTATAGGGTGTCACCGGGCTACTACGTCATCCCCTTTTCCAATAGCTTTCCTTCGGAGTAACAGTTCACGGGTGTCAGTTGTCAGAGATCAGGAAAAACTTTAATTTTGAAGTGTTATCGACATCTTGATGTTATCCGATAGTTTAATAATTATTTATGCGTCAGTGCTGAATAATTATATTGACTCTTTTCTTATCCTACGCTATTATTCAGTACATGGAATTGACACCAAAACAACTGGAAAATATCAGCAAAATTCTTATAAACGTTGGAACGTTATCTTTCGGTGCGCTGGTTATAGGAAAATTTATCTCGACGGTCATAATTCCATGGCACCTATTTCTTTGTGGTTTGGTTTTTTCCATAACTATGTTTTTCTGGGCTATCATCATAGATAAGGGAGAAATTAAATGATTGAACTAACAATATTTTTCATAGTCGCAACTATTGCCGTTAGCGTTTTAGCCTATTTCATCGTCCGATCCCGATCTGAAAGGCATTCTTCCAAATGAACGTGGTTCGTAACTCGTGCTCGTGGTCCGTGGTTCGTCTCACGCCTCACGGACACGCTACACGACCTCACCGGTTGGCCTCAATTAACTCCGAAAGCGCCCGGTTGAACTTATGAGATTCCTCAATGAAAGGGCAAGAGCAACCCCTTCTCCGGATAATGCTCTACATTCCTCGTTGCGATTTTATGTTTTTTAATAATAGCAGTTGCAGCAATAAGGCAGTCAATGGATGTAAGAGTTATCCCTTTTGTCCTATATTGCTTATATAATTCTCCGCCTTTAACGGCAATCTCTGGTGTTATCTCCTCTATGTTACAGGCTTTTATAAAATTAAAGGTATCCTCTTTTTCATTCTCTCTCATCCCTGCCCAAAGTTCATAGACAGACAGGACGCTGAAATAAGCCATATTAAAATCCCACAGAGGTTCTATAAGTTCCTTTGCGTATAGCATGCCTCTTAAATAATCTATAGCAATATCAGTGTCAATCAACACGGGATGCATAGTTTCTACCCATGTCGATTCTCATTTTATTAACGATATCAATACTGTCTTCTTCTCTGCCTTTCCAGCTGCCAAAGCTTTTCTTAGCATTCTGAATGCTGGCTTTTCTGAAATACTCTTTAAGTGCCTCTGTCACGAGAGAGCTAAAGTTATCAGAAAGATTTTTTGCCTTATCATAAATATCTTCAGGAATTGTAATGGATGCCCTTATAAGTCCCATAGTTATCCACCTCCTTAAATCCAAGGATACTACAATTAAATAGTATTATCAAGTAGAAAAACTGATAATATTAAAATTCCTTAGTTAAAACCTTACTACCAAATTAATACCATATTCTGTAGATTGATTTTTTGGTTCCCATACTTCATCGATTCTCACTCCATACAATGTCAGGTCTGTATGTTTTGATTCCTTAATGTTCCAATATCGTATGAAAGGCTCTATCGCAAAGTCTACCTTCTTAAACTTCTTCTGTAACTCTAAAGAGCCTCTTATACCATAACCACTTGTTTGGCGATTTTTAGGGTCATTATAGGCAGGGTGAACATCACTTAAATGGCTTATCTGTTGTCCCCACCAAAAAATATCATACTCTACCATTGCTCCCATAGACCATCCTTTCTTTAAATCTGCAATGAACTTTACGCCTATTGGACTATAGATGTAATTTGATTCTCTTTCATAACCAAGAGCACCTGTTGAAGCAACTTTCCCAGACGAATCATCATTTAAGTATCTATAGCCTATTCCTGCATAGGGCGTAAGAAAAGATGCTTTTGAGACTGGAAAATCATAACCTGCTAAACCTCTAAACTCTAATATATAATCATCTATATTATTCATAGTTCCACTGATGGGTGATAAGTAATCTACTTGCCCATAACTAAACCTACCCTCTGCTTTTAACATAAGTTTATTGTGATAAATATAGGAACCAACTATTCCATACATCAACCCCTCGTCTTTCATCAACGAAGGCTCCTTATATTCGATATAGGAAATTTCAGGCCCTAATTCCCATGTATGCTTTTGCAATTGTCCTGCGAAGCTGCTCTTCACTCCCACAGACATAAAACATGCTATTGCTATTGTTGTCAATTTTTGCCGATTAAACTGTGCCTCCTACTCCTCTACTCCAGATTTCAGACACCTTGGGGGTCAATTCCCTCAAACTGATTTATCTCTACTGTCCCATCCGGAAATCGCGCAACGATCTCCAACTCTCCCCCCATTGCCTTAATAAAGTTTCGGAGGGTGCTGATGTACATATCGGTGCGCTTCTCAAGCTTAGAGACCGCGGCCTGCTTGACGGATAGTGTCTTTGCCAACTGCTCTTGGCTAAGATGCCTTGCATGCCGAAGTTCCTGAAGAGGCATCGCGGCAAGCATTGCCTTTGTTTTCTCAGCCGCTGCCTTTCTCGCGACGGGGTTCATCTTCTCTCTCAGCGTATGATAAGGTTTAGACATCATTCGCCTCCTTTTTCTTTCTCCAATGTCATCAAATGCTCCTCAAAAATCTTGTCTGCCAGAGGAACATACTTTTCGTACCATCGATCGTCGCCGCTCTTCTTTCCTCCGATGAGCAGAATGGCCTTCCTTCGCGGATCAAAGGCATAAAAGATTCGGTAAGGTTCCCCTTTGTGCTGAATCCGCAGCTCCCTCATGGAACCGTACTTAGATCCCTTGATGTCCGAACTGTACGGATATTGAAGACGGGGACCTTTTTCCTCCAGCAGCCCTACGGCGGCATCTACATCCACCTGCTCTTCCTCGTCCAGTGTATTCCACCATTCCTCAAATTCATCCGTGTATTCCACTTCCCATGGCATAGTAAAATATAACCTCCAGTGAATATTCTGTCAATAAGAATTTACACCCAAATTCTGGTGAAGTGGGGGGACAGGTGAAATACGGCCTTCGATCCGTTGCAACGCCCGGGAGAGGTAAATGAAAACCCTGGAGGCAGGATCGGAGGGAATTCTGGGGACGCCATACTCAATTTGTGTAATTCTGGGTCAAACAATTAAATATAGTGTCCCCAGAATTTAGTGTCCCCAGAATTTGGCTACCATTGCTCCCATAGACCATCCTTTCTTTAAATCTGCAATGAACTTTACGCCTATTGGACTATAGATGTAATTTGATTCTCTTTCATAACCAAGAGCACCTGTTGAAGCAACTTTCCCAGACGAATCATCATTTAAGTATCTATAGCCTATTCCTGCATAGGGCGTAAGAAAAGATGCTTTTGAGACTGGAAAATCATAACCTGCTAAACCTCTAAACTCTAATATATAATCATCTATATTATTCATAGTTCCACTGATGGGTGATAAGTAATCTACTTGCCCATAACTAAACCTACCATCTGCCTTTAACATGAGTTTATTATTTATCGACCTGAAAAACCAACAAAGACAATATTGGCCATAAAATGGAATATTATTGAGGGAAGAATGTTAGATGTCCTCATATAAAGCCATCCCATGAGAAGGGATGGAAAGAATGTTAAAAGTGCTGTCCAATCACCGAAAAACAAAAATCGGGGCAAATGGGTAGCAGTAAATAAAATGCTGGTTATTATAATTCCAAACCTATTATTTCCAAGAGAATTTTGTAAGAATCCCCTGAAAAAAGTCTCCTCAGGGAATGAGATTCCTAAAAGCTGATAAAAGAGAACTGACAAAGAAGGGAAGACAAATACTTTACCTAAGGAAATTGCAATAAGAGAAAAGGGGATGAGTGTGGTTAAGGAGACAATTAAACCGAGAATTGCTTGCCTTATAGAAAACTTAATGTTTATCTTACCAACTGAAACTAATGGCAATAATACAAGCAAAAAGGGCAGCAGACAAGAGAGAGTAGGATGAAACAGATATGATAAGAAATTTAAAAGAAATAAGATTGTATAAGCATATGCAGCCTTTTTCTTGAGTGAAATCAAAGGGTATCCAAAAAAATCTTGCAATTTTTTCTGGATACCCTTGCAATCTTTTAATTTTTTAGTTATAAGTGATTACCTCACGAGTTTTCTCAGTATGATTATCCATAACGGTATAAGCAACACTAACATATTTACAATATCCGATAACGCATTCTGGTGCCCGCCAATGGAGCAGCCTCCCCCGCCACCCCCTCCCCCTGATGAAGGTGTTGTGGCACTTACCTCACTGGAGTAGGTGGAATTTCCTGATGCATTGTATGCCCTGACCCGATAATAATATGTCGTTGATGCACTCAACCCTGTATCACTGTATGTGGTTGTATTGGCAGATGGCGTAGCAATCTCACTGTATGTCCCACCAGCCCCTGTCTTACGCTCTATCTTGAAACCTGTTTCTCCACCTGAGTTGTCTGTCCAGCTTAAATTTATCTGACTCGCTGATGCTGCTGATGCTGAAAGACCGCTGGGCGCTGCCGGAAAGGTCAAGGCACTCACCTCACTGGAATAAGAGGAGTTTCCTGCTGCGTTATATGCCCTCACACGGTAATAGTAAGTGGTAGCCTCACTAAGACCTGTATTATTGTAAGTGGTAACATTGGCACCAACAGTTGCAATCTCACTGTATGTCCCACCGGCCCCTGTCTTACGCTCTATCTTAAACCCTGCCTCCCCTGTGGAATTGTCAGTCCAGGTTAAATCTATCTGAGTGCTTGATGTAGTCGTAGCTGAAAGTCCAGAAGGAGCCTCAGGCACATAAGTCACAGCATCTACCCACACGGTATCAGAACCAGAAGAGACTGAGCCATCCTTTACATATCGCCATTTAAATGTGTGTGAGCCGGCATCAAGATATATAGCATAAGATGTCCATGGGACTGTCCCGGACCACCTGGCCTTGCGGACACCATCAACATAAAACTCTGCAAAGTCATAACCAAGTTCGGATGAAGCCCTAATGAAGAATGAGAGGGTTCCTGGTGCAGAAAAGGTGACTGTCCGCTGAACATATGTAGACTGCGAGTGAGTAATAGTCCCTGGCTTGATAGATTGACTGCCATCTTTAGCTGTGGTTGTAGAAATAGACCAGTTTGCATTTCCCCCTGTTGTCCATCCAGCGGGCAGGCTGGCACCTTCAAAACTCTCGCTCACTGGATTTGGAAGGTCTATAATACCGACTGCGTCCCATGCTGCTTGTACACTACTCACCCACGCAGGATTCAAATCGGTTGCTGCTGAGACCCATGCACCCCTTGCCCCAGCATGTGTACTTGAACTGATTAGATAATTCGAATTGGTACGATAAGCTACAAGTCTGGCGTTGTCTACACCGATACCTGTTACACTATATGGCATGCCATCATTGGTTCCGGAACCACCTTCACTTAAGAGATAAAAAAGAAAATTTTGGACACCATTGTTATAATGAACGCCCCCATTATCTCCTGAAAAGTCATACCAGTATGAGCCATGATAATAGGAAGGCTGTTCCCTACCTGAACCAACAGTCGTTGTATTAGATGGACTTCTCATATCTCGTAGTGCTGTACTGCTCAGCCAACAATCCTCTCCCATAAGCCAGTCCGCTGTTCCAGCCACTTTATTTGGATAATTTGCCCTTCCATCCGGCTGGACATAGAACTCTACCACGGCCCCAATTATATCAGAAAATGACTCATTCAATGCCCCGGATTCCGCTTGATAGGTTAAGTTAGAAGTGTAGTCAGTCCAGGCGTGCCCATATTCATGTGCAACAATATCAAGGGTAGTCAAGGGATTCGCAGTTGTACCATCTCCATCGCCGAAATGAAAATCCGTACCATCCCAGTAGGCATTCACATAGTTAGTCCCCTGATGCACATTGCCTCTTGCATAGGCAGAATCATTGTTAAAACTATTGCGAGAATGGACGGTCTTAAAATAATTTTGAGTGCTGTGGAAATTCTGGCCGGCAGACATCTCTGCGCGGTCTGAAGTGCCCCAGTTGCTTGTAGTCCTGTAGGCGTATGTATTGTTGTCCGTGTAACCTGATGTGGCCACGTTGTAGATATACCACCAGAGGTTTTTGTTGTAAAGGTAATAGGCTAAATTGGTACTGTCATACCATCCCTGACCAGTAACGCTCGTTCCCCCCTCTCCAGTTAATATTGAGCCTGTGATATTAGTATGAATTCCATTGGTAGTGGGTGGAGCTATGGATGGAATATTATTCAGTAAATTGGGTGAGGTAGGGGTTGGAAAGGGGTATCTTTTGTCTGTGCCCTGGTCGCCATTTTTATAGTCAGAAGAATTTTGGGGTGGAGCCTTAAAATACTTGATGTCGTTATATCTATTAATAACCTCTCCTGTAGCGGCATCCACATAATATACCCACCTGCCAACATCACCTGCGAGGTCATCGTAATACAGGACATAATGGTATGCAAGGACATAGTGCTTTACCCCTGAAGGGTACACAACGAGCTCAGGTTCTTTTTCTACTTTAAAACCAGGCTTGTCTTGAAACTCCTGAACACCTACCGAAAGGGCTTTCTCACTACTGCTCACAGGAGTAATGGAGATATTAATATCAGGATGATACTGACCGTTTACCTGATAAATCTGCTTTTTCTCGTTGATGTGGACGATCAATTCAGAACCTACAACTTGCAAGCCCTTATACTTTTGATAAAAACGGACATGTTCATAGCCTAGTTCATCTTCCTGGACCGTCCTGAGGCTCACCTCAGAGGCTGGATCCTTCATTTTGAAGATACCTTTAATCTCTTCGATAAAGATTAAAGCTGCCTTAACAGAGTCCCCTTCAACCGGCCTATTGAATCCACGAATGGAATAAG
>Ga0210049_1003384_pt1 | contig 14375 bp, 12 predicted proteins | sample CryGeyCG2014_300_2_FD_183964 | JGI IMG/M metagenome (GOLD analysis project Ga0210049, IMG submission 183964) | Groundwater microbial communities from aquifer - Crystal Geyser CG06_land_8/20/14_3.00 (SPAdes) (version 2) | ecosystem: Environmental > Aquatic > Deep subsurface > Groundwater | place...
ATTTTATTTTTCATAAATATATTTATATTTAATAATAAATTTTTTTCAATTACCGACCTTTCACTTTAATTTTACCAAAAATAAAGAAATTTGACAATTTGGATGAAATCTAAATATATTTCTTATTTACCCGTTAGAAATTTTAGTGTAAGCGAATTAAAAGGGCTCAAATATAAAATGAAAAAATATTTTTGAACAAAATTTTGCACAACGTATCGGCATCATCTGAAGTTTTTGTGCAGCGTAGCAAAAGAAAAATTTGGATTGAGGAAATTTCACTTTCCTTAATTTTATCATAAAGTGTGAAATTTCCAAACCGGATATGCCGTGTTATCGAATGTAGCCAAAAATCTCTTTCCTTATAAAAGAAATTTAATTTTTTAGCAATTTTATTCGCTTAGTTCTTTTTTTATACGAACTAATTTTTCAATAACATGCCAAGCTGCTACATCAGGATCATTTCCTGATTCCGCTTTCATGTTTTGCAACACAAACCTATTGACATTACCGTCATATCCATCAATAAGCTCGGATGTTGGTCCTCCATCACCAGTACTCATTTTTTTTAGTTCAGCATTTGGTATATTTTCTACAATCTCTTTTAGAGCATTCTTTGCATCAATCAATCCTCGTTTGCGTTCTGGTGACGGCTCATTCGTTGGAGCTTCAAACTTTGGTGTTTCAAATCCCATATATTTTTTGTTAAATTATTAATATTGTAAACCGAGTTATCGACCGCCGAAAATTGCCAAAAAAATTAAAATATAAATTGAGAGAGATTTTTGACTATTTCAGCTAATGGGCGGCGGCATATCCGCAGTCCTGAGAAAATTATAGCATAATTTTTTTGGGATTGAGGATATGCCGCAGTTGTGCGATGTAAATTTTTTATCTCGTGGTAGCAGAACTAAACTCTGCTTTACGTAAAGAAAATTTGATAAAATTCTTTTCGCTTTTGCCTTTAGACAAAAGATTTAATCGGGGTAAATTTATTTTTTATTTTTCAATTTTTTAATTTCCTTATTTTTAAGGAAATTGTTTTTTGAAACTATTGGCCGGCCGATTTTTCTTTCAATCTGTTTTCTGGCTGAACCGGCAATTTGTCCGCCAACTCTAGCATCGTCTTTTAATCGTGGCACGCCCTTTGTGTCTTTCGTACGATGAATTTCTGCCGTCGTTCTTTCACCAAGCATTGTTAAAATCAATTCAAAGTCATCCATATGGTCGCGAAGATTTTCGCGCCTCAAACCTTTTAGCTTTTTATATTCATTTGGTTTAATCCCGAAAGTCGCTTCGGAAATTTCGGCTGTCAAGATTTCATAGTCGCGATTAGTTTCCGCGCCCCGTTTTTTCCATTCATCAGTCAATTCTTCGCGGATGGCGATACCACGCATCCGCTTCTCAATCCAGTCCTCTGGATAACCCTTAAGTTTATAAAGCATTTTTGTTCGCTTAGTCGCCAATTCCGGATTTTCTATCTCCTGCACCCGCTCATAGCCGACTTTCGCCAGCCAGCGTTTAAGCGGTTCGGCTTTTGGCGACGGGATTGATTGAATTATACGGAACATACCTTCAGTATTAGCACAGTCAGTTTCGCGCATTTTGCCATCCGGTGCTTCTAATTTCAACCCGTGACAAAATGTCACGACTTCACTTCCTTCTTCTATCAGCCGTTGTTTTAACTTTCTCCAATACGCGCCAGCGTCAGGACTAGATGTTAGAACTTCAACAACATCCACAACCGAAAACCACCATTCTTTTTGAAATAGTGTTTTTCGGATAGTTTTGCCCCTGAAAATAGCAAGATGAGTGTTTTTATCTTGATTATCCAGCATGGTTTAATTGTAGCATGTTTTAGTAAAAGATTTAATCGGGATAAATTTATTTTTTGTTTTTAATAAAGAATTTCAAATCTCTCTCAGTTTTTTCAGTCAGAACATATTTATCGAGCTGATCTATGCTCACCCAGTCAAAATCCTCACCTTCATTCAAAACAAATTCGGACTTGATTTTTTCACTCAACGCATAAAATACAAAGCGGTGAGTTTGAAATTCTTCATTAAAATAATCGTAAAGCGTGATAACTTCCTCTGTTTTAAATTTAATCCCAATTTCTTCATTAATTTCCCTGACAAAACAATCAACTGGCTTTTCCGCGCCTTCGTTTAGGCCTCCAAAAAATGCCCAGGAATTGGGATTAAATTTAGTATTTGAATCACGCTTATGCAACAAAATGGAATTATTTTTGGGATTATATAAAAATCCACCAGCCCAGAATTTTTCCATAAAAAAATAAATTTGCCCCGATTTAATCGACCCGCAGGGCGAAAAGAATTTTTTATTATTTCGCCTAACGTATCCGAGTATGCGAAGTTTTTGCCCGCTTCCTTATTATATTTCAAAAGAAGAAAAGGGCAAAGATTTGGGTGGAAGAAATTTGCACTCCTTGAAATATAAAAGAGCAAATTTCTGGAACCTGATATAAGCTGTTGGGCGATGTTTGAAAAAACAAACCCTCTCCTTTTTTGCAATTTATTTATTTACTTGTGTCGAATAATCATTCTTGACAGATTTTACAATCGCTTCCGTCCATTGTTCAGCATTCCTTCGAAACGACTCACTAGTACACCATGCTAATTCTGGACCAACCCAAACATTACCCTCAAAGTCGGTCATTTTTTCTTTCTCCGTTTCGAAGGCATAACCATAAATTTTACCTTCTTTCACGAGTTGCAGAATTAAATCGTGGTTGTAAATCTTATGAACAATGGACACAAAAATAGCTGACCTTCTCATACTTTTTAACATTTCATCTGTAATAAGTCCAGTAGTTTCATTATTTTGTGCAAGAGTAGGAAAAATAAAATCTGCTTTTTTCAGCAAATCGTCCAATTCAGTAAATGAAAAACGTTCATCCTTTGACTTTCTGGACCAGTAAACAACTTCCATTCCTAAGCCGTTGCAGATTTCAGCAATACGCGTTCCGATAGTTCCCAACCCTACAATTCCGGCAGTCTTTCCTTTCAATTCTACACCTTGATGTTTGCTGAAATCTTGTTTCCACCCATCTTTGATAATAAGCGGTAGTTTTCTAGCAACATTGACAGTCATCATAAAAGCCCATTCTGCAACGGCTTCTGTTGAGAAACCACGCAAATTCATCACAGGAATGTCTTGTTTTTTTGCTTCGGCAACATCAATCCAAGAAAAGGAAGTTGTTTGCAAACAAATAGCTTTAACGTTTTTCATTTTTTTTAATGACATCTTTGGGTACGCTCCATTCACAAAAATCAGGATCAATGGCGACGATTTTTTGCTCACTGTTATAAAGTTCTGGTACGTCCAAAAGAGGTTTAATATCTTTAATGAAAACTACCTCGCCAGCAGATTTTATTTTTCCCTTTAATTCATCAGTAAAGAGAAGGTCAGCGTTAGGAGAAAGAATGATTATTTTCATGGTCATATTGTAATAAATAAATTGCTTTATAAAAAGGATTGTTTTTTCAAATTTCGTCTAATATCTGAAGTTTTTGTGCAGCGTAGCTGAGCAAAAATTTGGGTTGAAAGAAATTGACTTACTTCTGCAATATCAATGTGTCAATTTCTTGAGCCAGATATGAGTTGTTGGACGATGTAGCTAAAACAAACATTCCATATTTGTGTCCTTTTTTTCGAAACCGCTTGGAATTTTTTGTTCCTATTCTTGTTTTAAATATTTTTCGTATATTTCTCTTAATTCCGTGGATAGTTTTTCGGGAATCGGCGTATTTAATCCACTTGCCGAGTCAATGCTGTATGCATGAACTTCGTCTTCTAGTACTTCCTCATGATAGCCAGCTTTTGATCGCAATTCATCCTTGATTGGCTCGGTGTCATATTTTGCAAGAACTTGTTCAACCTCATTCCTGTAATCATTGTTCGTATAAAATAATCCATGAGCAGTTTCATGTTTCAAGAGCTGCGCAATTTTTTTCGTTTCTTTGTGGACACCAATTATGTAGAATACTCCAAGCTCATCTTTGAATATTTCCAGCAAGCTTTTTTCTGCTTCCGAAAGTGGATTGAACTCACCATCGTAAAATGGTTTTAAAACATACGAAGGAATATTAAATCCATTCCAGTCAGAATAATAGGTAAATTCACCAGACTCAATTCCTTTTGACGATGTTTTAATATACCACTGCTTAAATTCAGCAAGCGAAAAAATCTTGCCTCTAAAATTTGGCGATTCATAATATTCTTGAAATCTCAAAAATGTTGAAGTGATATCCTCTTGAGTGTCAAAAGTAAGTAAATGAATTTTATCGACTAATTTTTTGTGCTGTGTATTCATGAGTTTAAAAAATCCCAAGCGGTTTCGAAAAAAAATAAATAATGTGTTTGTTTTTGCTATTTCGCCCAACGTTTCGGCACATGCGGTTCAGAAATTTTGCACTCCTTGGAATATAATTGCGCAAAATTTCTGAACCGCATGTGCCGTGTTGTACGATGTAATTGAATCAATTTTTTATTATAGCAATTTTCTTGGTTTCAATAATATTCCAAAGAATGAAATTAAAGAAAGTCCGGCCATTAAAATAAATAATGTTTTAAATCCAAAATTATTAACAATAAATCCTCCCGCAAGTATTCCTACTGCAGAGGTTAAATTAGCAATTAATGACCATGCTGAATATTCTTTAATATATTTATTTTTGTCCAAATGGTCTGCAAAAAGCGTATTAAAAGATGGCGTGCCCAAAGATTCGCCCAGACCTAACAAGATTTGAACGAATACTAGTGCCCATAAACTGTGGACAAAAATTAATAAAATCCAGCTTAATATCCTTATGACGTAGCCGGCGAGCAATAGATATTCTTTTTCACGCAAGCCATCGCCATTTCTTGAAACTAAATATGTAAAAAAAGATGTTGAAATAAAGAATGCCGCCCACGAAATACTCACCGCAGTTATCCCGTCTACAAACTTAACAACATAAATAGCATATAACGGCCCAAGCATTGCCGCTGCCATAACAAAAATTCCATTGTATATAAATAAGGATTTTAAAGCATTGTTTTTCATTTTGTCATTAAAAAAATTGATTCAATAATTTCGCCTAACGTTTCGGCACATGCGAAGTTGCGCCGTGAATTATTGATTAAATTTGTTAATTATCGCCTTGCTTGATTATATCACTAAACTTGCCATTTCGTCAGCACAATTTAGGTGAGGAAATTTTGCACTCCTTGGAATATAATTGCGCAAAATTTCTGAACCGCATGTGCCGTGTTGTGCGATGTTTTCTTTTATTTTTTCTTATATTCACCAAAAACAGTCACACATTCTTTAAGTTCAGGATGTTCGTCTTGTTCAGATCCCCATGCTATCTTACTATATTCGACATCTGTCATTTTTGAATTATCTACTAAATCCCCAACAAAGCGTTCGTCGAGCGGTATAAAATCATAATCATCCCAATTTATCTCATGGGCAACACTATATTTTTTACCTACCTTTTCATCTAAAAAAGCTATACTATCAGAACCAGGCACAACTTGAGCCCATCTACCATCCACCATCACAACATCCAATAACGAAGGGTGTGGCATTGGGGATTCTTTGTGTTCAATTTTATGATTAATTCTTTCAGGCATAAAAAAAAAATAAAAGAAAATTTCGTACAACTCGTTTAAAGACGAAGTGTTTGCGAATAATACTTAATTGACTTTAACACTTTTGCTTGTTTTAATAATAACAATGAAGATATTGATCGTCAACGACAAAAAAGAGGAGAAATTTTTGCGGACCAAAACCGCTGATTTTGACTTCGCTAAATTTACCAAAAAAGAAATAAATGACTTGATCAAAAAAATGAAAGAAATAATGCTCCAAGCCAACGGCATCGGACTTTCCGCAAATCAAATTAGATTAAATTTAAAAATGTTTGTCGCTTTGATTCCGGAGAAACCGCTGAAACGGGACGAAAAAAATAAAATCATCATGCCGTCGCCCGATGAAGCGAAATTTTACGCAATTTTTAATCCGGAAATAATAAAATTCTCTAAACAAACGGAAATTATTGAAGAAGGATGTTTAAGTGTTCCCGGAATCCACGGCGGAGTGAAACGCTCTTTTAAAATAACCGCAACCGGTCAAGATAAAAATGGCCGTAAAATAAAAATCAAAGCTGAAGGGTTAACCGCCAGAGTTTTCCAACACGAAATAGACCATTTAAACGGAATTTTATTTATAGATAAAATAAATAAGATATACAAAATAACTAGTAAACAGTAAATAGAAAACAGGGCTTAATAAAATTTATCTCCTAGTTACTAATTACTAGTTCCTGATTACTATGCGATACATATTTTTCGGCACTCCTAAATTTGCCGCCATAATTTTAGAAAAACTTATCAAAGCCGGCCATATCCCTTCGGCTGTTATTTGCAATCCCGACAAACCGGTTGGCAGAAAAAAAATAATTACTGCGCCAGAAATAAAACTTATAGCGCAAAAATATAATATCAAAGTTTTTCAACTAAAAAATTTGGAAATTGGAAATTGGAAATTGGAAATTGACGAAATCAAGCCTGATTTCGCTATAGTTGCGGCCTATAGCCAAATAATCCCCAAAGAAATTTTGAAAATTCCGCAACTTGGGACAATCGGCGTCCATCCTTCGCTTCTACCGAAATATCGTGGCGCTTCTCCTATTCAAAACGCGATTTTGAACGGCGACGAAATAACCGGAACAACTCTTTATTTAATGGACGAAAAAATAGACCATGGACCAATTCTCGCAAAGCGAGAATTGGAATTTCCAATTTCCAATTTTCAATTTTCAAAATTATATAACGCCTTGGCGGAATTAAGCGCAGATTTATTAATTGAAACTCTACCGAATATTGAGGAAAAAATTAAAAATGCGACCATGCAAAACGAATCGCAAGTCACTTACACAAAAAAAATCGCAATCAAAGACGCCTTTATAAAACCCGATGATTTGGAAAAAGCGCAAAATAAAGGCGGAAAAATCGCGCTTGAGATAGAACAAAAAATCCGGGCCCTAAACCCGGAACCCGGAACTTTCACTTTTATAAACAATAAGCGCGTAAAAATTTTAGAATCAAAAATTGTGGAAGGAAAATTAAAACTGACAAAAATTCAAGTTGAGGGTAAAAAACCAACACTAATCTAATTTTTTCATCCCCGTGCCCGCCGGAATCAATCTGCCGATAATAACGCTTTCTTTTAATCCTTTTAATTTATCTTCTTTGGCTTCACTGGCAGCCGCAACAAGCACACGCGCCGTTTCCTGGAAAGACGCTGCTGACAAGAAGCTAGAAGTGGTAAGAGAAACTTTTGTGATTCCCATTAAAAGCTGTTTTGCCAAGGACGGATTTTTGCCTTTCTTTTTCATTTCTCTATTAGCTTCCATTAAAATACCTTTTTCTATTATTTCTCCTGGGACAAAATTTGTGTCGCCAGATTCCTTAATCATCACACGCGAGAACATTTGTTTAACGATTATTTCCAAATGTTTGTCGTTGATAGCGCTTCCTTCAGAAGCATATATCCTCTGCACTTCATTTATAATATAACGTTCAGTTGTTTCTTTCCCTTTAAATTTAAAAAGTTCCTGTAAATCAATACTTCCTTCACAAAGCTGGTCGCCGATGGAAACGCGGTCTTTCGGTTTAATAAAAATTGCCGCCGCTGACGCCACCGAATATTCAACAATCTTCGCCTTTTTCTTTTTATCAACGATTTTCAATAAAATCACTTTAAGGTTTTTACGCTGTTCAATGTCTTCAATTACGCCATCCGCTTCCGCCAAATACGCTTTTCCTTTTGGAATGCGGACTTCAAACAATTCCTGGATTCTTTGCAAACCATGAGTAATATCAACACCCGCCACGCCTCCGGTATGGAATGTCCTTAAGGTAAGCTGGGTGCCCGGCTCTCCGATTGATTGAGCCGCTACTACACCGACTGCTTCGCCGATTTCAATCGGCCGAGTTTTTGACAAATCATATCCATAGCATTTTGAGCAAATACCCGAAGCCGCTTTACATTCCATCGGCGATCTCACTTCCACCTGACTAATTGAAGAATTTTCAATTGCTTGAGCGACTTGTCGGCTTATAATTTCTCCGACCTTAACCAAAACTTTATTTCCGACTTTAATATCGTTAAGACCGGCTCTTCCGAAAATTCTCTGGCTGAAAGAAACGCCGTAATCATCGCCGTCCTTGCGGACAATAGTTCTGCCCTTTATCGTTTTGCAATCCTCTTCCCTAATTATTAAATCTTGAGAAACGTCAACTAAACGCCTGGTCAAATATCCCGCCTGAGCGGTTTTCAACGCTGTGTCGGTTAATCCCTTTCTGGCGCCGTGCGTGTTAATGAAAAACTCCAAAACGCTTAATCCTTCTTTGTAAGACGACTTAATTGGCAATTCAATCGTTTCTCCCTGCGGATTCGCCACTAATCCTTTCATACCCATCATTTGAATCGGCTGAGACCACGAACCACGGCTTCCGGAATTAATAATTGAATAAACTGAACCATTAGGGTCAAGGGTCTTCGGCACTACTTTAGCGATTTCATCTTTAGCCTTATCCCAAATACTGATAATTTTCGTGTGACGCTCGGCATCGGTTAAAAGGCCTTCTTCAAATTGTTCTTTAATATTATTCACTTCCTTTTCCGCCACGCTTACAATTTTATTTTTTCCCAAAGGAACAATTAAATCATTCATTCCCCAACTCACGCCGGAATAAGCCGAATATTTAAATCCTAATTTTTTAATTTCATCCAAAATCTTCCAGATATCTTTCAACCCGTATTTGTCTATAAGGCCGGAAAGGAATTTCCCGAGCTCTTTATTGTCCATCGTTTTATTGACGAACCCGAAATCCTCCGGAACAATTTTATTAAAAATCAATCTGCCGACGCTAGTCGCTATTAATTCTTCTATTTCCGGCAATCTCACCTTAATCAATTCGTTAATTTTAACACTATCGAATTCACAAGCCATGATTGCCTCTTCCGGACTAAAAAAAGTTTTCATTTTTTTAGTTTCTTTTTCATTTTCATCTTTTATCCGCGTCAAAAAATAACAGCCCAAAACAATATCTTGGGTCGGCTGAGCAACTGGGTCGCCATTCGCCGGCTTTAAAATATTGCCGGAAGCAAGCATTAATTCAGAAGCTTCTTTTTGAGCTTCCTCAGAAAGCGGCAAATGAACAGCCATCTGGTCGCCATCAAAGTCCGCGTTAAAAGCCGTGCAAACCATTGGCGGAATCCTTATCGCCAAATCTTCTATTAAAATCGGCTTAAAGGCTTGAATGCCTAAACGATGCAAAGTCGGCGCTCTGTTAAGCAAAACTTTTTTGTCTTTTATGACTTCTTCCAAAATTCCCCAAATTTCCGGAGTGGCGGTATCTATTAAACGATTGGCATTTCTGATGTTATAAGCCATACCCCTTTTAATTATCTCACTGATGACAAACGGCTTGAAAAGTTCTAAGGCCATTTTTTTCGGCAAACCGCAAGTGTCAAGCGGCAATTCCGGACCGACAACAATAACCGAACGCCCCGAATAATCAACACGCTTGCCAAGTAAATTCTGACGGAAACGGCCCTCTTTTCCTTTGAGAATATCAGCCAAAGATTTAAGTGGCCGACGCTGAGACGACATTTGCTGCTGACTGCCAAAACGAGCAGAATTATCAATCAAAGAGTCAACAGCTTCCTGCAACATTCTTTTTTCATTAGTAACAATAATTTCCGGCGCTTTGATTTCCAAAAGCTTCTTTAAGCGATTGTTGCGATTTATCACTCTCCGATAAAGGTCATTAAGGTCAGACGTGGCGTAACGGCCGCCGTCAAGCGCCACCATTGGTCGAAGGTCCGGAGGCAAAATCGGCAGAACCGTAAATATCAACCATTCCGGCCGCATTTTATTTTTTGCGAACGAATTGATTATCTTTAATTTATAAAGAAGTTTTTTCTGACGGATTGAATCTTTGCCACTCTTTATCTCTTTTTCTATCTTTACCGCTTCTTTTTCCAAATTTATTTTTTCCAAAATTTTTCTGATTGCTTCCGCTCCGCTCCCGGCTTCAAAGACCGTAGAGAATTTTTTTGACAAACTGAAATATTCCGCTTCGTTTAAAATTTTGCCCACCGAAATTGAAGCAAGCAGGTCTTTGGTTTTCTTCGCCTCTTCTTCAAATTCCTTGGTTTTTTCTTTGGCAATCGTCTTTTTTCTCGCCTTAAATTCTTTATCTATTTCCTCAAGAATTCTTTTTTTATTATCTTCATTAACCGACATCACGATATAAGCGGCGTAATAAATAACCCTTGCCAACTTTTGAATGGGCGCGTCGATAAATAATCCAATTCTTGACGGCACGCTCTTTAAAAACCAAATATGGGATACCGGCGCCGCCAAAACAATGTGTCCCATTCTTTCGCGCCGCACGGACGATTTAGTGACATCAACGCCACATTTATCGCATTTAATGCCCTTATAGCGGATTTTCTTATATTTGCCGCAATAACATTCGTAATCTTTAGTCGGCCCAAAAATTCGCTCTGAAAAAAGTCCGTCGCGTTCCGGACGCTGAGTTCTATAATTAATGGTTTCCGGTTTTATCACTTCGCCGTGCGACCACGATAAAATTTTTTCCGGAGACGCTATTTGTATTTTTAATGATTTGAAATCCATAAATTCATAAATGAGTATCGATACCAATATACTAATAAATACGAATTATACAAATAAAATAGATATTTGTAATTCACATCGATACAATTATATTCGTATCATTAGTATAATTCGTATATTCGCATCGATACTACTCTTACTCCTTCGGCTCTATATCCAACCCCAGCGCTTTAATTTCATTCAATAAAACATTAAAGGCCGAGGGAATATTAAGACTTTTAATTTTTTCATTTCTGATTATCGCTTCAAAAGTGGCGGTTCTACCCAACACGTCGTCCGATTTAATCGTTAAAATTTCCTGAAGAGTATGAGCCGCTCCGTATCCTTCCAGAGCCCAAACTTCCATTTCTCCGAATCTCTGTCCTCCGAATTGAGCTTTTCCTCCAAGTGGCTGCTGGGTGATTAAAGAATAAGGGCCGATTGACCTCATATGAATTTTGTCTTCAACTAAATGATTAAGTTTCAGCATATAAATATAGCCAACTGTTACCGGCACTGGAAAAGCGTTACCCGTTCTGCCGTCAATAACTTTCAATTTTCCATCAATCGGCAATCCGGCTTTTTTAAGTTCTTCCTTAATTTCATTTTCCGTAGCGCCGCAGAAAATCGGTGACACCGCGCGATAACCCAATTTGCCGGCCGCCAAACCCAAATGTGTTTCCAAAATCTGCCCCAAGTTCATTCTAGAAGCAACTCCGAGCGGATTTAAAATAATATCAACTGGTGTGCCGTCTTCAAGATAAGGCATATCCTCCACTGGCCTAATTTGCGAAATAACGCCTTTGTTACCGTGCCGGCCAGCCAATTTGTCGCCAGCTCTCACCTTTCTCAACTGCGCCACTTCCACTTGAATTCTTTTAATAATCCCCGGTTCAAGTTTGTCTCCATGGTCGCGCGAAAATATTTTTACTCCGACCACACGTCCTGATTTTCCGTGCGGCATAACCAAAGAAGTATCTTTAATGTCGCGAGCTTTTTCTCCGAAAATCGCCCTTAATAATTTTTCCTCCGAAGAAACTTCCGCTTCTCCCTTAGGAGAAATTTTCCCCACTAAAATATCATTTGCCCTCACTTCGGCGCCGACTCTGATAATTCCTTCTTCGTCAAGATTTTTCAATTTTTCTTCAGAAACATTGGGAATGTCAGAACTGGTCATTTCCGCGCCAAGTTTTGTTTCGCGAACATCGCAATAAAAATCTTCTATATGAATAGAAGTAAATAAATCGTCTCTCACGACTCTTTCGGAAAGGATTATAGCGTCTTCAAAATTGGCCCCTTCCCATGAAATAAAAGAAACGAGAAGATTCTGTCCCAAAGCCAGCGCGTCGTTATCAATAGAAGTGCCGTCCGCCAACACATCTCCTTTTTTCACTTTCTGTCTTTTTTCAACCAATGGTTGCTGCGAAATACAAGTGAAATAATTTGACCTCTTAAATTTATAAAGATTATAAATTTTTTTCTTTCCGGACGAATCTTCAACAACAATTTTATTAGCATCAACCTCAACAACTACACCGTCTGTCTGACTGATAACCGCCCGACCCGAATCAATGGCGGCTTTTTCTTCCATACCGGTTGAAACCAAAGGAACAGACGGCTTTATAGAAGGAACTGCTTGACGCTGCATGTTTGAACCCATCAACGCCCTGTTAGCATCGTCATGCTCTAAAAACGGAATCAAAGCAGTGGCTATGCTGGTCATTTGATTGGGCGCCACATCAATAAAATCAACCTCTTCCTTTTGACAAACCGTCGGCTTTCCCTTATAGCGTATTTCCACGACGTCATCTTTAATTTTATTATTTTTTATTTTAGTGCTTCCTTGCGCGATTTTATATTTCTCTTCATTAATAGCATCAAACCAAACAATTCCATCTTGAATTTTCCCGTTTTTAACTTTAGCATAAGGCGTTTCCAAAAAACCAAGATTATTGACTCTAGCGAAATTCGACAATCGATTTATCAAGCCGATGTTCTGGCCCTCCGGAGTTTGAATCGGACAAATTCTACCATAATGGGAAATATGGACATCGCGCACCTCAAAACCGGCGCGTTCTCTTGTGAGACCACCCGGTCCCATTGAAGAAAGTAAGCGCTTATGCTCAAGCTCGGCTAAAGGATTTATTTGGTCCATAAATTGCGATAATTGAGAAGTGGCGAAAAACTCCCTGACAATCGCCACCAGCGGCCTAGTATTGACTATTTGGACCGGAGTTAAAGTATTAATATCTAAAGTTGACATTCTATCAGTAGCAATTCTACGCAAACGCGCAAAACCGATACGCAACCGGCCCTGAAGAAGCTCTCCTACTGATTTAACGCGTCGATTGCCCAAATGGTCAATATCATCCGGCTCAACCGTAGGATTGTTGTTTAACCGAATTATTTCCTTGATAATTAAAATTATATCGTCAACATCAAGAACCGGCTCTTTCCTTTCTTTAATATCAAGCCGTTGATTGAATTTAAAACGCCCCGGGTCGGACAAATTATATCTATCCTTTCTTTCAAACATCGCGTCTATCAAATTTTTGGCGTTTTCAAAAGTCGCCAAATCGCCGGGCCTTAATCTTTTATAAACCTCGGCATAAGAATCTTGGACTACCTTGCTACCGCTTTTTTTAACGGTAGTTTCAATAAATTTAATCTGGCCGTTATCAATATCGGAAAATAATTTAATAATATCTTCATTGTTTTCAAATTTTTTCTGTTTGGCAATCGAGGCGAATATTTTCAATAAATCCGTGATTGCGACTTTGCGATGGCGGTCTATTTTTACTCCAATAAAGCCATCGTGGTCAGTTTCAAATTCAAGCCAGCTTCCGCGATCAGGAATAACTTTAGCGCCGAAAAGTTTGCGACCGTGATAATTCTTGGCGGTGAAATAAACTCCCGGCGAACGAATAAGCTGAGAAACAACTACTCTTTCAACGCCGTTAATAATGAACGTTCCGCGGGAAGTTATTATCGGAAAATCGCCAATATAAATTTCCTGCTCTTTAGTTTCTTTAGTAAAATTATTGACTAATTTGACCTTGGCTCTCAATGGCGCTTCAAACGTTAAATCTTTGGACCAAGCTGTTTCTTCATCGTACTTCGGCTCGTCAAAATAATAATCCATAAAATAAAGTTCCAATTCTTTGCCACTCGAATCTTTAATCGGAGAAATTTCATTGAAAAGCTCTTTGATTCCTTTTTTAACAAACCAATCCCATGAAGAATGTTGAATCTCCGCTAAAAAGGGTTGTTTAATTAAAGGTTGAGAAAGAAACGGATGAGATGAAAAAATTTTAGTTTGTAATTTAGCCATAAAAATAAAAATTTCTCCCTTCTGGTTTCACGGGAATATGTTTTAGATTATTTGTTGTTTAACAAATATTTAGCACGGTTTATATTATGTTTTTCCAAATTCTCCGAAAAAATCGTTTTTTTAGTTTTGGGGTCGGAAAGGTAAAACCAATATCCGGAATCTTTTTTTTCAATTACCGCTTTTATGGCATCCAAACTCGGATTGGAAATTGGCGTCGGAGTCAATCCTAATCGAGTATAAGTATTGTATGGCGAATCTTTTTTAAAATCACTTTTTACAAGCAACGGGCATTCTGAAAATCTTCCGGAACATTTATTATATAAAACAGTGGCGTCAATTTGAATAGG
>Ga0210049_1003396_pt1 | contig 14345 bp, 17 predicted proteins | sample CryGeyCG2014_300_2_FD_183964 | JGI IMG/M metagenome (GOLD analysis project Ga0210049, IMG submission 183964) | Groundwater microbial communities from aquifer - Crystal Geyser CG06_land_8/20/14_3.00 (SPAdes) (version 2) | ecosystem: Environmental > Aquatic > Deep subsurface > Groundwater | place...
CGCCATTGACATCAAGGATCCGCTCGACCGCGAGAAGACCATCAACTCCATGGTGATTGACCTGACGGCGCGTGAAATGCACATCGCCTGGGGCAACCCGTGCAAGAATCCGTATCACACGTTTCATCTGGATGCTTGAAAATGCGGTACACGGATTACGCGGAGCGCATGGATTTGCACGGATAATTTAAAAATCCGTGTAATCCGTGCAATCCGTGTACAGGTTTAATAAGGAGATTTAGAAACAGTCTCCTTCGGCAATGCCAACGCGAACATCGCCCCCGCCAACACCAACCCGCTGGTCAAAACCAACACCGTCGGAAATCCCTGCGTCTCGGCCATCGGGCCGGTCAGTAACATGCCCAATGCCCCCACGGAGAAAATAAATCCCAGCGCGAGGCCCGAAGCCAGCGCCATGCCGCCGGGCAGGAGACGTTGCGCCAGCACGACAATGATGCTGAGTACCGCGCCGGTGAACATCCCCGACAACGGGATGAGCAGGTACAGCCAGCCCGTCCAGCCGATTTTGCTCATAATGAAAATGGGGATAGACGCCATCAGCAGGGACATCGAAACCACAAATTTTTTGTGGTAACGGTCTCCCAGATGGCCGCCAATGAAATTCCCCAGCGCCGAGCCGCCCATGAACAGCCCCGCCATGTTGCCGTAGACGGCGGCGGACTGTCCCATATCTTTTAAATATTTCGGCGCGAAGTTAAGGATATTGGATTGCGCCCAGGATTGCAGGGTGGCGACCGCTGTCAGCGCCAGGATCGCGCCAACGCCCCAGCGCAGCGTGCCGGACTTTGTGGCGGCCACTGCTTGTGGATGCGGGTGATTGGCAGACAGTCCCCGCGCCAGCGCCAGCCCGACGGGGATCGAAATCACGGACAGGCTCACCAATCCGGGCGCGCCCATTTTAGCGAGGATCAACCCGGTCAGGATGGGGCCGATAAAGTGGCCGACCTGCCCGGACGTGAAGAAGAGCGAGGCGGCGGTGGCCTCGCGGCCTTTCAGTTTTTCGCGTCCCTGCAGGGTGGCCTGTACCGTCCCCACCGGGTGATAGGCCGCCGATCCCAGCGCGGCGGTGATGAGGCAGATCAAGCCGGCGTTTCCAGGCAGGAAGACGGCCAGGGCATAGAAGACAGTCATCCACAACACGCCGCCGGAGGCCAGCCAGCGCGGCCCGATGCGGTCCGAGAGCCAGCCGAAGAACGGTTGCGAGAGCGCCGAGGCCCAGATGTAAATGGTCGAGATGAGGGCGATTTGGGTTTCGCCCAGGCCGAGGAAGGTCAACAGGACGGGACGACTGCTATTGAAAACATCCACCATGAAGTGGCCGAGGGCGATGGACGCGAAGAGGGAGTCGAGGAAGAGAGGCATGGGGAATCAGTTATCAGTTATCAGTTATCAGTTATCAGTTATCAGTTATCGGTTATCAGTGAGCAGTGGGATGCGAGATGAGATGCGAGATAGGGGGTACGAGATAGGAGTTGCGTGTTCCGTGTGTACCTGTGTACGTGTCTACCCTCCCCCATACAACCGATGCGCCTGGATGTAATCGTAAACGGCGGGGGGCAGGAAGTAGCGGAAGGGCAGGTTTTCAGCGATGCGGCGGCGGATCTCGCGTGAGGAGATTTGGAGCAGGGGCGCTTCAACGAAACGCACCTTGTCCCTGATGCCGGGCAGGGCGGCCTCCAGCGTGGAAAGTGGGATGGATTCGCCCGGGCGGCGCATCACGCCGATTTCGCGGCAGGCCGCCGCGAGGTCCGCGGGACGATGCCAGGTGGTCAGTCCGCGCAGGGAGTCCGCGCCCATCAACAGGATCAGGTCTGCGCTCGGATGCTGTTGTTGAAGGATATCCAGTGTGTCCACTGTGTATTGCGGCGCGGGGCGCTCGAACTCGACGGTGGAAAGTTCGAAGGTCGGATCGTCCGCGATGGCGCATAGCGCCATCTCCAGGCGGTCGGAAATGTCGGTGATGGAGTTGCCGATTTTGTGCGGGGAATTGGGCGTGAGAATCCAGAACAGGCGCGCCAGGCGCAGTTGATTGCGGGCTTCGCTGGCCAGGATGAGGTGGCCGAGATGCGGCGGGTCGAAGGTGCCGCCAAAAATCCCAATCCGTTCGGACATGCCCAAAGTATATCGTAGTGGGGTTCGATTCGGTATAATCAAATCATGGACACCAAACTCCGTTACGAAGAGCTCAAGCAGGAAGTCAACTTCCACAATTATCGTTACAACGTGTTGGACGCGTCGCTCATCAGCGACGCGGAATACGACAAACTCTACCACGAACTCAAGCGGATCGAGTCCGCGCATCCCGACTGGGTGACGCCCGACTCGCCCACGCAGCGCGCGGGACCCAAAGCGGCTGACCGTTTCGACAAGGTGCGCCACCCCGCGCCGATCCTGAGTCTCGCGAACGCCTTCGGCGCGGACGACGCGCGCGCCTGGCTGGAGCGCGTCACGAAAATTGACGACCGCGTGGAGAAGGCGAAGTTCGTCGTCGAGCCAAAAATTGACGGGCTGTCGGTGGTCCTGCATTACCGCGACGGGATTTTCGTGCAAGGCGCGACGCGTGGCGATGGGGAAGTGGGGGAGGATATTACTTCAAACCTGAGAACCGTTCGTGCAATTCCGCTTCACGTTCCAGTCATCAGTGATCAGTCATCAGTGATCAGTGTGCCGAAGAATTTAGTTGTGAGGGGAGAGGCGTTTATTCCCAATAAAGAATTTGAAGAACTGAATCGTAAGTTGGAGGAGGCGGGCGAAAAAACGTATTTGAATCCGCGCAATACGGCGGCGGGATCGTTGCGCCAGCTCGACCCCGCGCTGACGGCTTCGCGTCCGCTGACCTTGCTGGTTTACCAGATCGTCCATTCCGAAGGCGGCAAAGTCCCAACCAGCCAGTGGGAGATTTTGGAATATCTCAAGACCCTCGGCTTTCCCGTCACAGACGTGGCGCGGCGCTTCGATGATCTCGAATCCGCCATCGCCTACACCGAAACCTGGGATAAGCGCCGCGACGAACTGCCCTACGAAGCGGACGGCATGGTCATCAAAATTGACGATTTGAATCTCGCCGCGGAACTTGGCTTCGTTGGCAAAGACCCGCGCGGCGCAATTGCCTTCAAATTCCCTGCCCGCGAAGTGACGACGACCCTCAACAACATCGGCGTCGCCGTTGGGCGAACGGGTGTGCTGACGCCCTACGCCATGCTCGAAGCCGTGGAGATCGGCGGCGTGATCGTGGAGCGCGCCACCCTGCACAACTTTGACTACATCGCCGAAAAAGACATCCGCGTCGGCGACCGCGTCCTGGTCAAGCGCGCGGGGGAAGTGATTCCCTACATCATCGGCCCTGTCATGGACGCGCGCACGGGCAAGGAGAAATCCTACCAGCCGCCAACAACCTGTCCCGCCTGCGGACAACCCGTGGAGCATTTCGAGGGCGAGGTGGCGTGGTACTGCGTCAATGCGGCCTGCCCCGCGCAGTTGGTTCGCAATGTGGAGCATTTCGTCTCGCGCGGCGCGATGGACATCGTTGGGATGGGGACCAAAATCGTCGAGAAATTGATCGAGGCGGGCAAGGTCAAGGATGTAGCGGATATTTTCACCCTCAGCCGCGCGGACATTCTGGAGTCGGTTACCAAAAAAGACCGCAAGACCGAAAAAGAACCGCCTGGCAAGATCGCGGATAATTTGTTATCTGCCATCAATACATCGAAGAGCCAGTCCCTAAGCCGATTGATCACCGCGCTGGGAATTCACGGTGTGGGGGAAGTCAGCGCGGGCGACCTGGCGAGTCATTTTGGCAATTTGGATTCTTTGTCAAAGGCTGGCGTGGACGATCTCCAGCAGATCGAAGGGATCGGTCCCAACATCGCCGAGGCCATCGTGGATTGGTTCGGTCGCAAGGCCAACCAAAAGGTTTTGGAGAAATTGAAGAAAGCAGGCGTGAACCCAACGTTTAACGTTCAACGTTCAACGCTGAACGATTCCCTGGCTGGATTGGCCTTCGTCGTCACCGGCACGCTTCCCACATTGTCCCGCGAGGGCGCGAAGGAGTTCATCGAGTCCAACGGCGGCAAGGTGACGGACTCGGTCAGCAAGAAGACGAGTTATCTGGTGTTGGGCGAAAACCCCGGCTCGAAGTTGGAGAAGGCCAGGTCGCTGGGCGTGAAGGTGATTGGAGAAGAGGAACTGAAGAAGTTGGCTGGCGCGTAAAGGGTATAATTAAGGCATGGCTCAATCAGTTGCGCAAATCTCACGATTACATGGATTGGATAAAAAGGCGCGTCTGTCGCGCGCCGTGAGGGCATCCCTTTCCAATTTCCAAAATCGCGCGCTGGCCATGTATCCCGATGCCATCAGTCGGATCATCCTATACGGCTCGTACGCGCGCGGCGACGCGACGCCCGAATCGGATTTGGATGTGATGGTTGTCATTCGCAGGGAAAAGCAACCCACGAAGACTTACATTGGCGGTCCTGGGGATATCCGCTGGAAAAAACTGGTCAATGCCGCAGTGGACTCGATGGTGGATGATGGCCCATTTGTCTCGGTCATGGTGGTGGGAGAGGAAATGTATCAAAGTGAACTGCCTGTCACAGAGGCGGCCCGCGATGAGGGAATGGTCTTATGGACTGCCCAGCCGACATGAAATCCCCAGCCACATGGCTGGACCTGGCTGGGATAAAACTGGCTCATGCGCGGCAGATTTATGAAATCGGTCTGTACGACGATGCTCTCTCGCGCCTGTACTATGCAATGTATTATGCGGCGAAAGCGGCTTTGCTTTCCGAGGGATTGGACTTGCGAAGACATTCCTCGGCCATTGCAAAATTTCGTGAGTTGTTTGTGATCACGGGACGGGTGGACGCAAAATATCTGCATACCCTTGGGCAGGCGCAATCCGCCCGCGAGCGAAGCGACTATGCTCCCTTCGTGCCTGTGGATAAGGAGGGAGTGGAAGAGATGTTCAAAGCCGCTACGGCTTTCATCAAAAAGATCAAGGAATTGTTGAAATAAATCACCCCAAATCGTTTTCAGGAGGAATGCCATGAAAAAGGAAATGATCCTCGAACTCTTTCGGAAATTTGAAGAGGCATGTTATCTTTACCAGGGCCTCGAATGTTGGAGCGCGCGCGACTTGCAGGAAGTGTTGGGCTATACAAAGTGGGACAACTTTAAGAACATCATCGAAAAGGCCAGGACAGCCTGCGATAATGCAGGCGTTCCCGTATCGGATCATTTTGCCGATGTCGGGAAAATGATCGAAGTCGGCAAAGGCGGGCAAAGGGAAGTGGACGATTTCGCCCTCACGCGCTACGCCTGCTACCTGATCGCGCAAAACGGCGACCCGTCAAAAAACGAGATCGCATTTGCCCAAACCTATTTTGCCGTGCAGACCCGCAGGCAGGAGATCATCGAGCAACGCCTGCTGGACGTGGATCGCGTCTCCGCGCGCGATAAACTGTCGAAGTCGGAAAAGAAACTGTCGGGCATCATCTACGAGCGCGGCGTGGATGATCAAGGCTTTGCCATCATTCGTTCCAGGGGCGACCAGGCTCTCTTTGGCGGGTATGCCACCCACGAGATGAAAAAGAAGTTGTCGGTTCCAGAGAACAGGCCGCTGGCAGATTTTCTCCCAACGCTGACGATCAAGGCCAAGGACTTTGCAACCGAACTGACCAGTCATAACGTGATCGAAAAAGACTTGTCGGGCGAAAACCAAATCTCCAATGAGCACGTCGAGAACAACCAGGCTGTCCGCAAGATGTTGATCGAGCGCGGCGTCAAACCCGAGAGCCTGCCTCCTGCCGAAGATGTCAGAAAATTACAACGCAAATTGGACAAGGATGAAAAGAACCTGCTCAAGGATGTCAAAAAGAAGAGGGGATAACCAGTATCTGCGCGGAGGGCGCTATGAAAAAACGAATCATTGCTTTGACCCTGACACTCGCGATTTCGCTGGCATGTCAGGTGTTCGCCCCGCCGACGGAGCGCGATGGGATGGTGATCTCCGATTGCGCGGACATCGTCCGCGCGGTGGTCGAGATTCGGCCAGGCGAAGTTCCGCAAAGTTTGATGGAGACGAGAATCAAGCAAGGAGGGGAGTTCGACGCGAACGATTACTTCAAAGTCCTCAATCATATTTCCATGCAGGACGGATACGCGCTGGATTACGTTTATCCCATTGATTTTCTCGGTTCGTTTCCCTATTTGTACGCGCGTCCCGTTGACCAGGAGCCGTATGCCTCTTCCGCCGATGTTCCCGAAGGAACGGAATTGGGGAATTTCCGCGACCGTCTCGTCATCGAAGATATGGAACAGGGATACTTCGAATATGCCGTGATGGACATGCTGGCGCGTCAATTCTACCTGAACTGGCATGCCAATTACAACGATGCCGAGATCGTCTGCGATCGGGAAGCGGCGGATGCGATTATCGAGGGGATCAATTCAGGTGATTTTGGTTACAAGTTGGATGCCAAACAGAAAGCGCAAGCGCGTGCGATGACGAATATCGAACCCGCCGTCACATTGACTGGGGACAGCGCCATCGTGGAAGTGGTCATCTTCACCAAGTGGGGCGGCTTCTTCCGCCAGACCTATACCATCAGTCGTTCGTTCCCCCACACGTTTGAGGTGAAAGAGGAGAATTTGGTTGAGTACGATTGCGGGATCATGTTCTAACTTTCCCCGAACGCGAGTGCGTCGCACCTTCTCCCAGGATTCGCCTCGGGGTTAGGTGCGACGCACCCTCTTGCCCCTCAAAAACAAAACTCGGAGGCTCATCACCCCCGAGTTCTCATTTCCCAGGCTTTGGCCCGACGGTTTCCACGAAGCGCGGATCGTTGCAAATCTGAGCGGCTTGCTGAATATAGCCAAGAGATGTAAAATGGATATACAGGATATATCCAATGACAGCTAAAATCCTTGTTTCCTTCCCTCAGGAATTTCTCGATGCCATTGATCGTGTCGCGGCGGAAGAACATCGCTCGCGTAGCGAATTGGTCCGCGAGGCGCTACGGGCGTATCTGGAAACACGCTTGGTACGAAAAATGCGGCTAAAACAAATCGCAGATGGATACGCTCCCTATGGTGATTTTGCCGCCGAATTCGCTGCATGGGACATGGCAAGCGACGAAGCGTTAGCTAACTTTGAAAAAGAACTGGATAAGCCATGACACGCGGCGATATTGTTCTTGTCAATTTGCCACAAACCACAGATGGCGCTGGTCACGAACAGGTGGGAACACGACCAGCGCTCATTGTTCATGAGGACGCGACCAGTGATACCTTGTCAGTGGTGATGATTGTGCCGTTCACCAGCAATCTCAAGGCGCAACGGTTTCCACGAACGATCTTCATTGAACCTTCAAAAAGTAACGGCTTGGCTGTTCCATCTGTGCTGCTGGTCTTTCAACTGCGTGCAATTGACAGACAACGAGTGGGAAGAAAAATGGGTCATCTCGAAGATGAGTTGATGGAAAAAGTGAATCAGGAGATGAAGGATTTGTTAGGCTTGTGAAGGTCAGATCGTAAATCTCCTGTGATAAAATACCGCCCGACATAACCAAAGGACGCTCTGGGGGAGCAGGAGCCTTTGGCAAAACTTCTTTCGGAGAAAACCCATGCCTCGACGTTCCCTCCCTCGTCTCTACCAGGACGAGTTCTCTGGCTATTCGCTTGCCAGGTTTCAACAAGATTTACTTGCAGGTCTCACCGTCGCCGCGGTGGCGCTTCCGCTGGCGCTGGCGTTCGGGGTTGCCTCGGGCGCGTCTGCCGCGGCGGGACTCGTCACCGCCATTCTCGCGGGCTTCATCATGGGACTGCTGGCGGGCGCGCCGTACCAGATCAGCGGGCCAACGGGCGCGATGTCCGCGGTGCTGATCGTGCTAGTTAGTCGCTACGGCCTCGAAGGCATCTGGGTGGCGGGCCTCTTTTCGGGCGCGCTGCTGCTCCTCATCGGCCTCCTGCGTCTCGGCCGCTTCATCGCCTTCATTCCCTCCGCCGTCATCAGCGGCTTTACTTCGGGCATCGCCCTCATCATCTTCATCGGCCAGATTGACAATTTCCTCGGCGTGAACACTCCTGGAACCGAAACCGCCGCGCAAAAATTATTTGGATATTTTTCCGTGCCCTTCACCCTCGACTGGCACGCGCTGACCCTCGGACTGGTCGTCATCGGGACGATGGTATTCTGGCCGACGAAATGGAACGCGCGCTTCCCCGCTTCGCTCCTCGGCATCATCCTCGCCACGCTTCTTTCCTCGACTTTGGGTTGGTCCGCTTCGATGATCGGGGACATCCCCCGCACGCTTTTCCTCGCCGACCGCCTCAGCCTTGCCCACGTCCCCTGGACGAATCTCCCCGAATTCGTCGCCCCCGTGCTGACGATCACCGCGCTGGGCGCAGTCGAATCCCTGTTGTGCGGCGCGGTCGCCTCGAACATGACGGGCATCCGTTTGCAAGCCAACCAGGAACTCATCGCGCAGGGTGTGGGCAATATGCTCATCCCGTTCTTTGGCGGAGTCCCTGCCACGGCGGCCATCGCGCGCTCGAGTGTGGGCATCAAATCGGGCGGACAGACGCGCATGGTCAGCCTCATCCACGCGATTGGGTTGTTGCTCTCCATGTTTTTGCTCGCGCCGTACATGGCGCGCATCCCGCTGGCCGCGCTGGCGGGCGTGTTGATGGTCACCGCCGTCCGCATGAACGAGTGGCCCGCGATCCAGTTCATGTTCGGCAAACGCTTCAAGACCGACATGATCGCCTTCACGATCACCATGCTTGCCACCATCGTGCTCGACCTGACGCAGGCCATCCTGATCGGTTCGATCCTGGCGGGCGCGGTCTTCCTGAACAAAATCGCCAGCATTGACATTGACGTGCAGGAAGTGGACGCGGACAAACTCCGCCAGCGCGGCATCGAGACGGCGGGCAAATGCCAGCACGTGCGCGTCGCATTTCTCACGGGGCCGTTGTTCTTCGCGGCGACAGGCCAGTTCAACGAAGCCTTCCAAAACCTCGGCGACACGCACGCATTGATCCTCTCGATGCGCGGCGTCCCGCTGGTGGACTCGGCTGGACTTGAAGCCATCCACCGTCTGTACGAGCGACTGCACCAGCAGGGCGGCACGCTCATGTTTGCGGGCGTCCACGACAACGCATGCAACATGATGAAGCGCGGGGGCCTGACTCAAACTATCGGGTTGGAAAATTTCTTTTGGTCCAGCGACCAGGCCATTGTCGAGGCAGAGAAGCGAGGCTGTGGGTTCTGCTCGTGATTCGTCATTGCGAGGGCGTACCCGCCCGAAGCAATCTCCTCGTCGGCGCGGGGATTGCTCCCCGAAGGCTCGCAATGACGGCAAGTTGTCGAAGGTGCGACGCACTCGCGGCCGTGTCATCGGATATAATGGGGCAATCCCTTTTTAGGAGACTCGCATGGATTTCAAAAATACAGATGACGCCGTCACCCGCCGCATCCAGGCCTTCACCGAACGCGTCTCGATGCTCAAGGCGAACGATCTTTATTTCTACAACCAGCCTGTGCAGGAGATCCTGCCTGGGATGAAGGTGCGCGTGAACGGCCGCGAGATGGGGATGTACGCCTCGTACAGTTACCTGGGGCTGGTCAACCACCCGCGCATCAACGCGGCCGCCAAGGCCGCAGTGGACAAGTTCGGGACCGGCACGCACGGCGTCCGCACGTTGGCGGGGACGCTGACGATCCACACCGAACTCGAAGAGACGATCACCAATTTTAAACATGCAGAGGCGGCCATCACCTATAGTTCGGGCTACGCCACCAATCTGTCGGTCGTGTCCACGCTGATGGGACGCGGCGATTACGTCCTCTCGGATAAATTGAACCACGCCTCCATCGTGGACGGCTGCCTGATGTCGGGCGCGGAATTCCGCCGTTTCAAACACAACGATATGGCGCACCTGGAGACGATGCTCCAGAACGTGCCGGACGGCGCGGCGAAGATGGTTATTGCGGATTCGGTTTTTAGCATGGATGGCGATATTGTTGACCTGCCGAAGATGGTGGAGTTGTGCAAAAAGTACAACGCCTGGTTGATGGTGGACGAAGCGCATTCGGTGGGCGTGCTTGGAAAAAGAGGCACAGGCATCGAGGAGCATTTCGGCCTCGGCGATGTGATTGACATCAAGATGGGCACGTTGAGCAAGACCATCCCGTCGGTGGGCGGGTACGTGGCCGCGAAAAAAGAGATTGTCAACTATTTGCGCCATGCCAGCCGCGCCTACATCTTCTCTGCGGCGCTGCCGCCCGCGCAAGCCGCGGCCGCCAACGAATCTTTCAAAGTCATTTTGGATGAACCCTGGCGACTCGAACGCCTGAACGAAAATACCAAACAGTTTATCGGCGGACTCAAGAGCATGGGTTTCGACACCATGTTAACCGAGACGGCCATCGTCCCGGTGCTGTGCGGCGATGACGAAAGGGCTTTTGCCATCACGCGCGAGTGCCAGCACAATGACGTGTTCATTCTGCCGGTCGTATCGCCCGCCGTGCCGGAGGGAACCGCCCGCCTGCGCGCCACGGTCACGGCCGGGCACGATCCCAGCGAGATCGAACGCGCCATGGAGGTGATCGGGGAGGCGGGGAAGAAGTTGGGGATCATCAAGTAGGTAGACAGGTAGACACGTAGACACGTAAACAGGTAGACACGTAAACAAGGAAGCCTCCCAATAATTTGAGAGGCCTCCTATTCTTAACCTTGTGTGCCTGTGTACTTGTATACTTCACTTTATCGTTTCCAAATCCTTCACCAACACCTGCTTATCTTCCTCATCTTCCATTTTTTCTGCGAATGACCGCGCCTGCGCGAGATATTCGTTCATCTTCGCCTTGTTTCCCGCGACCATCTCGGCGCGGGCCAGGGACTCGTAGGCGTAGCCGATGTAGAATGGCTCGCCTCCCTGCGCGGCTTTCGGCGACATTTCCCCGTAGCATCGCGCGTTATCGGGCTGTCCCAGCAACGCAAAGACGCGCGCGACCTGCCAATAGCCAATGGAAAAATTTATCGGCGTCGCGTCCTCGCGTTGCGACCAGCGCCAGAGCGAGGCCATCGCAGTATGCAACATGGACAAATCTTCTTCAGGCGTGCGATTCGGATTGTCCATAAATCCCCAGGTTTTGTTGTAACGATCCGCCGCGAAGTATTTGTGCGCGGCTACGAGATCGAAGGTGGGTTGGTCGGGCATGGGAATCTCCTTTGGCAACGGGTAGTCTTCATACTTCTATTTTGAGTGGGTGGATGCGATATTCTCAATATAGAACACACAATTTGAACGCAGGTTTTCACTGACAACGCAACTCGGTAAGGGGGATGCTTCACTTGACAGTTCTGATAAATTGAATAGAATTAACCTTATAAATATACAAAGAAGGTTAATTCTATGGAAACGAACCTGGAGAATGCAGTCGGGATCTTCGAGAAATGGAAAGGGATCATGCGATCCTCGCAGATCTTCGAGCAGGGAATTCAACCGCGCACGCTGTATCAGATGCGTGACGAAGGGCTGGTAATTCAGGAAGGGCGCGGACTTTACCGCCTGGCAAATTCTCCCGCGTGGAGCGATCCGGACCTTGCGATCATCGCGTTGAGAATCCCAAAGGGGGTGATCTGCCTGATCTCCGCCCTTTATTTTCATAACATCACCACACAGATTCCTTATGAAGTTCACGTGGCGCTTCCAAAGGATTCGGAAAAACCGCGCATCGGCCATCCTCCCACTCGTTTTTATTGGATTTCTCCCCAACCTTTTAAAGCAGGAATCGAAATTCACATCAAAGACGACGTGGAAATAAAGATCTACAGCATTGCCAAAACCATCGCGGACTGTTTCAAGTTTCGCAACAAGATTGGGATGGATGTGGCGTTGGAAGCCCTGAAGGAGGGGCTGCGCGAAAAAAAATGCACCCCCGACCAGATCATGCGCTTTGCGCGCGTGGACAGGGTGGAACGGGTCATTCTTCCCTACCTGGAGGCGCTGGCGTGAATAAACCAATCAAGAATCTGGCCGCGTCCATTCATCAAAGGCTTCTGAACAAGTCGCATAAAACAGGCCAACCGTTCAACGAGCTGATCCAATATTACGGAATCGAAAGATTGCTCTACAGGCTTTCGATTTCAGAATACGCGGACCAATTTATCCTCAAAGGCGCATTGATGTTCGCTGTGTGAGGCATGGCAAATATGCGTCCCACCCGCGATATTGATCTGCTTGGACATGCCCCGAACGCGCTCGATCACATCCAGCGCCTGTTCGAAAAGGTTTGCGGGTTGAAAGTCCTGCCTGATGGTTTGGAATTCGATAAGAACATTCATGTTGGAAGAATTAAAGAAGATGCGGACTATGAAGGCGTCCGCGTAAACGTAATTGCCTGTTTGGAAAAAACGCAAATTCCCATTCAAATAGACATTGGCTTTGCGGATGTAGTCACTCCCGCTCCTGAAAATATGATGTACCCCACACTGCTTGATTTTCCCGCGCCGCAGATATTTGGCTATCCGCGTGAAACGATCATCGCTGAAAAATTCCAGGCCATGGCCGTTCTCGGCATCGCAAACAGCCGCATGAAGGATTTTCACGATGTCTGCGTGATGATTGAAGAATTCCAATATGACGGCGCAACCATGCAAAGGGCGCTGCAACGAACGTTCCAAAACCGGAAGACCGAATTGCCAGCGGAAGACCACGCGATTTTCTCATCGGAATTTGCGGAGGCTAAAACCGCTCAATGGAGCGCTTTCAATCGAAAGATCAAGCGGCTGAATGTTTCAGGAATGGGCCAGGCGATTGCCAAAATACAAGAATTTCTCTTTCCCATTCTTTCCGCCAGCAGAGAGGGAAAAGCGTTTGAGAAAAAGTGGGATAAAGGATGGAGATAGCAGGAATTGTGGTCGGGTTACTTTTGGTTCCATTTCTCAATCCTCCACCACAGCCGCGACCTCCAAAGGCTTGTGCGGTTCCACCTTCAACAACTTGAATCCCCATTGCACCGACGGCCCCACCAGCAACGCGAAGACCAGCGTGCCGATGCCCGCCGGCCCTCCCAACAGCCAGCCGATGCTGACGACAGTCACTTCGATACTGCCGCGCGCCAGGCGCAGGCTCAGTCCCGTCGTCCGTTTGATCGCCAGCATCATGCTGTCACGCGGACCCGCGCCCGCGTCCACGCCGATGTAGATGGCGCTGGCCAGGCCCATCAGCAGGATGGCGGTCAGCAGCATCGCGATTTGCAGGGGCAGGTTATCGGTCACGGACGGAATTCTCGCGAGCCAAAAATCCTCCCACGGGCCGATGGACAGGATGTTTACCAGCGTGCCCCAGCCGATCTTCTCGCGCAGGATCAGCGCGCCCGAGAGGACGGTAAAGCCCATGATGACGCTCATTGTTCCCACCGTGATGTGGATTATTTTCGAGAGCGCCACTTCCAGCACCGCCCAGGCGCTCGTGCCGAGGTTGCCGCGGATCATCAACGCGATGGCGATGCCGAACATCAGGAAACCGGCCTCGATGCGGAGAAGGTCTTTCGGGAAATTTTTCCAACGGATGGGTTTGAACAGGATGAAGGAGTTACTCATTCAATGTCAGCCTTTGTCGTTCCAATATTCTTTCATTAATTCCGCCACCCATTCGGGTTGGCGGATTTCCCCGCGCGGCAGGAATTCCTGCATCACGGGTTTGGTGTCGAGGACGGGCGTGCCATCCACCGCGTCCAGTCCCTGAACGAAGAGCACGCTTCCTTCCCGATGTAAAACGGATACCGTCCCCAGGCCGAGTCGGTTCGGACGGTTCTTGCCGCGCTGGGCCAGGATGCCCACCTTCGGCCAGTTGGGATTATTGCGCGGGTGACGCGCCCCGCTGACGATCCTGCTCTCGTCCACTTTGTCGAAATAAAAGATGACCTCCGCGTGCGAAAAATCCTCGATGCCTTGCAAGGCTTCCTCGCCGATCTCGATCACGATCTCCGAGACGATCCCACCCCAGTTGTCATCCTCGACAGTTTTCCTCGAGTTGCGAACAAATCCAATTGGCCGAACAATAATCTCCATAACGCCTCGCCAATTACCAATTACCAATTACCAATTACCAATTACCAATTACCAATTACCTATCCGCCCACCACAACCCAAAGCGATAGCCAACCCAGCCAACCGCGAGACCTGTCACCACGTCGAGGATGTAATGCTGTCCCGTGAATAGCGTGGAGAGCGAGATGATGACCAGGATGACGATCCACAACCAGCGCAGGCGCGGATGCCACAGGCTGTAAAACAACGCCAGCAGTGCCGTGA
>Ga0210049_1003398_pt1 | contig 14343 bp, 17 predicted proteins | sample CryGeyCG2014_300_2_FD_183964 | JGI IMG/M metagenome (GOLD analysis project Ga0210049, IMG submission 183964) | Groundwater microbial communities from aquifer - Crystal Geyser CG06_land_8/20/14_3.00 (SPAdes) (version 2) | ecosystem: Environmental > Aquatic > Deep subsurface > Groundwater | place...
CTAAAAGTATTTGGTTTTAACTGGCCATTTGAAACAGAAAGATGTCCAGTAAAATCGCAAGGATATTATTATTCTCGGGCCAAAGTTTGTTTATCTATCAATCACTTTAATAATGTGAAGTATTATGCGGAAAGGTTATTGTGGTGTTTGGCCTCAGGCACGCCTTGTGTGGCCAAAAGGACGCCTAATTTAGAATTTTTAGAAGGCACACATTTATTGCCGTTTGATGATATGGACGAGTGCGTAAGATTAGTTGGTGCGGTATTAGACAGCCCCCATCAATTTGACGCTATGGCCAGCAGGGCTTTAAGTGAAGTGATGAAAAATCACACTTGGACAAATAGATTTAAGCAATTAAGAAAGGATTTGAATGTTTAAACGATTTGCTATTTTAGGGGAAATTGGTTCAGGTAATTTGGGCGATGATTTAGGTTATATGCTTTTAAAAAAATAGAAGAATTTGTGAAGAGTTATAAAGGAGGATTATGAACTTAAATCAAATTAAAAAAGCATTAAAACACGAATTACAAATAGCAATTGACGCTGGGGAGATGATGCTTGTCAGCCATCAGTTGGATATTCAATTAAAAAGTGGGGCAAGGATTAAACTGGAAGGCGATAATTTGACGCAAATTGAGAAAGAAATAGAAAATCACAAACAGACTATTCAGACCTTACGGGAAAATATCGCTTTGATGAAAAAGAAAATGGAATTATTGGAAAAATATGATGGGAACTTTGTTACAACAGAGAGCAGTTAAAAATTTGGTGGAAAATGGCGGAAAATCAGTATCTGGAGCAATGAGAAAAGCAAACTATTCACCGGCAACTGCTAAAACTCCAAAAAAATTAACTCAATCTAAATATTATCAGAGGATACTTAAAAAGTATCTACCAATTAACAAAATTTTAAGAGTTCATAATCAAGGGCTTGAAGCCAATAAAGTCATCTCTGCTCAAGTTTTTCCCGGGGGTAAAGATGGCAAACCGATTAACGATTTTATCGAAGTTCCCGACTGGCAAAGCAGAGCCAAGTTTGTAGAAATGGCCTATAAAAGATTAGGGTTTGATAATGTGGTTGAGCTTGGGCTTCACTTCCACCAGCACATAGAAAGCCAGCGAGAAAAGTATGAAGTATAAGGAAATTTTTGAAGATAATTTTTCAATAATCAACAAAGAGAGCCAAGTTGTCCCTTTTATTTTAAATAAAATCCAGAACAAATATCTATTAGAAGACAGCACTCAAAAAGATATAATTTTAAAAGCCAGACAACAGGGCTTTTCGTCTTTAATACTGGCGGAGTTTGCCGCTGATTTTATTTTAAAAGACAATTCTCGATTAGCGATTGTGGCCGATATTTCAGATAATGCGGAAGAATTGCTGGAGCGGGCAAAATTTTTTATCAAATCCTACGAGGAAAAGTGGGAGTTAAAAGTTCCCTTAAAATACAACTCTAAATATGAGATGGTTAATGAAGCAACCAATTCAAAATATACTATTGGCACGGCGGAGAACTACGACTTTGGGCGTTCAAAAACGATTACTAAACTTCACTTATCGGAAGCGGCTTTTTACAAGCAACTAAACAAAGTATTGGCCGCCGCCACTCAAGCGGTGGTGCCTACAGGTAAAACCACTATTGAAACCACCGCTAATGGATTTAATGAATTTAAAACACTTTGGGATCAGGCGGTGAGGGGTGAGGCAGGATATAAGCCGCTATTTTACAAAGCCAGCGATTTTTATTCGGCTGAATTTTTAGAACAAAAGAAAAAAGAACTTGGTAAAATGTTTCCTCAAGAATATCCCGAAACACCCGAGGAGGCATTTCTGACCTCGGGTGAACAATACTTTGATAATTTAATGCTTCAAGAACACTTAAAGGCAACTCAAACACCAATGACAGAGGGGGTACAGTATGTTTAAACAATATCGCCGACTGAAAAATGAATTTATTGTTGTTGGCGGCGACACAGCGGCAGGCGGATTGGACTATTCAGCGCTTCAGTTTCTTTCTGCTACCAATTTAGATGTGCCTTTGGTCTATTATTCAAAGAAGATGGCTTCAGAGATGACTAATGAGCTTTTTCCTGTTCTAAATAAAATTTTTGAGGAAACGGGATATAGACCAGTGGTGGCTTATGAAAGACAAAATGGAGGCCTCTTTGAAATGGAGCGATTGGCTTCGTTAAACCGAGCCAATAAGTTCGAAGTCTTTAAAATGCCTTCCTTTGGACGCACAGAAGCCCCAGAGGCAGTTCGATATGGCTGGGATACCAATACTGCCACTCGCCCTAAAATGTTGTCAGATTTAAAAGATGCCGTAGATAAAAAACTAATTACAATTTATGACAAAGAAACCGTCAATGAAATGTTTGCTTTTGTGGTAATGCAAACTTCGTCAAGCTGGAAAGCCCAAGCGGAAAGCGGAGCGCACGATGATTTAATAATGGCTTTGGCAATCGCTTGGCAATTATACCAAATATGTCCCAAGCCCTCACAAGTAGGGATTGAACAGGAGGCGCAGCGTGTCGTCAGACAAAGACAAAACGAACCATATTTTGAATAATCCGATATTCTGTCCGCACTGCAATACCATACAAGCCAAGCGGGGATTTTTAGTTTTAGAGTTTAAAAAAGAACAGTATTTTATTGCCCAGTGCTGGAGTTGCAAAGAAAAATATATCATTGATAAAAAGTGGCGAACGGCGAAAATCTTTTAAGCTCTTGACAAAAAGCTAAAAGTATGCTATAATGTAAATAAATAAACGGATATGTCCTTTACGGGTAGCCGTATAAGTATGACTCCCAAATGCTGGGAGTTTTTTTGATAACTAAAAAAGACCTCATTGACAGAATAAATAAAGGCTTCCAAACAACTTATGAGTTCCATAGGCCTCTTTTTGCTCAATGGAACAGAAACTTTAAAATGTATAAGGGCAAAACACCCGAGCGGAAGTATAAGTCAGAAGCCAATTTTCACGTGCCTTACGCCGCTACTTTGGCCGATAGCGTCTGGCCAATTCTGACCTCAAGACTGCCTTTTGCTAAAGTTGAGGGGCGCAATCCTGAACGGGATTATCCCGCCGCTGATTTGATGGGCGAACTTTTAGACTATACCTACGATATCAATAATTTTGAATATAAATTCTTGATGTGGCAGAAAAATACTTTCTATTTTGATACTGCTTGGTTAAAGGTAGGTTGGGACTATCAAGACGCCAAAACAGACCACCCCAAACTGGAGATTATTGATTCAAATTATGTTTTACCTCATAGGCGTAAATTAGAACTCGATGACCGCTGGCCGATATATCACTTTAGAGAGATGACCAAATCAGAGATGCTCGAGGCGGGATATAACAAAGACGCCATTAAAACTTTGAGTGATTCTAAACTTGGCAGTTCGGAATATCGCCGCAAAACTTTACAAGCAATGGGAGTCAGCACAGAGGGGGGAGAGTCCACGCACAAATCAGATGACTTGTATATGGTAGTGGAGGCGTGGCTCAAGATGAACCTTGAAGAAGATGAACTTGGGGAAGAGAGAATGTGCCGAGTCGTAATAGCCAACGAGGAAACGGACATCACACCCAAACCAATTAAAAATAAAAAGAAATATGAGTCGCCTTATAAACACGATTACTTTCCTTTTGTGCCGCTTTATTTCAACAAAGATGCCGCCTTCTTTCACGGCGAATCTTTAATTGGTGAGATTTATTCTCAAGGTCAAGAATTAAATGCTCTTGAGAATATGAAAGCGGATAACTATAAACGCAGAAATAATCCACCTTTAAAAATTAGACGAAGCGGCAATGTGGATTTGGGAACTTTAAAATATGTTAATTCCGCCCCTTGGCTGGTCAATGAGCAGGACGATATTGTCGAGCATAATTTGGCGGACTTAGCCCCTTCAATCGACAATCAGCAAAGAATGATACGGGCGACGATGCAAAATAGAGTAGGCGCTAATGATGTTTTGTTGGTAACCGATGATATATCTCTTAAGGGCGGAGATACCTATGGCGGGGCGGCGATTGCCAATGAGAATACCAAATTAAGATTTAGACCGCAGGCAATTTTGATTGATACGGCGATTACAAGAGTAGGAGAACTTTGCATCGCTTTATATCAAGACCCTAATTTGTTTGACCGAGCTAAGGCAATAGCGATTGCCGATAAGGAAGGCAATATAAAATTAGAAAATATCAAACCCTCGGATGTTACTGGCGATTTGGTTTATAAAGTTCAGTCATCTTCAACCTTAGCGGAAAGCGCCACTAATAAATTAGCTAAACTTTTAAACATTAAAGAACTTTATGCCGATAATATGGAACTGAAACACGAAGTTTTAGATAAAGAGATTTTCAAAGCGGCTGACCTTGATTATGAGTCAATCTTCAAAACAATAGATGAACAGAAAATGGACTTGGTGTTTAAGTTGAGGGAATTGATCGCCACTGCCCAAAAGCCGGGCTTTGAGCAACAGCCAGAGCAAGTAAAACAAGGAGTATTGGCCCAGATAGATAAGATTAAGACAATGTTAGGCGGAGAACAGGCACCAATGCCGGCAGAACAACCTGGCGTAGCGCCAGAAGGTCAACCATCGCCAGCAGAACAAATGGAGAGCCAATGACTTTAGCTAAAGAGCAAAAAAACAAAGCGATTGCTGTTAAAGATATGATTGAAACAACTGGCTGGGAAATTGTGGCAAAAGAGTTGACGGAGGAAGGCGATAAATTAAATCAAGAATTGATTAAATCCAATGACCCAGCAGAAGATACACGGCTAAAAGCGGAGATTAGGGCAATCAGCAAATTGATAAATAAAATCGCATTTTACAATTCTATTAAGACTTAATGGGTTGATGACTGGAAGGCGGCACTCCCAAAACTGCCGTATGACTGGGGGAAACTCCAGTCACCAGTCCATTAGGACAGGTCAAATTTCAACGGCATAGCTCACCGTTCAATAAATTAAGAGCATTAGAGAGGAGACCATTATGCCAGAGGAAGATCTGGAGGCTCAAAACGCCGGTGAAGGGACACCGGAGCCCGCACAGCCCGAGGGTGGAGAACAAAAAACCGATCAGCCTGCTGAAGCACCAGCAGAACCTGATGAAAAAGAGGAGAAAAAAGAGAGGGACTTCGAGAAAGGAATGTATAAGTGGCGCGAGAAAGCCCGTGCTTTAGAGACAGAAATAAAAGCATTGCGCCAGCCAGCGGCACCCGAGCCGACTGGTGAAGAGGAAGAACAAGCCCAAAAGGAAGCGGTAAAACTCCTACGCAATGTTATTGCTGAAGAGTTGAAGCCCGTTACTACACGGCTTGAAGCTTCCGAGAGAGACAAGGCGATTGAGGAGGTAGGGAAAATGCCTTACGCCGGAGATTTCACCGATGAAATTTTCGAGAAGGTAAAAGCCTTGCCAGACAATATGTCGTTTAGCGAACGCTTAAAGCGGGGCTACAATGACACAATCGCTGAGAATATCTCAAACATCATCTCCAATAATCGTGAAGCTGGAAAGGAAGAGGCATACGACAACCAAGCGGGCAAAAAACAGCCTGTGATGGGAGGAGAGCCTTCTAAGTCCGGCGGCGAAGAAGAGAAATCTCTGCTTGAGAGATACAAGGCGGGTGAGCTTACCCCGCAGGAATACCTTGAGCACAGAGATGAAATTGACAAGTTAAGAAAAGCCGAACTTGGTATCTAAATGGTGGATGCCAAAGCTATGGATTTAGCGCTGATAAGTCGATCAAGTTTGTAACTAATTTTTTTGAGGAAAAACAATGGGTTACGGTTTGTAAAAGAGCCGTATTAAAACAATGAATATGCTGGAAAATCCTAAAGCCAATCGTGCTAATTAAGCAAAAATTGAAAGGATAATAATGGATAATCAGCAGATAAGACAAATAAGAGCCATCACTTATTTAGAAGGAATAATTGATGGAGAAGGTTGCTTAACAATCAACGCTAATAGCCATTCTAAGAAATTCAGTCCATTGGTTCAGATTACTAATACTAATCCGATACTAATAGATTACTGTATCGAACAGCTCAAAGTTCTTGATTTACCATTCCATATTTCAGTATTTAATCGTTCAACTATTAAATCTTTTTATAAACCAAGAATAAATATCACCGCAACAGGGTTAAAAAGATGTAAAAAATGGTTAGAAAAGTTAAAGCCGATAGCGAAAGCGAAACAAAGAGATATAATACTGAAATTTATACAAAGCCGTTTAGAAGCAATTGACAGATTCCCTGCGAAAAAACCATATACAGTAGACGAAATAGAATTAGTTAATCAGATTAGAGAATATAATCATCACGGTATAGAGACGAAGTTAAAATATCTTGATTTAGAAAGTCCAAAACAAGATTATTGGGATTTCAGATTAAGAAAAACCAAAGAATTGCTGCAAAAAGGATGGACACAAAAGAAAATAGCGAGTTATTTCAAGGTTGACCCAAGTTCTATTAGCGAATGGTTGAAGAAAAATAAATCTTATTTGTAAATCTCAACGACTACCATCATTGCTCTGAGAAGAGAAGGTATAGTCTGAGCTTTATCGAGAGATAAAGATTAACATAACTGACATCTCAAATGACCACAACGACCCACGCAAAGTTTCTGCCCGAGATTATTACCCCATAGTCTCGTAATTCAGCTCAAATGCAGGAAACTCCCAAGAGGCAAAAGCTGTAAAGCTTAGCACTAACGGACAATCAGCAGGGCAAGAAGATACGGGTTAGTCCCACTCAGCCCTCAACGACTAAACGCTGAACACCTATAAGGTGAAGGTATAGTCTGATCTCATAGGAAACTATGAGCTAACATAAAATGATGGGGCGAAGCAATTGTGGCTCGTGATCAAAATATGGTCATCTCTAAACTCGTTGATCGTAAAGATGCTGATGTGAAGGCAGGCGGGACTAAGATTAACTTTCCTTTGGTTAGTGAACTTACTACCACTGCCGTTTCCGACAATACACCGGTCACATTCCAAGCAAATACGGAGACTGAAGTTGAATTGTCTTTGAATAGACACTTCGAATCTTCGTTTATGCTGCAGGATAAAACCCGCATTCAGTCGAAGTATGAATTGGCCCGACTGTATGGGCAAAAAGCAGGTCAAGCTTTAATGGATAAAATTGAAGTTGACTTGGCCGGCCTTTACTCTGGTTTAACCCAGACACAAGGCACCGGTACGACTGCTTTGACTGAAGCGATGATTGTCCGGGCTATTCAGTATCTTGATGACGCCAAAGCGCCTCAAACAGAGCGATATTTTGTCTGCAAACCGGCGGCGATGAACAATCTCCGTCAAATTGCTCGATTTACTGAATTTCAGACAACCGGCGGAAGCAAAGCTCCGATGGTCGGAGGACAAAGAGGATTTGTGGTTAATTTGTTTGGTGTTGATGTCCATGTTACTACCAACATCCAACAGGTATCTGGCACGCCAGATATCATTCACAATCTCTTGTTCCACCGTTCGGCCTTTGCGCTTGCAATGCAGAAAGATATTTCCGTCGAGGAAGACCGCAGGCCTGATTATTTGGGCACTGGGTATGTCGCTTCTGCTTTGTGGGGTTACACCGAAATGAGAGACGATCACGCAGTTGATTTGAGAACAGTTATTTCATCTTAATAGATGACCACCTGAGCACCAACCGATGAAAAAATAGTCGGAAATGGCCTCAGGGGTGATAAATTAAGTTCCTCGCTGAAGCGAGGTTAAGAAAGGAGGCCGGAATGGCCAAAAATTACATCCAGCGTCTTCAAGAAGAAAATGAAGCGCTGAAAACAGACAACGAAGAACTTGGAAAAAAGTTCGAAGAATTGAGCAAAAAGGTCGAGGAAATTAAAAAGATGGAGGCAACCGCAGTTAAAGAGACTAAACAAGCGGCAGAAACCCCATTACCAGCAATCAATGATTTGGAACAGGAAATTGTCGTATCTATTGAAAGAGAAAAAGAACCTGATGCGCAAGGCCGAGCAATTTATACCAAACATCAAATGAAAAAAAAGGACGCTTTAGAGGCATTGATAACTTATTACGCTAACAGAAGAAATAAAGCTGTCCCGACGCCTGATCCATTAGACCCAGTCAGAAACTGCGCTCCAGTCTTTGCCAGAATAACCAAAAGAGATGTTTCCACTGGCAGGAAAATGATTGCCTATAATGTTATGCCTTTATGGACGGCGGCAGAGAGAGCGATTGAAGGCAAAGTGGTCGAGCTTATCTCTCAAGCCGAATATGAAAAAGTGATGGCGTTGAAATACGCCGATGAGGAGAAGTTTAGAAAAGAATATAACGAGAAAAAAATACAAGCGGCAATAAAAACGCTTGAAAGTGTTTGAAAGGAGACAAATGTATCAATTTGAGAATATGGCCGATAACGACGAGTCGGTCATTGTAAACCGACCTGGCAAGCTTATCAGCGTAACTATCAACCAAAAAGGGGCAACAGGCAATAAACTATCCCTTTGGGATGGGGCTGACGCTAATGGCAGAGAAATCGCTGCCATAGATACGACAGTTTCGTTGGGCAACTTTGATTTCAATGTAGTTTGTATGAAGGGATTGTTTGCCAAAATGGCCACAGGAACAGCAGCCAATGTCACAATTATTTACGACTGAAAAAGTCGAAACAATTAAAAACGCTCCTAAGGTTAGGATAAAGACTGAAAACTTGCAGGAAAAAGACTTATGGGTTAATGGTTTGAAAAAGATAATTACCCATAATAATAGAGATGGTTATGAAATTGGCACTTATAAATGCGTCAAATGCGGTCAGGAAATATCAGTCAATAAATCATTATTGGGTTTTGATAAATGGTGCGCCTGTGGCGGCCGACTGGATTTAAAGGATAAGATGAAAAGAAGCCAAGTTGAGGAAATTGTATCAAGACAAGTGGCTTATGCTTGCCCAAAGTGTGGCAAAATCTATCGCTGGCCGACAGATTGTTGTCTTGCCAAAGGAAAATTAACCCCAGGAGAAGTATTTGAGTTTAATATAAGGAGACCAAGATGGCCAAAACTTATAGCCAGTTAAAAAATATCTGTATTAGAAAAACTAAAGATAATTCCCCTGACGCTGTCAGCGGTTTTGAGGAAGATTTGAATATCGCTCAGCAGATTATTGCTTCATTGAGGGATTGGCCAGAACTTTACCAAACGCCTGGCACTTTATCTTTAGTAGATGGGACGGAAAAGTATAGTTTGGCTTCAGATGTTGATGAGATTGAGCAGATGAGAATTACTTCGCCAACCGACTATGAGAAAGAATTGCCAGAAGAGAGCAAGGAAGCTCATCGCGCTGTCCACCCTGTTACTTCCAATGACTCTAAAGCTGTGCCGAGTTACTGGTATTTTGACGAACCCTCCATCAGCAGTACTAATGTTGAAACCAAACAAGTCGGGTTCTATCCCATACCAGAACAGGCATACACCGTAACTTATTCTTACAAGAGAACTATCCCCGAGATGTCCGCTGATGGAAGCTATCCATTCTTCAATTCAAAATATCACGATATTTTAGCCGATTATGCCATTTGGCAGTATTACGAAAGAGAACCAGATGAGGCGGGCAATCCGCTTTATTGGCAAAACAAATGGGAGCAAGGCAAACAAAGAATGTTGGAGACTTATTATTCACAAAGCAAACACTTAAAGCCCATTCCTGGGCCAGACCAATATGAGGTAGTTTGATGGGATATTTTAGCGGTTTAAAACAATCTAAATACCGAACTGTGCCTATTTACAGCAGAAGAGCTTTAGAAATGGAGATTAAAGACTTTTCTTTGGGTATCAACACCAGAGATGACCAGCTTTTAATTGACGACAAAGAACTAAGCAATGGACAAAATATAGTTATTGACCGCGGGGGAACAATCAGTAAAAAGACGGGGACAACACTTTATGGCAATTTTTTAGGAACGACAACGGGGATTTTGGGTCTTTTTAACTTTGTCAATGCCGCCGGGACGCAGGAAAGGTTGGCAGTTTATGACACCAGTATTTATCGAGATGTGGCAGGAACTTGGACAGCTTTGACTGGGGCGACAATGACTACCAATAAGGCGGCAGATGGAGCTTACTTTCCCCTTACCGATAAGTTTTACATTCTTAACGGCACCGATGCGGTGGTTAAATATACCTCTGGGGCTTCGGCTGACCAGACAGACTCAAGTTTTAAAAAAGGCAAATATCTTGTTCATTTCAAAAACCATCTTTTAGTGGCGGGGGTCTCTGGGCAGGAAGATTATATCTGGTACACCGATTTGGGAGTGGATACTTTTTCCGCCAATAATTATTTTCGGGTAGAAGGAGAAGTTACTGGACTAATCGTTTATTATGATGTTCTTTTAATCTTTACCAAAAACAAAATCTATCGCCTTCAAAACTTTACTTTTGATGGGGTGGCAGCGGGACCAGAAGCTGTTTTCCCTTTGCCTGTTGACTTTGGGACGATTGCTTCCCGAACTATTAAAAAGGTTAATAATTTTATTTATTTTTTGGGTCAATCTCACGACAAAAAAGCCCATATCTATAAAACAGATGGGTATAAGGCAATTATAGTTTCTGACCGTATTGATACGACAATGAACGGAGTGGCAACAGGTCAGCTTTCCAGCGCTTGCAGTGGGGAAGACGGCAAATACTATCGTCTGTCAGTGGCGGAAAGCGGGCAAACAACCAATAACCTTGAAATTGTCTACGATACAGCACGGGGAATTTTTGTTTCCTTTAATCGGAAGTTAATTGCTGGACGAGCCGATTATGCCTGTTATATGACTTCAGAAACTTCAGGAAAGTGGGACATTTACGCAGGGACGCAAGGGACAGGACAGGTTTTTGAACTTCATCAACAAAATTATGAGGAATTGGCAGAAGAAAGATATTTGACTTTAGGATCAATTAATCAGGCAATTGATAGCAACTCTGCCAAAAGAGCGGCTCAATCATTTAAATTAAGCAATTATAATACAACCGAAACTATCACACTTACTCAATTATATTTACGGTTAAAAAAAGTAGCTGGAACAACAACTGAATTGACTATCAGGATAGAAACTGACAGCAGCGGTGTTCCTTCAGGAACTTTGGCCGATGATGATGCCACAGCAACTATTTCTGCTTTTACTGATACTTCTTATCTCTATAAAAAGGTATCTTTTAGCGGCGTAACTTTATCTGGCAATACTACATATTGGATAGTAGTTCAACACACAACTGAAGGTTCGGGTAGTTCTCAATATGCTTGGTCTGGTGATCCTTGCGTTCCTACTTACACAAATGGCAATATGGCTTATTATGCTTCTGGCGCTTGGACAGCAGATACAGGAACAGATTTGAACTTTGTTTTATATGTCCAGTCAGCGATTGATAGTTATGCCGACAGCAAATTATTTTCACCAGCAGGAGTAGGGAAAGAGTTTCGCCTCCATAAGTTTATGTCTCTTTTTTCGACAGCGGCAAGCTATAATGCGGAAATTGGGATTTCTACTGGCGTCTATTCAACCTTCAATATTTTTTTTGTTAATTTAGCTGATACCACAGCGGCTACTTGGGGAGGAGGAAAAAAGTGGAAAGGAGAAGCTATGTGGGGAGGCAACAAAGCCCTCAATTACTTTTGGAAATCTACTTCGGGGATAATGGGTCGAAATTTAAAAATAAGAGTAAGAAACAGAAAAGCCAACCAGCCATTTACTTTTAATGGCTTGCGGGCAGTTATTACTCGTAAAGCAAAATTTAGATAAGGAGAAAAAATGGGAAAATACACAGCGACTAATTTACCAAATGACGGCGAATCGATAGACGCTGCCGATGTCAACACCGACTTACAGGGTATAATTGATGAATTTAATGGTAATATTGAAAATGACAATATTAAATCTACTGCTGCAATTGCTTTCTCAAAGCTGGCTACCGATGCTTGGACTGCCAATGTGCCTGCTTGGACAGGTGCAACTACCAATCCAGTAATAGGCAATGGAGTGCTTATTGGAAGATCCATTAAGATTGGACGGATTGTTACTTTTTCTTTCGTTATTATAGCGGGTTCAACAACAACTTTTGGAAGTGGTCAGTATGCTATTTCATTACCTTATACAGCTGCCACAGTTACTAATCAAGTTTGGTCAGGTATCGCTGCAATGTATGATGCTAATAATGTAGATTATCTTGGTAAGATTTGTGTTGATTCTGCCGCTACGACATTAAATATCTCCCTTGAGGGAGCTACTAACAAGTGGGGTCCAACTGCTCCTTTTACAATGGTTGATGGAGACCAAGTAGATGGAACAGTCACTTATGAAAGTGCAGCATAAGGAGAAAATATGACAAGAGAACAATTAGCAGAACTTTATGGTCGTCATCAAGGTAGGGCTTTAACAGAGCAAGATATTGCCGCTTTGGGCGGTTATGGCGGGCAATGGTCGCAGATGTCCCCCCAACAATTTGAGCAAAATGTTATTTTTCCGTCTGGCGAATATAAAAGCCGTCAAAACCAATTATTAAGAGGAGAAATATCGGCTATTTACGACCCTATGCTTAAAGCAAGTAAGGCTTCGATTGGCGCTCAAAAAGGAGCGCTGGGGCTTGATTTTGAAGACCTTAAAAAGCGATTAAGGGAAGTAGCGGGAGTATCAAAGGCAGGTTTAACTGAAAGTATGAGTCGTTATGGATTGCTACGGTCAGGGAGAACAGCGGCAGGTATAGGAAAAATACAGGAAACTTTGGCTTCAGATATTGGCAAAGCAGATATACAAAGGACGATTGCCGAAGCAAATTTAACTTTACAGGGCGCGCAATTTGAGGCTGATATTCGTGGTAGGGGATTGGCTGAATTTGAGAAGTTGAGACCTGGTTCTTTAGAACAACAGCAACTACAATTACAACGGGAATTGCAGAAGTTTAACATTGATATAAACCAATTCAAAACCTTTACCGACTTTTCTGCCAACCCGTTTGCCAGTGAAAGTCTGGAATCTAACAGAGACCTTTATCGCCAATTATTAGAGAAATTAGGTTTAACCGTAACGTAAGGAGTAAATATGCCAACAGTTAATTTAGACGAATTTATCGCAGGGCAAAAACAAAAACGAGAAGAAATTACTAATTTTTGGCGTGAGAAGGGTTATGAGAGAACGCCAGATGGGAAGTGGGTGAAAACCCAAACCGCAGAACCAGAACCCACTCCAGGAACTTGGGGGACAAGGGGTTGGACTCAAGATCCATCGGGCAAATGGATAAGAGAGCCAGAAGAGAAAAAAACTAAAGAAACTGATATTTTAGATAATTTTTACTCGAGATTACGATCTTATCAAACAAAAATGCCTGAAGAAGAGGGGCAATTCAGAGATTGGCGAGATATGATAAATGATCAAATGATTACTGAATTTGGTGGATTTATTGAGCCAGAGGATATTGCCAGACAAATTAGAGAATTTTATCGAACTCCTACCGAAAGAAAAACAGGAAAACCATTAACTAAGTTTCAAGAATTAGAAAGACGTCACAATCAACTTACTTCTCAGATGGAAGAAGCTCAAAAAGAATCAGAAAAATATCAACGACTTCTTAAAATGTCTCCAATTCGACAACTATTCTCAAAGGAATTGTGGCAAGAACGATTTCGAAAATGATTAGATTATATAATACAGAAAAATCTAAAATTAGACTTTATTCTGATGAAAAAATTAAATTATATCCCGAAGAAAAGAAGCTTACACCCCAACAGGAAATTCGGGCTATTTTGCCCAGTGGTTATCAATCTCAAGAGATAACAAGATCTCCCGAAGAACAATTTTTGAAGATGCCTTGGTATAAACAGTTATTTACTAAGAGATTCGCCAAGGAGTTGCCAGAGGCTACTGGTCTTGATCTTTTATATAAATGGCTTGGGAAAGCTCCTGCGGCGGCCATTGCCCCTTATGTTGTGCCGAAAAAGGAATTGCCCAGTGTGGTTGAGGAATTGGTGGGGGGGGTTAAAACCAAACCGCCATCTAAAGCTAAAGAATTTTTAGAAGCCGCTTTGGCCTATTCGATGGTTGCGCCTGTGGGAAAAATTACAGGAGTAGCAAAGCCGTTAGTCAATTTAGTTGGGAAAAAAGCTCCAGTATTAGCTAAACCCCTAATGAAGTTTTTACCTGAAGCTTTACAGAAAATTTTAACAAAACCAATCGGAAGAAAAATTGAAAAGGAAGTAATCGAAGAAGCGCCAAAGATAATTTCTAAACCAGCAAGAGTTATACCAGAAGTTAAACCAAAGCCAGAGTTGCCAGAAGTGGTTGCTCCAAAGCCAATAGTGGCTAAAATTACTCCAGAACT
>Ga0210049_1003400_pt1 | contig 14337 bp, 19 predicted proteins | sample CryGeyCG2014_300_2_FD_183964 | JGI IMG/M metagenome (GOLD analysis project Ga0210049, IMG submission 183964) | Groundwater microbial communities from aquifer - Crystal Geyser CG06_land_8/20/14_3.00 (SPAdes) (version 2) | ecosystem: Environmental > Aquatic > Deep subsurface > Groundwater | place...
CCGTAAATCGGCAAATCCGACGGAGGAGACGCGTATTTTATTATTTTAACCTTATCCATTTTAAATCAATTCTAATTCTCTCGACAATAACTCTTCTAAAACCTCGTGATAAATAGAAATAATTTTTTTATATTCAACCGCCTGAAGATGAAAATCCGCCTCGTGAACAAGCCTGTTTCTCAACTTGTGAGCTTCCCATAAATCATTGAGATTATCTATCTCGCTGGGATGAATTGATTTCATTCTTTCGCCCATATCATTCCCTGGATAGCCGTGTTCTTTTAAAATCTCGTCAACCAAACTGTCGGCTTCAATAATCGCCAGCCGCAAATCGCGTTCATCGCCGGATTTTATTCTTTCCAATAATTTACTCCAATTTTTGTTAATCAATTCCCGATGCTTGATTATCTGCTTATACTTGCCATCGGTCACTTTTATTGCCTTAAGAAGATTGATCGTTTTGGTAGGAGTTAATTTTTGTCTAAATATGGAAGATTTTACCATTAACCAAATAATAGCAGCAACCAACACCAATATTAAAACAATTAAAATAATTTGTAGAGTTAATATCATGCTAATGTTGTATAAATTTATAAGCGAAACCCAATGTTGAGCGAAATAAATTTATCTACAACATTGAGCATCGAGCACTCAAAGCGTTGAGTGCTCGGTAAAGGTTTTATAGTGAAAAATTCTACGTCTTTGGCTTGAATTTTTCAATAAAGCCCTTTATTCTTCTTCGAATATCGGCAAGCCGGCGGGCGACCCCATGCGCTTACTTTCTGTTCTTTCAATGTGTGGCGAAATCAATATACGCTCGCCCGGAACATGATAAATGGTGGCGAGCTCAGAAGTGACCAAAATTAAAGTTTTTGATTTATTGTTAAAATTAAAAATGTGGGATGTAAAAAATTTACCGAACGGCAATTTTTCCGGAAACATTCGTTTCCTATAATTATTTAATAATCGCTGCTTTCTCGTTTCAAGCCTTTCCGCGTAATAAAAATAAGGGAATAAATAATTTTTAATCAATGCCCATAATTTAACGTTGTGCTTAAAAGAATTTGATTCAGCGGAAGAATATTGGTTTAAAGTGCCCATAACGCTCTTAATGGCAAAATTCATATTAAAAATAGAATTGGGAGCAATATAAAGATAGCGAATTAAACTTTCAAATCCGTGCTTAGAAAGCTTATTTTCAACCGCCTTCACGGCCTCGTAGTCACTGATATTCGCCGGCTCTTTTTTTGACGGCTCTTTCGGTTCCGCCCAAACAGGATATTCAGTCGGCGCCCACAAAAAATTTTTAATCCATTCATATATAACCTGATTAAATCCTCCACCGCCTTTCTTTTCTTCCTTGCCAAGTTTTTTATTCACAAAATTTTTTCCCTCTTCTTTCCAATCATCATTAACCGGCGCAGCTAAAATTTGAATAAAAACTGTTTCTTCTTTGTGAAGACTGGCTAAAGATTCAATTAAAACCGAAAGAGGGTCAATCGCCATTTCTTCTTCTTTACGCGCCATTTCCAATTTTTCGTAAAAACGCTCATAAGTAAGAATGGGGTAAAAATCAGGCTTGTCAAAATTCAGCTCACTGCCGAAAATATTTTCATTGCTTTGATAAATTTCTTTCGTTGTTAAGGGAATTTTATTAATATAATCGTCAACTTCAATAAGCTCAATATTCGGATATTGAGCGTAAAGCGCCGACTCTACTATTTTTCTATGTTTTTTCGGAGTTCGAATATAAAAATTGATTTTCCCGTCAATACTGGTAATTTCAAAACTCCACCACAAAGGCACTTCACCATCAATATAAATTTCTTTGAAATCCCCCGCTTCATTTTTTAAACTATGAATATTTATAAAAAACTGCTCCATTGCCCGCGGCGTTTTCAAAACTTCCCGAGGGATTCTTAACTCCAAAATCGTCCATTCAATGGCTTTTTTAAAAAGCGATTGCTTATAAAAAAGCCACGCTTGCCTGAAAATCTTAAAAAGCGCTATCGCCAGCACTAAAAGTCCCAATAAAAATAAAATAGAGAAAATTAAAGATTGATAAGAACCAAAAAAATCAAACATAGTATCTGCCGTCCGACATTCTTTTAAAATGCCTTCTGTTTTGGAGATTGAGCAAAATAGTGTTGTCTTTAAGGAATCTTTCTTGCTTTACCAAATCAACAACTTCTTCCTTATGAAGCGGTCCCTTAGTTTTCAAAATCCGCGCAATAACATCTTTGGCGATACCCGGTTTCAAACCAAATTCCGAAAGCCCATACATTCCACGACCCACCAAAACAAAACGCGGGTCTTTTATTAATTCATTATGAATGGTTTGATAAAGAGCGCTGTGTTTATTAAGTTTAAGTTCGTTTATTTTTTTCGCAATTTCTTTAAAATGCAACGGAGCGCTGTGTTTTTTTAAAATTAAATAAGCTCTCGCCCTGGCGGTTTTGGGAGTTATCTCTTCCCAACGCGTCAAACCGAAATCGCCAAATGGACTTACGCCGAATTTTTTTGAAATTGAAGCGTAATTTAAAGCAACAAAATCTTTAATATTGTGGGATTTTATGACTTGCGCAAAAAGTTCATCAAATTTTTTATGAGTGATAAGTTCTTCTTTTTTATCGGCGATAAATTTTTCAAGCTTGTTAATAAAATCAAAGGCGAGTTTTTTAAATTCTTTATCTAAATACCAAAAAGCGTAAAAATTATTATCTTCAATTTGATGAAGAGGGTTTTTAAAAACTTCAAAAATAAATTTTAATTGTTCGCCGGTAATTGTATTGGTTTTAAATAATCCCCTTGATTCGTTAAGAAAAACATTTTCCCTCATTACGCCACCAACTTTTTTAAGGTGGCTAACGGCATCTTCAATTATTTTGCTGGCTGCCTGATTTTTTTTAAGTTTCTCGCTTATTGATTTTAAACTGGCGCTTTCAATCTGCCTCACTCTTTCGCGAGTCAAACCGTATTTATTGCCGACCGCCGCCAAAGTGCGTTTCTTACCGTTTAAACCGAACCTTTGTTCAATAATATCTTTTTGGCGCGGAGAAAGACCGGAAATCAAATCTTTAATTATATTATTTATATCCATATTTATATATTATAAAGACAATGCGGTTAATATGTCAACCCCTCACATAAATTTAAAATTTATGTGAGGGGTCAAAAGTTTAATAATTTGGATGCTGCAGGGATCGAACCTGCGACCTCTTCGATGTGAACGAAGCGTTCTGCCACTGAACTAAGCATCCATAAATTTATCTTACAAACAAAAAACGCCTCTTTCAATCCCACACATAAATTTATGTGTGGGATCAAGGCGTTTTTTGTTTTACTTCAATTCAACCACCGCTCCCACCTCTTCCAATTTCTTTTTTAATTCTTCGGCTTCATCTTTTTTCATTCCTATTTTTACCGGTTTCGGCGCGCCTTCAACCAAATCTTTGGCTTCTTTTAAACCAAGTCCGGTCGCTTCTTTGACGACTTTGATGACATTTATTTTCTGGTCTCCAACTGATTTCAAAATAACATCAAAAGAAGTTTTTTCCACCACTTCTTCGCTCCCCACCGCCGCTCCTCCGCCAACAGCCATCGCAGAAGCTGAAACACCGAATTTTTCTTCCAATGTTTTAACCAATTCCGCCAATTCAACAACCGTTAATTTTTCAATTTTTTCAATTATATCTTTAAATTTTTCCATATTTTTATTTTATTTTTTATTCCCTAGTTCCTATTTACTAGTTCCTAATTCCTAATTTATTTTTCGACCATTTTAGATTTCTCGTTTAACACATATAAAAACATTCTCATCGGCGCAACTAACATTCCAACCAATTGTCCTAATAATACTTCTCTCGGTGGCAACTGACCAATCCGCGTCACCATTGCAGCGTCAAATAAATTCTTTTCCGCTAAATCATACGCGCCTAAAATCTTAAACTTCTTGTTTTTTATTTCTTTAGAAAATTTATAAATCAAACCGGCAATCTCGGAAATATCCCCTTGGCTAGAAACAGTTCCAACCTGTAAATCAAACTGCTCCGGGTCAAAATCAAATCCACTGTCTTTTAAAGCAATTCTTAAAAGTTTCTTTTTGAAAACTTTCAGTTTCGCTCCGACGGAGCTCAATAAACGGCGCAATTTTTTTATATCCTCAACAGTTGTCCCGCTAAAATCAACAAAAGCCAAAATTCGGCTCTGTTTAAGCATATCCTTACTCTCTTCTATTTGTTGTAATTTTTGAGACTTAGTAAGCATTTTAAATAAAAAACGGCTTTTAAGGCCGCAGACAAAAAATACATTATCCTCGAGAGGTCTTACTGCGCCCTCCATAGCTTTAGCGGAGGAGGGTTAGATGCCTCTTGTCTGCGGAATTGTTTATATATTACTCTCCCTCAAATAAATGTCAACCCCCCCCCTTTTTTTTTCTTACTCCAATATCCCGTCTAAATTAACATCATACAAAATCTTTTCGGAAACAAGTTTGTATTTTATTATTTCTTCCGACTTAAACCATAATTTTATTTCTTTTCCCGCGTCTTCAATAGAACCCGAAGCGTGAATTAAATTACGAATCGCCCTTCCATCAGTGTCCGATAATTGATAAGAATCTAAAACAAAATCGCCGCGAATCGTCCCAACATCAGAAGTGAACGGCTCGGTGCCTCCAACCAATTTTCTCACGATTTTAACGGAATGAACTCCCTGCCAAACCATAGCAATCACCGGTCCGGAACACATAAATTTTTTCAAATTATTAAGAATAATTTCCGTAATTTTATAAGGGTCGTCATGCGGCGGCTTTAACCCCTTGTCGCGATAACTTTTAATTGTTTTCTCACCGGTTATCCGCCGCCATTCCGGGTCAATCGTGTAATGCTTTTCAATAAAATCATTATCCGGAATAACCATTTTAACGGCCACCAATTTCAAACCAACCCTTTCTAATCGCCTTATAATTTCTCCCACCAAAGACCTTTGAATCCCGTCCGGTTTTATTATTACCAATGTTTTTTCATTTTTCATTTAATTATCAAAAACGATGTAATAAACACAAAACTATTTTCTGAAACCTTAACGAAAGCGTAGCCGAGCACTCAACGCTTTGAGTGCTCGACGTGAGCGGATTAAAGAAATAGTTTTTTGTTTATTATAACGCTAAACTATAAACCTTATTATCATATCTATTCACAAACAGCAACTGATTATCAAACGGCGTAAAATGTTCGGCATCCAAAGCCGGCTCGGCTTCTGTGTAAATCCCGCTGAAAGTATTTTGATTAATGTCAATTTCATAAATCGCGTCCGTTGAATAAGCCGCCCGTTTCAAATATTCATCCGGTAATTTCGGCTCTTGAAAACTAGTGTATGACTGCGGAATAGCGCAATAAATTTTCGCCAATCCGATTGAGCATTTATCCGGCAAAGTGGAAAAGCCCATATCGGCGCGCCTCACGCCGCTTTTATCAATCAAACTTAATTCCCCATTAGCGCCCTTAATATTGCTTTCAAACTTTAAGCCGAATTCGCCATTATCTTTCGCCCAATTAAGCATCAAACCGTTGCCGGAAATAAACGAATTTATTATTTTATTTTTAATATCAACGCTGAAAAATTCGCTTCCGTATAAATACGACGGCTTTTGAGCCAAAATTATTTTATCGTTATCAAACCATTTTAAATCAAAATCCTTTTGCGTCAAAGAAAAAATCTTCGTTGTTTGTTTTTTCTTGCCCACTAAATCCCTAACCATTAAATTGCTTGTTAATTTCGCTCCGATTTCAAGATAAGCGATTTTTGCTCCATCCGGAGAAAATGTCGCAGCAGAAACTTTTTCCAACGGCTGCCACATTTTTGAAACTAAACTAAAAAGCTCAAGTTGCGACGAAGTTAAACTGCCATATTTCACAATTACGTTTAAGCCGTCTTTATCCGCCTCTATCTTTTGCAAATTTTCAAAAGTCCTATCGCTCACCATTTCGTCCTCCCCTTCCTTTGCTCTAAAAATTTGGCCACTTTGATTAAAATAAAAAACTTGCTTTTCCAAACTAGCAAGAGACGATGTTGCTGTTGATGCAATAGTAGAAGTAGTAGTGGTAGCGGGCTTTGCGACAACGGAAACCGTTTTTGACGTCTGGTCTTGTATAAAAACCAATGGTCCGCCAGTCGCCCAATAATCAAAGACCGGCTGGTCGCTCACAATCTGCAATTTTTTCTTTTCGCCGGTTCCGGACGCGATTCCAAATTCTCCCGCTTGCTCAACTCCGGCTCCGGGCGTCAAAATTTCCTTGGATTTTTTGTAAGCGAAATACGCGCCGATTCCTATAGCAATAATTCCCAACGCAATGCCGATGATGATAAATATTTTTTTCTTGGTCATTGGTTATTATAAATAAAAAATTTCTCTTAAAATCTTATTTAAAACTTTCATATGCGTTATTGAGATAGAACCGATTTTGCCGACAATTATTTTCTTTTCTAAGGTTGCGATTTTACCGACTCTTATCGTAGAATCAACTTTTAATCCGGTTTTTTGAAAATTATTATCGTTTTTGTTAATAATTATTGAATCCTTCCCATTTATTATTTTAGAAGTGATAAAACACAAACAAACATCGCCATAATTATTTTCCGAAATTAAAACAACGGCTGGCCTTAATTTTGAATTATCAAAATCAGTAAAAGGAAAACTCACCAAAACTATATCACCCTTTTTCATAAAATATTGGCTTATTTTTTAATATCCTTTATGGAATATAAATTCGGTTCATTAAATAAAAAATTAAAACTGCCGCCTTTTTGAACTAATAAGGATAACGAATCTATGTCTGTCTTTTTTTCTTCAAATATGTTCTGAAACATTTTTAAAACAACTTTTTGCGCCGTTTTTTCCGCAATTTTTTGAATTTTTTTTTCTAAAATTAGAGTATTCATATCTAAAATATACCATATTTAAAAGACAAAAATCAATATAATTAGATGTTGATTCCTATGGCGACAATCCCCAATGCGATACTGATGATGATGAATATTTTTTTCTTTGTCATTTTTTATTTAATCCTTTCGCGCAATTTATTATTAATAAAAGTATTATCGGCTTTCGGATATTGTTCTTTAATGCTATCCTCCGCAATTCTTTTTATTAAATGATTTAAATCAAAGGCCAGTCTTAATTTTTTATCAACGGACATTTTTCTAAAAATCTCATCCTGTATTTCCTGTATTGTCCGCCTCCGCCCATTGGCGAATAAAACGGATTGTTTTTTTTTGTTTTATCATTTTTCTAATTTACCACAATTACTGTTTTGCCTAATTACTTTTATTATTTAATTTAAAAAAATTACTTGAATTTCTTATAAATTCTATCGTGATGATCAATGTCTAAAAAACGCAATTCGCCTTGATGAAATTCATAAACCAAAACATAAGAACCGATATGAATACGTCGACGATTCTTTAAAGTGTAGCGGAGGGGTTTGCCAATATTCGGCTCTTTGAGAATTTTAAGTATTTGTTTTTCTGTTCTATTAAAAAAATTTTGGTTTCCTCTTTTAAATTGCCGAAGTGTGTCTTCAATCTGCGGCGAATAAATAATTTTTAAAATATCGCGATGTAAACCTTCTCTCATAATTAAAATGAATTTAAAGCTTTTTTAACCATCGCTTCATATCTTTTACAGAAACAAAGGATTGTCCTTTCCCACAATCAACGGCAGAACTAATTCGTTCCCAACGACGCAATACCGCAGGTTGAATAAAATTTTCCTCTGTTTCTAAGACAATTTTTTTTAAAAAATTTAACTCTTCCTCAAAAAAAGCTTGGCGACAGGTAATGTCTTGATATTCTTTTTTAGAAATAGTAATGGTATTCATATTTAATAATTTAATAATATATCATATTAAAAAGGTAAAATCAATGTAATTAAAGAATGATTCCTATGGCGATAATTCCCAACGCAACGCCGATTATGATGAATATTTTTTTCTTGACTATTTTTTATTTTACTAAAATATCCCAATGATCTTTTTCTTTATTATATATAGCCCCCCTTGGCGACAAATAACATTCGTTTTCAAAACATTTACCCCCCATATCACCTTTATTATCACCTTTATTATCACCTTTATTTAATTTTTTCCATCCAGATGGCACACTTTCAATATAATTGCTCATTTGTTGATTTGCGCGCAAATCAACTTTATTGCCACTTGCATGACTATTCTTACCCGCTTCGTGTTGACCATCTGTACCAGATGTAATAATAACCAAATTTGGATTAAACTTGCCAGTTGATGCGCCCTCATTTTTTAAGTAAGCCACTTCGGCTAGTGTTTCTTTTTTGGTTCCATCTATACTTGCGTTATTTTTTAAAGTAAAGTTTTTTGCTTGGCTTGTAATATCCTTATCTTTCCCAGCCAATTTTACTTTTATTACAACATCATTGCGTTCAACTGTTTTTGTATCTTTAAAAGCTTCTCCCGGTCTTTGATTTGGTTGTGTTGTCTTCTGCTCAACTTTCACCCCCTCCAATTTTGTCATCTCCAAATTCACCAGCTTCGGATTTATTGTCCTTAAAAGTAGATTTGCTCCCAAAAGTAAGACCAAGCCCCAGACCGCGCCCGTAATCCAGGAAATAGCATCGGCTTGACCGGATGGATTACCCGCGGAAACTGTGTATTTAACGCCTCCGAAAATTATGGCTCCCAGAGCCGCCACTCCAACCGCGGCTAAGGCGTAGTTGTAAAAATTTTTTACTAAGCCGGCGATATCGCCGGATTTATCTTTACACCAGGGATATTGTTGGTCACAAGAAATATCGGCTTGTTGAGTGGATTGCGGTGATGATTTTTCATCTGCTAACGCCAGAACTGGCAAAATCAAAAACAAAATCATAAAAACCGCAAAAAAATATTTAAAAAATTTAATCATAATTTAAAAGCTAGAAGCTAGAAAATAGAAACTAGAAAATAGAATTCTATAAAATAGAATTAGCGGTTTTTGAGAAAACTATTAAGTATCCTCATAACTTCCATTAATAATACCTCACTTTCACGGTAATTCAAATCAGAAAACAATTTTTTTGATATTTCAAGCTGACTTTCCAACTCGGCGCCTGACCCAAAAGCAATCGCCAAAAACTGATTTTTTTCCTTCTTATGAAATCGATGGTAACTTTCGGCAATGTTAGAAGAAATAGAAATAACCGCGCGACGCATTTGACTCGTCATTCCATATATTTCTTCTCGAAGGTAATTTTCGGTAAGTTTATAAATCAAAACTGCCAAATCCTTCGACTTTTGCCATACAATCAAATCTCTAAATGATTTGGTGTTCATTTCTATTTTCTAGATTCTAGATTCTATTTTCTAGATTTTAACAACTACCTCACTTCCATTTTAACGCGGCTGCTTGCGAATTCCATTTCATTCGTCAAATTATTTATCGTCGCCTGAATATCAATCCCAAATCCGGATGGCGCCAATTTATCAATATTTAATTTAAGAATACTGGTGTCTATGGCGTTGCTTTCAGCTAAACGACCGCCCACAATCCAATTAAACGACAATTTGCTTAAATCGTTGACATTAAAGAAAAACGGATACACTTTGAAAAAATTAGTTCCGTTCGGCAATTGGCGATTGGAATACGGCGCATCAACCACAGCCTCCGGACTTACTAAAGGAATTATAATCATTTTACCAATTTCATTTTCCGCGTAATCAACAATCACAATCCGCACTTCAATATCATCCCTCGCGAATTCATCCACGCCAAAATAAAAATTTCTTATTCCCAAGCCGTCGTCTTCATTTCTCCGCAAATCGTCGTTCACATACCAACGGACTTTATTTTTTGATAAATCAACGACTTTACCGTTATTAATTAAATCAAAAGAAACATCCACCCAACTTCCTCTAGTCGCCATAATTTTGCCCGCGTACCACGAAGGCGCGTAATTATGGGATCGCCAAGTCGCCACAAATTGCGGCTGTGAAGCGATTTGCGCGCTAGTCAAGAAAATAGAAAATAGAAAGTAGAAAGTAGAAAGTAGAAATATGGAAATTTTTAATTTTAAATTTTTATTTTTCATTTTTTTATTCCAGCTAATTTTGCAACCGGCAATTTTTCCATTATTTTCGGCGGATTATTGGTTAAATAAATCGTAATATTCATTCCAACACTTTTAATCGGCAACGCGCCAACATACGGAATTAATTCAACCATACTGGCAACCAAATCAGCGCTAGCTTTCGCTCCTTTTATTCTAAAATAAAATTGCGTAACTGGAAAGGTTAAAATATCTATAATTCCAAAATCATCCAAACCGACAAATATCAATAATAAACCGATTAAATCAAGCGGAACAACGTATAAATTCAACATAATTATTTCCGGCAATGAAATTTTTTTATCATCCATAAATTCATAAATGAGTATCGATGCCAATATACTAATAAATACGAATTATACAAATGAATTTTTATTCGTATCATTAGTAAATTCGTATATTCGCATCGATACTATTATTCTTCCATTTCCAATAATTCTTCCGGCTTTGTGGTGATTATTTTATTTTCAAAATACGACGCCAAAACCGCGATTGCCACGTGATTCAAACCGGCAAAAAACAATCCTTCACCGACATTGGCTTCCACAAGTAAATTTCTTTCCGCGTCGGACAAGGCAAAAGTTTTTTGCAAAACATCCATTGACGACGGTGCTTGTTTCAATAAAAGCTGAATTGAAGAGTTGGTAATAATCGGACGACCGTAAGGCGAGTCCAAAAAATCTTCCACGTTTTGGGTAATAGTTGTTACGCCCAAAAAATATTTGCGGCAACGTTTTACCAAGCCGAAAAGGAAAGACGCGCTGTCCGGATATTTCATCAGCCACCATGCCTCGTCAATAACCATAATCCGCTTTTTGAATTCCGCCCTTATTAAATTCCAAACGAAATTAAGCACAATGTAAATAGCGATAGGCCGCAATCCTTCTTCAAGGTCGCGCACCGAAAAAACAATCAACCGATTTTTAATATCAACATTGGTCGGCCGATTGGTAAATCCGGCGTATGTGCCTTTGGTGAATTTATAAAGCCGGTCCGCCATTCCTCGTCCACCTTCCATATTTCTTAAAATCGTTTCCAAATCTTCCAAAAGCGGCGGCTGAATTCCGGTAAAATCTTTCGTTTCCGCCGTAATGCCGCGCGAAGCGTATGTTTCCGTCAATGCCCGATCTATAATAGCATCTTCCTCGGGAGAAACTTTACCGAGCATTAATTTTAACAAGCCAACCAAGTTTAAAATATGGGATTTAAAAACATCTCCCGGCTCTTCGCCTTTGGGAATAATAGGAATCTCAAAAGGATTAATCGTGCTTTCAGAAGTCAAAGAAATTTTGAAAAAACTTCCGGCAACGGTATTAGCAAGCCGTTCATATTCATTTTCCGGGTCAATTATCAAAACATCCGTGCCCATTGCCAAAGAACGCAGAATTTCAAGTTTAACGGCAAAAGATTTTCCGGCGCCGGCTTTCGCGAACACAACCGAATTAGCGTTTTCCAAAGAGAACCGGTCAAAAATAATCAAAGTGTTGTTATGGCGATTAATGCCGTATAAAATTCCTTCGTCAGATGTAAGGTTGGTTGAAACAAACGGAAAAATCGAAGAAGCCGGTCCGGAATTAAGCAATGTCCAGGTCGTGAGTTTGTCCAATCCTAACGGCAAAACCGAAGAAAATCCTTCAATTTGCTGAAAAACTGCCGGCTTGGCGTAAATCAATTGGCTTTCAAAAAGAGCGTTAATTTTTTCTTCAATTTTAAAAAGCTCATCCAAAGAATCCGTCTGTAAAGTGATATAAATTCCGACATTAAACATTTTTTCCCTCCCCTGCTGAAGAGTATCGCGTAATGTTTCAATATCTTGAAAAGCGGTTTCCAGCATCGGGTCTCTCACCAGCCCTTTTTCTTCCCGCTCCATAAGTTGAGCTTCAATTTGTGAAGTTTTTTTGCGCAAGCTTTTCATCGCCGCAACAGTATTAACCGGATGGGCGAAAATGGAAATATCCATCAATTCCGGAAGATTGACAATTTGATTGAACCAGCCGGACGATAAATAACGCGGATAAGTGAAAAGAAATATCGTTTTCACGAATTTGTCGCCAAGTCTAAGATACGCCGGAGCATTTTCAATCGCCGCCGGCGCAATGACGTTTTTAATATCTTTCTCTGACGGCGTATATGATTGTGGGATTTTTATGTTCATAAATGAGTATCGATGCGAATATACTAATGATACGAATTATACGAATTTATTTTTAGCATTAGTGTCTATTTTAATAATTCTTGTTGGTTTTAAATAACGATTTCTAAAATTTATCAAAAGTCCAAGTTTTAAATTTGTTGCTTGTAAATAACGCTGCATTTGATAAAAATCTTCTTTCTCTAAAAGTCGTTTAGCTTTGATTTCAAGAATGATTTTATCATCTATTAAAAAATCGATTATGTTGCCGCTATCACCTATCTTAAATTCTCTTTTATAAGAAATTTTTAATTCTTTTAACTTTTTTTCAATTAAATCGCAATATTGTTTTTCTCTTAAAAATCTTCCTTTTGTATTATGAATATCAAAACAAATACCCACTATTAAATAAGATAATTCTGGATATATAATTTTATTTTTCTTTTCGGCTATTTGTATCATTAGTATAATTCGTATATTCGCATCGATACTATTCCTTGGCGATTTTTAATTCCTTTCTCTCTATCTTCGCCGGATTGTAATAATTATAAAACAATTCTATCAACTCTTCATTGTTTAAAGCGACTGCCCGAAGCCCAATTTGATTTAACCCGTCTGTTACCTGTTCGGTTCTTTGGTTTAATTGGATTGCTTTTTGTTCTCCATCTTCATCTTTTTTATTTTTCTCTTTTTTCTTTTCCCAAAATTTCAAACCAGAAAGTAAATCCGTCGCAACTCCCGTAATTTGAATCGGGTCGTAAGGCACGACCGCAAAAAAAGTTTTCGCCATCACCGCATTTTGCTCAACAAACGATTTGATAAATTCCGAATATTCTGAAATTTGATTTCTTAAAAGTTCGTTTTCTTCCTGCTCTTCCCTTTTTTTGAGATTTTCCAAATAAGCGTCAATGTTCATTTTGCGGGAATGAATGACAAATTGCATTGAAAAATCAAGCATATTTAAAAAATTCTGGAAAGCGTAAAGGACAATACCCTGCTCTTCTTCGGATTTAAGGTCAAAATTTATTCCGGAAACCATTAAAACGCGGCGCATTCCGCCGTTTTTTAAAATAACTATTCCGTTTTTAATTTCCACGATATCAACAAATTGCTGAGTCGCAATGCTTTGTTCTTTTGCCATAGATATATTTTACCTGTAATCGACTCGACGGGCAACTTCTTTTTCGCCGGTTATTTTTCTGATTACCGAAAATTTGTCTTTTGCTTGACCTCTTAAAAAAGGCATCCCTTTTTCTCTTTTAGCAATCGGCTCTTTGGTTGTCATTAAATTTGTCCAAAGTTTTTTCACGCTCGGCATTTGACTAAAATATTCTTTAACGCTTTTCCGCGGCATTGCCGGCATCCCGGGAATTTCTAAAATTCTTTCTTCGGCTTCTCTTTTCCAAATATAAAGTTTCGGTTTCCAAAAAAAACCAAAGGCGTAAAAAATAATTTTCGGCAATGGTTGGCCATTATATTTAATAAACGCCAATGCCGCGGCAATCGCCGCTAACACGGCAGTCGTCATAAACCAAAGCCAAGTTTGAAAAAGAAAAAAAGTCATAAAACTTACGCCGCCGGCGGCCGCCAAATACAAAAACTGCTTCATCGTCAACGGCCCGACGATTTTATTTTCAACGTCTATGAATTGAGGAATTTGGAACTGCATAGTATCGATGCGAATATACTAATAATACGAATTTAAAATATATCGATGTGAATATACTAATAATACGAATACATTTACATTAGTATCATTGGTATAATTCGTATATTCACATCAATACTATTTCTTAAACAACCTAATTAATCTTTCGGATAATTTTTTCTTTTCTTTATTTTCTGCCACCGCTGTTTCTAATACTATTGCTTTCTCTTTCTTTTCTTCCCTTATTTCTTCTGCAATTATTTTCGGCATTTCAGATTCATTTTGTTTTGTATTAATCTGTGTCAAATCCGGCTCAATCTGCGCTTCCGCAACTATTTTATTTTCTTCTTTATTTTTCCCTAACCCGAATATTCTCCCGAAAAATCCACTTTTCTTTTCCGGTTTTTCTTCTTTAATTTCTTCTATTTTCTTAATTTCTTC
>Ga0210049_1003401_pt1 | contig 14332 bp, 16 predicted proteins | sample CryGeyCG2014_300_2_FD_183964 | JGI IMG/M metagenome (GOLD analysis project Ga0210049, IMG submission 183964) | Groundwater microbial communities from aquifer - Crystal Geyser CG06_land_8/20/14_3.00 (SPAdes) (version 2) | ecosystem: Environmental > Aquatic > Deep subsurface > Groundwater | place...
TTGCTGATGATACACCATTTATCTTCATATATGACAAAATTATCATATTTTGTCATATAATGTCAAACATAAATTACATGTATCCCCATTTTGGGGCAGTTTAATAGGTAATATGAGGCGTGCACCCCTGAAAAGAGTAGGGCCTATGTTAGCCGGAGAGAATGAAAAGTTTTCAATTGAACGGTTGGCATGGGCAATAGGGGTTACAAGCCGGTTTGTGCCAAAAGCAACCTGTCTCGCCCAAGCCTTAGCTGTGCATGTATTGCTTCAACAGGCAGGTTACCAAGCCTTCTTACATATTGGCGTTAATGGCAAAGAGGGGGGTCTGGAAGCGCATGCATGGGTGCAGAGTCAAGGCAGGATTCTCATCGGGGGTTTTGACATTGATAGATACACCCATCTATTGGCTCTGGAGTAAAAATGTATTTTATTGTGGACGAGCCAATAAAGTGGTCATTGCGAGGAGCGATAGCGACGTGGCAACCTCTAATGATGAAAATGTCACCCAAGGACGATAAGAATAAATTATTTACGGACACGTGCCACGGACACGGTCACGCGATTTTAAGGTGTTTGCGGACACGGATGATGGCCTCCGGCTCAGGCTCCGCCCCAGAGGGGCTTCTGCCCCGGAGGGAGAGCCTCATGGCTCGGAGAGACACGGACACGTTGTTTTGAGGGCACCATGAGCGGTATTGTCGGAATCTACTATCTTGATGGCCGTCCAGTTGAACGAATGGATGTTCAACGGATGGTAGATAGCATTGCCCACCGGGGGCCAGATGGATCCGGAGTTTGGACTGACGGACCTGTTGGTCTCGGTCACCGAATGCTCTGGACAACCCCTGAATCCCTCCATGAAAAACTCCCTCTAACAAACAAAACCGGGGACCTCACCATCACTGCGGACGCCCGGATTGATAATCGGGACGAGCTCATTCCTGCTCTTAACTTCAATGGCCGCCCCCGTGAAACCATTTCAGACAGCGAAATCATCTTAGCCGCCTATGAAAAATGGGGCGAGAAATGCCCTGAGAAACTTCTTGGAGATTTTTCGTTTGCAATTTGGGATAAAAGAAAGCAGACACTCTTTTGCGCCCGCGATCCAATAGGAATCAAACCTTTTTACTATTATTTCAAAGGGGGAAAATTCAGGTGGTCTTCCGAACCCAAAGCCATCTTCGAGGACGATGCAATATCCAAAGAGCCTAATTTACCTCTTATTTGCCTATATCTTCTGAATCGGTTCGATGAAAGAGAGGAGACTCTTTACAAGGATGTATACCGATTACCACCTTCTCATTTCATGGTTTTAGAAAATGGAAAAATTCGCAAAGATCAATACTGGGATATTGATCCGAATTATTCGATCCGCTACAAGACTGACGAGGAATATGCAGAACACTTTCTAAGTTTGTTTAAAGAGGCTGTGAGAGTAAGATTGAGAAGCCACGGCCCAGTAGGTGCGCTGTTAAGTGGTGGACTGGATTCTTCATCCATCGTTTGCACGGCTCAAATGCTATATCAAGAGGAGTCCATTCCCAATAATGGGTTTGAAACCTTCTCTATTGTCTTTGACACATTCCCCTGCGATGAGCGGCGGTATATCGATGAAGTCGTCCAAAAGTGCAAAGTACAGGGGAATTACTTCACACATGAAAAACATCTCTCCGAGGTGGATTTTGAAAAAACCAAAGAATATTCTGATGTGGCCTACGGCCCAACCTTATTCTTCCTTTCTCCAGCCCTTAAAGACTCCCAACAAAAGGGAATTAAAGTTATGATTGATGGGATCGGTGGTGATGAACTTTTGTCAGTAGACTATAATCACCTAACGGACCTTCTGCTAAAAGGGAAAACATATAAACTGATGACACAAATCTGGTACGACTGTACCATCTCCTCACATTCACTTTCATTCCTCTTTTTTAACTATTGTATCAAACCTCTAATTCCTCAAAAGGTGAAAAGAGGCATTAGACTTCTCCTGAAACCCGTTCGTGGAAATGGAATTCCTTCTTGGATTAACATTGATTACGTCAAGAAGGAGGGATTAGATGAACGATTGAAGACTGTGGTTCAACTCCCTCAATTCCCAACCCATGCTCAGCAGCGGATTTACCAAGTGGTGTTTCACGGATGGAACAACAATATTGCGTCAGATATGGGAGAGAGGTTTTTTTCTCATTTCGCTTTAGAAAGCCGACATCCATTCTACGACCGATGCCTGGTGGAATTTCTTATTGCTATACCGGAGGAGAGTCGGTGGCGAGGTAAATGGCCAAAGGCGTTACTGCGCGAATCAATGAAAAGCATTCTACCTGAAACTGTCAGAATGCGAAAGGGAAAAGCGGAATTTTCCTGTATGATTGATATCGAGTTGAAGGAACGACAGTCTATTAAGATAATGGAACTCCTTGGAACGTCGATGCTTGCAGATTGCGGGATAGTACATTCAGACCTACTTCAGCAGCAGTTTAAAAAATATCAAAGCGCGCTTTCCCAAAATGGCTTTAGAATTACGTTTGAGATATTGGTATGGTTAGAGCTCTGGTACCGCTCAGTCATGGGCGAACCGAAAGGAGGCGATAAGAATGAAAGAACACAAAGGCCGTAAAGGTGAGGAAGCAGATAGCATGCTCAAAAAACATAACAGAAAATCCTATGTTAAACCGCAACTTGTCGAGTATGGGCATATGGAAAAACTGACACAATCGGGATCAGGTCTTTTATCTGATGCGACATTACGCAAACGCTCATAGTGACATCTAAAAAGCAATAATAAATAAATGCTTCTTGAACTTCTTTGTCTAGTGATCGGCAGGAGGGAGGACTCGCCATATGCTTTATCAATTATATGGTTTAGTCATTGCCAGTAATGATATGTTACCAGGGGTGCCTTCCGCTGCTGAAACAGAGGTTGATGCCTGGATTCGAAGTGTATCTTTAACAAAACCATTTCCATCACCTTCTAATTGGTTTATGAAATGGTATCTTCCAAAGGGTGAACCGTGGCTTTCTTTGGCTAAAATCGATGGGGGCTATCTGCTTCGTTTTAATGAACTTGTTGACTTCTTTGTCAAGAATGATGGGAAAGAGATCTTCTGCATGCCTGGACATGGCATTCCCTCGGATACAATTCAACACCTCCTATTGGATCAGGTAATCCCATTGGTCATTAATCTGAAGGGCGGCGAGGCTTTACATGTTAGCGCTGTGCTTACAGCAAAGGGAGCAGTGGCCTTTGCCGGCCCAACCGGGTCCGGCAAATCCACAGTGGCTGGAAGTCTCCTTAATATGGGATATCCCCTCTTAAGCGATGATTGCCTGGTCCTCACGGAAAAGGATGAAAAAATCTATGCAATACCTGCTTACCCAGGACTAAGGCTTTGGGGAGATGCGCTCAAGTGCCTTTTCGGAAACGATGTAGTTTATGAATCAGTCGCCCATTATACTACGAAGCAACGTCTTTGCATCGAAGGGAAATCGGAGGCTTATCGTACAGAACCGCAGCCACTTAGACGACTTTACTTTATCCCCGATTCCATCGAAACCGAAGGGAAGACGCAAATCATGATTGAACACCTTTCTCCCCGGGAAAGTTTTATGGCATTGGTCCGATGTGCTTTTAGGCTTGATATTACAGATCATGATATGCTTAAGCGTCAATTCCATTTTCTTGAACGGGTCGTGTCAACCATTTCGGTCCGCCGTCTTATTTTCCCCAGGAACTTCAACCTTCTTCCAGCAGTTCGAGAGGCCATCATCAACGATCTGAATGACTTGGATAATTGATGAGCAAGCCGTTAACCGTTCCTCAATTTTTTCCTGAACCTAAAACATTCAACTTTTGTGTCCAGGCTAAGATAAATCCTGCAAAAATAAAATGGAGAAACTTATGACGAATCTCACCCGAGATACAATCCTCCAGCGCGTCCCCGACATCAGAGTAAATATTGATTCAACCAATAATATTGAGATTTACTTGGAAGGAAGGGCAATTCGGTGTGGATCCCACGGCTTGGTAATACTCGATGCATTTTATCAACCTACCTCTCTCTCTAAAGCGTTACGCAAGTTACAAATAGGTATTAAGGGGGCTCAAGACTGGATGGATTTAATGAGTACAATTGTTCATCTATATGAAGCTGGGGTGCTCCGAGAGAAGTCGCAAAATATACCCACCTTTAGAATAAAAGCCTCTGGATTTGATTCAGCACCAATTCACGTCGCCATGTTGAATGATAAGATACGGACATCGAGTTTCCTCAAAGGAATACAAGAGGTGGTGCATCCTGGAGATATCGTTGTAGATATTGGAACGGGAACAGGGATACTGGCGATTGCTGCAGCACGTGCCGGAGCTCGGCATGTTTATGCGATTGAAGCCAGTGGTATTGGTAAATCTGCAAAGGCAATTTTTGAAGCTAATGGATTGGCAGATCGGATTACACTTATTGAAGGATGGTCGACACAAATAAATCTGCCCGAACAAGCTGATGTACTTATCAGTGAGATAATCGGTAATGAACCTTTGGGAGAAAGAGTACTGGAAACAACCGTGGATGCGCTCAAAAGACTGTTAAAGCCAAATGCACGACTGATACCTAATAGAGTAAAGATATTTGGTCTGCCGATCGCAATCCCTCAAACTGAACTTATTAAACATACCTTTGCAGCAGAGACACTGCAAAATTGGAAATTATGGTACGGTATCGATTTCAGTCCATTGATAGATATTACTCGAAATTCATCTCAAACATTTTATATTAATCCATCTTTGGCAAGTGACTGGAAAACACTTTGTAAACCTGTACTGCTCGCGGACGTGGATTTTAAGGATGGTAGTCAACTCATGATAGATAATACCATATCGGTCACTGCCAATGCTTCAGGGCAGTTGGACGGGTTACTCGTTTATTTCGAATTAGAACTTGGACCAACAATGAGGTTGTCAACACATCCTGCACAGGCAGATAAGGACTGTTCGTGGCGTAGTCCAGTATGGATATTAACCGATCCACTGAATTTGCTGACCGGGCATCGCTTTACAGTGACTTATAACTATAGAGTAACGGAGGATCAATTTAGGGTAAGTGTCGCGCGAATCTAAACTCAAAAATAAATCTCAAAAGCTGAAAATGTGAAGCTAACCTAAATGATAAACCACCCTCTTCAAAAATATCTTACGACCCTAATTAATATCATGTCCTGGAAGGTAGCACTGGCCTTGGGATTGATGGTTTCCCTAAGTCTGACCGAAGGTATCAGTCTGTTGATGCTGGTGCCCCTTCTGCAGTTGGTTGGGCTGGATGTGCAGCATGGCACTTTAGGTCGGATTGCTGAATTTGTGTCATCTCTCTTCATGGCCATCAGCGTTCAACCTACATTGATCGTCATCCTTTCTGTCTATGTATTTACTGTCATCATTCATTCTGTACTTAAACGTTTGGAGAATTCTGTGAGCCTCACCCTCCAACACGAATTTGTAGCTTATCTAAGGCAGAGTTTGTACAGAGCTATTGCTAATACCAATTGGGTTTTTTTTGTTCGTCAAAGGTTATCTGATTTCACCCACATATTAACTATTGAGATGGAACGCGTGGGAGCAGCAACCTATTACGCCATAAACCTTCTTGCCACAGCAATTGTGTCAATTGTCTATGTTTTGCTTGCATTGAAACTTTCGGCTTTGACGACAGGACTTGTGTTCCTCTGTGGTGTCGGATTGATGCTATTGTTGAAAGGAAAGACAAAGGTCGCCCATGAGACTGGAGAAGGACTTTCTGAAGCCATGGAGAGCTTATATGCTGCCGTCACAGAACATCTTGGCGGAATGAAGACTGCAAAAAGCTATGGAGCTGAGGATCGCCATGCTGAGATCTTTGGTAGACTTACCGAACAGGTTCACCACATGTACACCCATGCGGTCCAGAATCAGGCTGAGGTGAATTACTGGTTTGACATTGGCTCGGTATTGATTCTGAGCCTCATCCTCTACATCTCTTTTCAAGTACTTTCTATCCCAACTGCCGGGGTCCTTTTATTACTTTTTCTTTTTGCCCGTATCATGCCTAAATTTTCAAATATTCAACAAAGTTTCCAAGCTTTTGTCAATATGCTGCCCTCATTTAACAGGGTCATGGAAATGCAACAGCGTTGTGAGGCGGCAGCTGAGCCTAAGGCTGAGGGAATTGAAAAATTCGGACTTAAACAGGGCATTCGATTTGAAGGAGTTACATTCAGTTATGATGATCAGGGTATAACTCCGGTTATCAGAAATCTTGATTTTGTCATTAAAGCTGGAGAGACCACAGCCATTGTCAGTCCATCTGGCGCAGGTAAGACCACTATTGCTGATCTGCTAATGGGATTAATCGTTCCTAATCAAGGACGAATACTGGTGGATGAAAAGGAGTTAAACCACGAGCGGATAAAAGCCTGGCGAGACCAAATTGGATACGTGCCTCAAGATACCTTCCTTTTCCATGACACCTTACGGACCAATCTAATTTGGGCAAAGCCTGATGTGGATGAAGAAGAAATCAATCAGGCACTTAGATTTGCCGCCGCAGAGGAGTTAATCTCCGGACTTTCCAAAGGTCTGAATACAATTCTCGGGGATAGAGGAGTACTTGTGTCAGGAGGTGAGAGGCAGCGAATAGCATTGGCTCGAGCATTGTTGAGGAAACCATCCTTATTAATTCTTGATGAAGCCACAAGTTCTTTGGATTCCGAAAATGAAAAGCGAATCCAGAATGCAATAGAGAGGCTTCATGGACAGATGACGATATTAATCATATCTCATCGACTTTCTACTATACGAGGGGCAGATATTATTCATGTTATAGAGGAAGGACGTCTCATCGAATCCGGAACCTGGGATGAACTTGTTTCAAAAGATAATGGACGCTTTCGGGAATTGTATAAGGCCCAATGTGTAGAAGATTAGCAAATTATTATCATTTTCCGAAAACAAAGAAGGCAGAGTCATTTTCTGATTCTGCCTTTGCTTTTCGTCAAATAATAAATAAGAATTTATTTTCTTAGTTTCCTCCTGAATCCAGCAAGCCCGAGGAGGCCAGACCCGACTAGAAGCATGGTGCCGGGTTCTGGCACGGCGCTTACTATCGCCGTGAAAGTCGAATCTCCGATTTCCGACAAAGAGAAATCACCGAGGGTTGTAGGGAATATTAGGTTAGGGTTGAAGACGGATGCGCCTGATATGGGCCCGATGGCAGTATCTAGAGTATAGGTAGCGAATATCGTGTTTAATGTGGCCAAAACCAATAAATCCAACGTCAAATCGCTAACCCCTGCGCCACCAACATTCTGATTGACAACCGATACCATGCTGTCAGTAAAAAATGCCGTGCCTATATTCTCAACATAAACTGTCGCTGTGCCCACTGTGTTCCTGAAGACGCCTGGATCTATCTCTATTACGTTTGTGGTGTCTCCGACGAAGGTGAAGGTAACGAGGCTGCTGGCGAAGTTGTTCGAGCCTAGTTCGCCTGTTCCTATCGTTTCCTCCACGTAGGTGATCGTCACCGCCTCAGCCGGCCATGCTCCATATAGCAGTAGCGCTAAAGCCGCCAGAATCAGAATTGTACGCTTCATTTTCGGTTAACCTCCTTTTTTTCCAATCTTTTTCGAGGTCACAAGAAGCTTTATGCTTATACTCAACAGCATGTTGCCCTATGAATTAAGCAACTTTCATGCCAGATACTCTAAAATGGCATAAGTACATGATAAATTAGATATTTTTTTTAAACATTGCAGTTCAGCAAAAAACTAAAAAGTGGAAAAATTTTCCACAAAAATCCCAAATTATTTCTCACAAAAAGAATATTTTTCTCAAAACTATTCTATCATCCAGCATCAAGAAGCCAGAATCTATCATCTAAAATTTTACTGAAAATCCCCCCCCGACGGACCACTCTTTCTTTAATTTGTCCATATCTAAGAGTAAACCCGACCGGTCCCCATCTCCACTTAAGTTCAGTTTCTGGTAGCCACCACCAACGAAAGGCTCAATACTGAATCGCTGAACTTTAACTGTGGCTCCCAAGGAAGCTCCTATCCCCCAGCGAGAACCATCTAAGGAGATTTTCTCTGATAAACTAGAAGGAAAAGTGTCAACATAAGTAAACCTAAAATCCTCTTTCACACAGCCATAGAAAAAGTTTAATCCCATCCTCATCGCAAACATAGGAGAAAGTTCCTTTTCCCCTGCTATTCTCAAGATAACTCGGTGTTCGGTCTGATCGGGGTAATTGCTGCTATCCCAAGTCTGGAAGAATGGTCCTGCACTTGATGCATTAAACATAAAATTGTTCTTATTCTTGAGATAGCCGTAGTAAATGCCCCCTGCAATCCTTGTCCCTTTGGCAAATTCCTTATCTAAACCGAGGCCCGTCTCCAATTCTAAGATCTTCTCCTCATTTTCGTAATCAATATTAGCAGGGCCAAAGATACCGGTTGCTGGTCCATCCCCTTCCCTGCTCTTCTTTTGGTATTCCACTTTGATGAGGAAAGGGAGCGATAGGTCTTTCACTAAGGTGTACCGCAACCAAAAATCACCTCCTATCCTCCATCCCTTAACCTCACCATCCATGTCAATGTCGCCTGAAGCGAGGGTTGTATCTCTGTAGTTAAACCCCAACTTATTGTCTCCTTTGAATATGTAGCCACCTTTCAAAGTAAAGGCAATATTAGCAGGGCCAATTGTACCTTTCAGAGAACCCTTGAGCACCGCCTCCCAATACTTAGAATCATAGGGGAACATAAATGGAAAAGTGTTTATAAAAGGAAGAATTGCGCCAAATATATTGTTTGTCCAGAATGCATGTATTCCCACACCACTATCTTGATCGAAAAAAGTCTTATTTTGTTCCTGGCGGTATGCTAGCTGGAACTCAGTCCCGAGTTTAAATCCCCCTATGGGAAGGCCATAGAGAAGCCTTAAAGAAAATGAATCCAGGTCATTCTTTAAATCATATCTATTAAATTGTAGGGGAGGACCTAATAAATCCTCTTTACCATCAAAATCGCCTCTCTTGCCTGCATACTGAAAGAACAACCCCATCCTCCCTGGACCCAAGGGAAAGGCGGCACCAAGGAGGCCATCATGCTCCTGCTGATCCCCCGAGCTTCTATAAGGGAATTGGGATATACCGGGGCCGAAATCTAAAGTGTAATTCCAGTCCGTCACTTCCCGCCAGTTAAAGCGATAAAAACCGTAAAAATTAATCCCCTGACCTTTGGCAATGCCTGCGGGATGGATGAGAAAATCGGACTCATCTTTAATAAGACCGTAAGGGTCACCCATCCCAGCCATTCTTCCCTGCCAGCTATGGGCAATCCCTGCCATAGAAAAAACCAGAAAGGTAAGAACCACAATTAGTAAAGGCGTCCTTTTCATAATCTTTCCCCCTTTCATAAATTTTTAATAAAAACCCTCGTTACTCCAAAAACCTTGCTAATACAAATAGTTAAAAAAAGTTATTTTGTCAAGAACTTTCTTTGAGGTCTCTAAAAACGAGACCTCTGATTACACCGATTATAAAAGGATTATGTAGAAAATGAAGTTTTCGGGTTACGGCAAGGGTAACGATGCCCGTATCGTCATTCGGTTACGTTGTTCGGCTCAAGAAGTTCACGTAACCGTTGGACACTAAACGAAACGGGCTTCGTAACCGTAACCTTCGCCTGACACCTCTGACCATTTTCATGGTTCGAGGGTGACATACCCGTCATGAAAAATTACACAGATTAGAACTGCATTGAAATTAAAGAAAAATCCGTGTAATCCTTTTTTGGAATCTGTGGGATCAAGAGGTTTAAAAAATTTGGTGCTGTCCTAATTTGCCCTCTCGATTAAATCCCTAATAGACCAAAGCTCTTTTGTCACGCCTGCCGCCATCGCCGGCGTCATCCTCAATGTACCATGAATCCTCTCAAAGTTATAATGAGTGAAATGAAGGGCAACAGCCGTCTTCAGGTTCTCAAGCTTTTTGCTAAAGGCATTGGTTAAACGGGTAAATCGGCGCATTTGCATCCTGACGGTTAAATTCTGCCTTTCCACAAATGAGGTACAGATTTTATTAAAATCGGGGTTTCCTGTAATATACTCTTTTAGGACGGAAATGACTTTGGGGGGACTGTACCTACCTGGGCCAATAGGCTCAGCCTCATAGGACTTTACGATCTGCCCATAATCAATGTCTGCACTAAAGACTGTTTCAACTGCTTCGACGTAAGCTTTTAGTTTATCAGAACTCAATTGGATACGATTGCTAAGACGAGATGATAGGTCAGAAATAAAGGCTTGAGCGGTAGGCAGATCACGTTTCCCGACTTTGTAAGTAGGGATCAGTTTAGTTTCTGAATCAAGAACAATAAAGGTATAGAAATCGCCAACCATGTTAGGGTTAACCATTGGTCCCACATGCCTTTGTTTCTTTCCTACAAATGACCAAACCTCATCAACTTCAATGTCTTTGCAGGTTAAATTACGCATAGAGGTATTCATGATCTTTTCACATGTATTGCCAACCCCAACCATAAGGCGCATGATAGTATCCCGATGAACTCCTGTCATTCGCTCAATAGAACGGATCGAAGAACCTTCGACCAATCCTCCAATGACCATTTCCTGTTTTTCAGTCTTTAAAATATTCATTGCAATCCCCCAAAAAATTTGATATAAAGAAAAATGGAGGGCCGGAGAATCGAACCCCGCGCAACAGGGTGTAAAGTCCGAAACGGGCACCAGCCGCCCCCCGATGTATCGCCATGACCCCCAGGGTTTGCATCGTGCCACCGATTGCAGACCGTGGGGGTCTTCCTGTTATGGCCCTCACTGACGGCGATTCTTGTGGTCAGCAAGAGCTAAGGACTCTTCTCATTTCGTCACCCCCCTTAATTTTCTTATGTCACCGGTTTAGTTTCTATGGGAAGTTCTTGGGCTGATGTTTCTTTTTCCTTTATTTTGAACCGTTGTGGTTTTGCTGTTTTATCAACTTCAAGTTTCCCTTCCTTTTCAAGCAGACGCCTGGTGGTTGATGCAATAACTGAATTTGGGTCTTTGGATTTCGATTTGAAACCACCATCAAATAATGTTTTTTTAATTTCTGCCATTGACCACCAACGGACTGGTTCATTCATACATTTTAGAATCGCCTCCTTTGCTCCCATTTTACGAAACCGATTGACATCACCCCCAATGGGCTTGTTCCTGGTTTTGTCGCCCCCTTGTTCAATCAGCATACCCAACACTAAATCGATAGCCTTAATCTTGTCCCGACGTTCTTTCAATTGTTCTTCCAGATCTTTCGCTTCCTTCAAGAACTTATTCCGAAGACTTCCAAGTGCCGTGGCGTCCATATTGTTTCACCTCCTAAGTTTAATCTGTTACTATTAATTATGCACATCTGTTTTGAATTGTCAAGGGAAAAAACATGGGTGTTATGTTTTCATAAAATACCGAACACTACAGGTTCTTAATTTCAGAAATAAAGAACCAGATTGTTTTGTCCATACGTTGAATGAGACAAAATTTTGAGTTGCCTTCTTTTTAGGAAATTGCTATAATTTTACTTTAATGAAAACACAACAGACGTTATATATAAAGACACTTAAAAAGGCTATTCTTGATCTTCACGATTGTAAAGCAACCTGGATTGAATCCGTCCCGGTCAAAGAAGAATTTGAAGGAGAGGTAGTTTGGGAAGGGGTTGTGGTTATTCAAAATCGACCATCCTAAATCTAAACTTTGCTATGCATGGTCTTATGGATTGGATAATTCAAAGAAGAGGCGTTTTTTTGCGGTACTTCATCAGGGGGCTGTTGATTCACCACAGGCCGCAGTGAGGGCGGCAATCATTAGTGAATTTCGCAAGTGATTTAAGAAATCCTTTACGACGAACTCAAGGGAGGCAAAATGTATGTATTTTTTCTACATCGATGAATCTGGCACCCCAGAATCTTCCGATACCACAAGTAGATTCTTTGTTGTTTGTTCCACCGTATTCCACAATTCCCAATGGCCAGAACTTTATAAAAAAATGGAAGGATTAAAACGGCATTTCTTCCCCAAAACTTTTTCACGCCATGATAGTGAAATTAAAGGTTCAGATTTGGTATCAAAACATGATATTCAAAACAAAGTTAAAAGGAACTTTGCGCATCAAATTATAAATATTCATGATTCATTCGGATTCCCAATTTTTGCAGTTATAATAGATAAAGATAAGTCAAATAAAGAATGTCGGTATAGGTGGTTATACCCACTATCTATTCAATATCTTCAAATTTCTATTCATAGTTTTTTGGAGGATCAAGGAAATGATCATAGAGGAATACTGATTTTAGATGAAATAAACCCGAAGAGAACTCTTATCCATTCCAAAGAACATCTGAACTATAGATTTGGAAATCCAAACGGTAAAAAATATCACAGAATAGTTGAAACTCCATTTTTTGTAAATTCCTTGTATTCTCCTGGAATTCAAATGGCTGATCTTTTTGCAGCGATTATAAGGAGACAAGAAGAAATGATGACAAAAGGTGAATATTGTAAGTATACGAATACTCTTTATCAAAGAGTGTTTAGAAAAACTTACCAAACAATAAAAACGACAGAAAATGGATTTAAAATAACTGGATATGACAAACCATTTAAATAGGAAAAGCCTGCTTTTTAGGGCAGGCTTTCAGCAAGGCGCTGTAGGATTCTATCCTTTCGCAGTGCTTGAGACACCACTCCAGCCCCTCATTTTTATTTAAATATAATATACCAATACCGGAAAATCAATCTCGTGTCAACAAAAAAATGCATTTGTTAAGAAAAAAATATTTGATAATAAATTAAAGATCACGCAATATTTGAACCATATAATATGTTGGTAGATAACATATTGAATTTGATAATTAATTTACTTCTCCCATTAAAAGCCCCAATAAAAAAATGGTAACAATTTGACATTTATGTCCAATTTTTGTCATATTTCAACTTGGCTCATAATCTGAACCAGATTTACTTCAAATTAGGACACTACCAAAAATTTAAAAGCCTTCCCATCCGAATATAGATGTGGTAAATTAAGTTCGGGATAGAGACAAGGCGAATGATACCCTCTCTTGATTACCCAGATTTTAGTACACGATTATTCGGATTTCCATGATTTTCAGTCCTTCTTTAACGGAAGGTAACATGGGCCAATTGGTTAGAAAAACGACTGTTTATGCATTGAGCTTATTCTTCTTACTGTTTGTGGCAACGGGGGTAGTTTTCTCCCAGCCTAAGGCCGTAGTAGAAAAAGGTACGGATATCAGGTTAGGCGAGACCCGTTTCCAGACAAGGGAGATTGGGTCCCCTCCTTCTCAACTTAAAATGTTAGAAATTCATATTGAAGTGATCAACCGGAGCCGCACATCTCCTGTGCCACCTAATTCCATTAAAGTAGTGGTCACCCCAAAAGAAGTGAAATTCTCCGAGGGAACCCCTGTAACCGAATTTGCTCTAAATCCGGAAGAGGTAACACTTAACTTTCCTCTGCCCCCTTCCTCGGGTCGTGTATTGATTATTGGTTATTCACTTCTCGAGGCAAAACCTGAATCCATCACATTCGAAATCCAAATTAATCCCCCGGATGGAGAAAAGAAGATCGCCAAGTGGGAAACCCTTTAAAGGGGACAGGCTACTTTTTGCCATCATCCTTTTTAAAATTATGGTTTTTGTCGAACAAAAAGTTGCCTGTCCCCAATTAAATGACGGCAATAGCCTCTATCTCTATATCAGCGTCCTTTGGGAGTTTAGCCACCTCGACCGTTGATCTTGCCGGTGGTGAAGATGGGAAGTAAGTCGAATAAATCTCATTTACCTGATTGAAATTTCCGATATCTTTCAAAAAAATTGTCACCTTGACCACATCTTCCATCCCTAACCCTTGGGATTCCATTACCCCTTTTATGTTTTCCAAAACCTGCTGAGTCTGCTGCCGAATATCTCCTTTCACCAATTCCCCTGTTTTTGGATCGAGAGGTATCTGTCCGGAGAGAAAGAGAAAATTCCCTGCCTGAATGGCCTGGGAGTATGGACCAATCGCCTTTGGCGCCTTCTCGGTTTGGATTACTCTTTTACCCATTTTTAGAACCTCCTCGCAAAACTGCTCATGGAATAGTGGAATGGTGGAATATTGGAACGTTGGGAAATAAAACAAAAAATAAATCAACCCATTATTCCATTGCTCCATCATTCCATCGTTCCAATCTCTTGCTGCTCCAATAACCCAAAAATCTCTGAAGCCTCTCTCAAAATATAATTCGC
>Ga0210049_1003404_pt1 | contig 14327 bp, 19 predicted proteins | sample CryGeyCG2014_300_2_FD_183964 | JGI IMG/M metagenome (GOLD analysis project Ga0210049, IMG submission 183964) | Groundwater microbial communities from aquifer - Crystal Geyser CG06_land_8/20/14_3.00 (SPAdes) (version 2) | ecosystem: Environmental > Aquatic > Deep subsurface > Groundwater | place...
CATATACGTAATACATGACCCAGTAATATTACACAGGGCAAGCAATATTATCGGTGACTGAGGTGGATGAACGCTCTAATTGGTCTTTTATCTTGAAACGTTCATGATACGGTAGCTTTTTACAGATATCATTGACTTCAACCATCAATAGATGTGCCTTTTGCCAAACCCATAATTTCTCGAATCCGGCAATTCCTTTTTCTTGATTATTATCTTGTTTGTTCTTCGAATTTCTCATGTTCTTTCCCGATGGTCTGGTATTCTGATATTCTGCCAACTGGTGCGCTGATATTCTGATATACGCCTGCTGTATTTGGTCTACCTGGTTTGTCTGGTCCCAGTGAGATAACAAACCCAAAGGCATCTCACAGGACAAGTCTATTTGGTTTCTTTAGTTTGACTTAAAAATTAAGTCAGGAGGTCGAGAGTAGTCTACTTCCTCTTCATCTCTTTAACGATCTCATCTAATTTTTTCTTATTGAAAATTCTCTTTCTTTCCTCAGTATAATCGCCATAACCCTTCTCATATTCCAGAACGAATAGAGTCGCTCCAGCAATCCCTAATCGCTCAACAAGAGCATTCCATCCTGTTTCTTTGACTTCACTAATCGTTTTTAACATTATTCAATACTTCCTCGCCTTCTCCTTTAGTGTTTCATACGTCTTCCCTTTTTCTTCTTTCTATCAAATTTCCCTTTCTTTCCTCATATCATTAACCAAACTCTTTACTGTTTTACCTTTAAAATACTTCTTTCTTAATTTTGTATAATCCCCCTCTCCCCTTTCATATTGTAGAAGGAATCTCAGCGCCCCCGGAAGCCCTAACTGCTTTTTCAACGCGTCCCATCCAGCTTTCTGTATTTCTACGGGTGTCCGATGAAGAATTTGACTCATGTTTTAAACACCTCCTCAGAAAAAAACTCCATTAAATTAACTATTCTAACCTTCAACTTGTCCTTATTGGCTTTTCCTTTTCGTAACAACAAGTCATCACAGGTGATAAAGAAATCCGACTTTGCTGCTTCTGCACAGGCAATGTGCAATGCATCCATCGCCATGAAACCCCTTTTTTCAATCTCCTCGGCTCTATTCTCCAATCTTTCAGAATATCTTACATATTCCGATGCAATTTTTAGAAGATCATCGATTTTGTCCCTGCGGTCGATGAGCGGACTTTTGCTGTTCTCATATTCCAATACAAAAGAATTAATGATAGTCATCTCTTTGTTGATTGCCTTCTCTAACAAAAACATAAATTCTACGGTCTCTACTACAATTCTGGGCTGCCCCTGATCGTCAAAAGGTCTATTATAAATACAAAGATCCAAATATATTTTCATCAAGATATTCCCTAACGGCTAACCTAAAACCATTTTTTATTTATCGTATCATAGGTAACTGTATGAATCAACCTGAAGGTCTGAATTGTCCCGCACATAGAATTTGGTTATTGGGCAACTTGGTCATTGAGTCTATCTTGTCGGGTCTTTTGGATTAAATTTGATCCATGAAGTTGACTGAAAAATTAAGTCAGGAAGGACTTCTCGGATTTGGGCTCTAATTGCTTAATTCTAAGATTTAGTCTCTGACTTAAAAATTAAGTCAGGAGACCCAAAGGCTTTTATCATCAAGCTTTTGGGTTTGAACTATGCCGTCCTAAGGGTCCGCGGCTTGGCCGATTTATCTATTTAACGGCGATGATATATAAGGCCCAACCCATGAGTCTTCCCAAGGTATAATCGAGAGGACGGGGGATGTATTTACCAATGAATGGAATGTTCTTTTTGACAAGCCAATAAACCTTTGTTTCAACAGAACTAAATCTGGAAAACATTCTTTTTGCCTCGCCACGAGTAAAAACTTTTGAGAGGGGTCTATCTGCTTGATCTTGTTTCTGGGGTAATTATCCCCCTTTGTAAAAGGGGGACCGAGGGGGATTTTCATCCTTCGAGGGTGACGTAGCCGTCATGAAAAATTAGTTTCTTTAGTTTCTTTGATTCCTTAGGTTGCATGGAAAAAGCTGACTTAATAATTAAGTCAGAAAGTTCAAGAACTTTTATCATCAGCTTTTAGGTTTAAATTATGCCGTCCAAGAGCTTCCTGTTCGCAAAGTTGTGTTATTGCTTGCTCCGCTGCGAATCTGTAGAAGTCACTAACTTTTGGATTGGGGAATTGAGGACACGTGGGTCATAGTCGCCGTGAGGCGCTCTAGGAACTTCAGGAATTCTACCAGTTCTCTTCATCTCTTTGTACTTTAATTCCCTCATTCGCATCCCATCTATTACTCAACACTTCCTTGAAGAAATGGAGCATTACTCTTGGCACACAAAGTGTCCCTATTTTCCTTGTCCCTTGATATTGCGATAAAAAGATGGTATTTTTAATTACAAATAATTGTTAATCGTCGGAGGAAATTTATGGAAAGTCATAGCGATATTTCAAAAAGTGATCTTCCTCAGGTGACTGACCCTTTAATGCTCAGGGCTTACACAGAGGCTTTGAAACAAAAGCAAAAATGGCAGGCAAGTATCGACGAGCTCATCCGAATGGTATTAGGCTTGGGATACGATCAATCACTCGACCCAGGGGTAATACCATCCGCTGAGGAGATTCGTAAAGAAATGAACCGTTACATTCCAGAAAACGAGAAACTTTCTGATCTCCTGATAACGATGCGCGAGGAATGAAGTGCATTATTTTTTCTTCGACGCCAGTGCTCTCATTAAGCGATATCATCATGAGACCGGTTCAGGCGTGGTCAATCTCTTATTGGATGCTTTGCTCCCTTCGATATCCGAACGAGTCATCATATCTCCACTCATTGTCTCTGAGACAATCTCAGCCTCCATAGCAGATGCTGAAGCTCTTCTGCATACCTGATCTACTTTCTTTCTATTAAAAAATCTCTATGGATTTTATTTCCTCACCTCCCTCATAATGCTTACACAACTTCCTACTCAAAAATATAGGAAGCGCCCCTGTTTTTTCAATTGGAACTCTATTTGACAGCGATGATATATAAGGCCCAACCCATGAGTCTTCCTAAAACATAATCAAGAGGACGTGGGATGTATTTGCCGATGAATGGGATGTTCTTTTTGACGAGCCAATAAACCTTTGCTTCGATAGACTGAAATTTGGAAAACATTCTTTTTGCTTCAGCACGAGTAAAAACTTTTGAGAGGGGTCTATTTGCTTCATCTTGTTTCTATGGTTTCTTTAGTTTCTTTAGTTTCTTTAGTTTCTTTGATTCCTTGGGTTTCATGGAAAAAGCTGACTTAAAAATTAAGTCAGAAAGTTCAAGAACTTTTATCATCACCTTTTAGGTTTAAATTATGCCGTCCAAGAGCTTCCTGTATAGAATAGGGATTGCTACGGCTATAGGCCTTTTTTGCAAACAATATCCTATAAAATGGCTATACTCATGGATCCAAAGGGTAAGGTAGAGAGGAAGAGAGGCCTTTTTCAGTTCTTTGGCATGGTTTTTTATTATTCTGGGACAGCCCCCCCTCCATCTTCCCGGTTGAATCAATCTTAAATTCATTCAACTCCTCGGGACTTATCATCACATAAAAGAGAAGATTTTCCCTCGCTGAAAAACCATAGGCGGTATAATCCTTCAAACTTGAAGTTTTGAAAAGGTAGGAATCTGGGGAAAGCATATACCCATCCAACTCCAATACCTTATCTGCCTTCTCTTTTCCTAATACATTGGTATAGGCTTGTCCCAGGGCTGGGCGGTATTCCTCTACCTCTTTAAAAAACTCCGTAATGATTGAATTCCTCTTTTTGTTTCCAAAACTCTCTTTGATAAACTCACCGATTTTTTAAGACAAATCATACTTTTCCGCTCATGATAGATTTTAATATTGTGGGTAAATCCCCAGCTTTGCCAGAGAATACTTACTTGTGGCCTACAAATCTTCTAACGACACGATCCAAAGCCTCTACTACCCATGCTTCCATGTTTTCAGTTTTGTAGTTAGACAATAACTCCTGAGCCTCTTTATCAGAAAATCGTTCTATTTCGGACAGTTTGACTAAAGCTTTGTTGAAAAGCTTCTCTAATTTCCCTTCCTCTACTTCCTCGGATTCCTTGCAGTATAAATTCAAATAAAAGAGAAATCTCTCCCCTCCATCTTTTAAAAAACAGTTAATTCGATTTAATATACGTTTCAGAAGGTTCCTTTTTTGAGCCTCTTCTTGTAATGGCACAATCTTGTAATAAAGATACCCTTCTCCCCTGGGACGGGGAATTTCCCTAACACCCAGAATAAGCTGATAATTATTCATGGTCATACCTTCCCTCAAAAACCTTAAATAACTTATACCATATCACCGTCTATTTTTAAATATGATTTATCTAACCACTCAATAAAATTTGACCGTGAGTTAAAAAGAAGGGTTACCAGGAGTGGGGACATTGTGCCATAGGGGCATACGAGCAGGTCATTGGGTCACTACGTCATATGAACACAACAATAACCAGTGGTCAGGTCAATAAATCTGCAATCCGAATTCCTAAATCCAAAATATCATCTATTGAGTGGGATCTCTTCGAGGTGGGCTTGGAAACGACGGAGGGAGATTTGGCGGGAACTACAAATTAAAGAAAGGCGGTTGAGTTTCTCTTTAGGAATGTGGTCACTGGTGACAATTACTTCAGAGATGGAGTTCTTCTCGAGAATGCTCTCTATGGAATCGATTGTTCCAAGGACAGGATAACCATTCACCTGCTTGCCCTGGTTTCGAAGATCATCATCGATAAAGCCACCAGGTCTCAGGCCTAATCCGGGATTATGAAGAAACTCATTAAGGGCATTCACACCCCCTTTCTTACCCCAAACATCTGGTTTTTAGCTTTCTCGCTTTCCTAAGAAAGCGAGAAAGCACTGGGTTGATGTTATGATAGTCTTTTGGAATTTTTGTCAGGGCTTTAAGAGGGAGTGAAGGTGGGACTGAGGGATTTGTTAAGGTTAACTTATGGGTTGGGGGAGGATTTGGAATGATTCAGATCAAAGGGTTGGTATTCGGGGATGATTTCTTTGAGCTTTGATTTGATGCCTTCGGCATCCTGCTCGTTGGCAAGTTTAACGAGTTCTTCGATCTTCTGATTTACCCTGTGGAGTAAGCATTGCAATCTGTTACTGAAACTGGATAAAGAGTTTCATTGAATACTTAGGCTCGTTAGATATTTTCTTACTACTCCACAGGGTGAAGCCAATTGAGATCGTAGGTGTCTCCTTTTAGAACAAAAATCTTATCATAAGGTGTCCGGACGATCCCCTCCCCTTCTATGATCAACTCCTCACGGGATCTCTCATCTCTCCTGACTTCCTGGCTTCCTTATGACAATCCCCTCTCCTTCTGTGATCAGTTCTTCATGAAGCTTTTCGCCCGGTCGTAGACCAATAAATTTGATCTCAATATCCACATCAGGTTTAAACCCTGATCGCCGAATGAGGTCTCGCGCCATATCTACAATCTTTATGGGGGTTCCTTCTCCCCATTTAGTTGATCTGTCCTGCCAGAATCTGACTTCAAAATGAAGTCAGGAGGTCACGAAGTTTCAGGCACGCAAGCAAAAAAATGATTTGGGAAAGAGTCAGGAATTTAGTATCCATGGTGGAAGGGAAGATTGACTTCAAAATGAAGTCAGAAAGATGAATCAAAGATTCTATGATCCGGGAGGAGACAAAGCTTTGAGTTTTGGGCTTTTAAGTTTTGGGTTTGGGCTTTTGAATTCCGCAATGCGAATTCCGAAATCAGAATTCGATTTAGCGGCTGCCTTTGCTGAAAAGGACAACTTGTATGGTTTTGAGGAAGATTCGGATTTCCAAAAGGAGGGGCATAAAACTGACTGAAAAATTCAGTCTGGGAATCTGAAAAAGTTTAGGAAGACTCATTATTTGTCATAGGCATGGCGATTACTCCATGTTCGATTCAAGTCGCCGGATTACTGCAAATACTTGGTCTCTGTAATTCAGCAACAATCGCTTGGGTATACGCATCGACACCAGTTTAGCTCGGAGAATATCACGATACCAAGCAGTGTCTAGCTCCAAACCCGTCCCTGCTTCATGGGGCGGCTGGTGGTTTTGGCCATTTTTGCTCCACTGCTCAGCCCAATACTCAACTACCTCTTGTGGCTCATCTAAGCCATTGCGGTCAAACTGGCCCGGCTGATCCTCTGAATGACGTGCTTCGCCGCTGGTGTAATCCAGCATATGCTCAAACGGATCATACCAGAGGCCGAGTAAATGCCCGACGAATGCTTTTGCTTCCCAACCGAGGTCCTTCATCAGTTCTCTAAAGGCAGGTGTGAAGCGGATTTGATCGTCTTCATCCAGTTCAGCGATTTGAACCCATTCTTCGTTCCAACTAATCGTCATGCCCTTACCTCATATAAGTGGCTCTTGACACCAGTTTTCCCGTCAAGCCTTTCATGAAACATGGGGTGATTCTAAGGAGGGCGAATAACTGAAAAATTCAGTCAGAGCGGCTCCAAAGGTCTTTAATCTTTCCTCTCGGAAGCTAACCCACAGATTTCTCTAAAGGGTTTGAAGAAAGGGGAGTCACGATTGACCTCATAGTAGACCCTATTGCGGGTCTTTTTGATTTTAACGATGCCCAAAGAGGCCAGGTTTTGAAGCTCCCTCTGCACTGCTCGGAGAGCGAGGCCAGTCTCATACATGATCTCTCTCTGATAAAAGGACTGTCCTTCAAAGGCATAGAGGAAACTGAGAATCCTTGCCCTCGAGACTGAACCAAAGAGTTTCACCAAATTCTCTTCGAGGCCGGCTCTTTTAATCATAAAAGGTTTAAAACCTGACTAAATTATTTAGTCAGGAATTACTTATCTGAGAAAATCGAGGACATAATAATCCTAACCTACCCTCAATTTTCACTGCTCGCCGGAGAAAAAATGGTCATTGGCCAGTAGAAAGAAAAAAAACCGGAGCTTTCCAGTTACCTCTGTCTTTCTTGTTCTGCCGTCAATAGGATTTACTTAAACCCATTTTATCATACCCTGACTAAAAAATGTAGTCAGGATTGTCCAAAAAAATTTTTGGCTTAAATTCATGATTTGGTCTTGGGAATGGAATGATTCAGATCAAAGGGTTGGTATTCGGGGATGATTTCTTTGAGCTTTGATTTGATGCCTTCGGCATCCTGTTCGTTGGCGAGCTTAATGAGTTCCTCTATCTTTCCATTTACCCTATGGAGTAAGCATTGCAATCTGTTACTGAAACTGAATAAAGAGTTTCATTAAATACTTAGGCTCGTTAGATATGGTCTTATTACTCCACAGGGTGAAGCCAATTGAGATCGAAAGTGTCTCCTTTTAGAACGAAAATCTTATCATAAGGTGTCCGGACAATCCCCTCCCCTTCTATGATCAACTCCTCACGGGATCTCTCCTCTCTCCTGACTTCCTGGCTTCCTTATGACAATCCCCTCACCCTCAATAATAAGTTCTTCATGGAGTTTTTCGCCAGGACGAAGGCCTATGAATTTGATCTCGATATCCACATCAGGCTTAAACCCTGATCGGCGAATGAGATCATGGGCTATGTCCAACTTTTTATTCTAAAATTATGTTGAAAATTTAAACAAAATATGTACAATTAAATATATGGAGTTTGAATGGGATCTGGATAAGAGTCGATCAAACTTAGTAAAACATGGTATCGATTTTGAGACCGCAAAGAACTTATGGCTGGATGAAGGCCGCATTGAAATTTGGGCTCCTCATCCGGTTGAAGACCGAGGCATTATCATAGGCAAACATCAGAATAAATTATGGACGGCAATATTTACCATGAGAGGTAATGCAATCCGCATCATTTCAGTAAGACGAGCCAGAAAAAAGGAGGCGAGGCTTTATGAAAAAGAAAAGGCTAGCGAAAAGTAGTGAGGAATTTGACCGCCGATTTGATTCTGGGGAGGACATCCATGATCTCATAGATATGTCTCAGGCTAAAGTGATTTCTTACGGGAAAAAAGTTCGTATTACTTTGGATATTTCAGAATCGTTGGTGAAGGAGATAGATGAGATACGAAAACAAATAGGTGTTGACCGGGGTGCACTGATTAAAGTTTGGCTCCATGAGAAGGTAAAACAGGAAAAGACGGCAGAAAGGGCAAAGTCATAGAATTTGTCAGATCAAACCCGTAATTAACTATATTGCTCATTTACCCACTACATCTATAAACTCCGCCTATCCTCCCTCAGGCTTAGGAGGAACCGTACAGTCAGGGAAGTGCAAGCCCTGGAATCTAAAATTCTGCATTCCGCAATCCGAAACCCCTGCCTGAGATAGGCAGACACAATTTTAAATCTGAAATGCGTTTAGCGGCTGCCTTTGCCGAAAAGGACAACTTGGATGGTTTTCAGGAAGATGAGGATTTCCAGAAAGGAAGGACATAAAACTGACTGAAAAATTCAGTCAACGATTGCGAAATAGGATGGGTTACTGAGTCAATTATTCAAGTCATTAAGTCCTTTGATCGAATTCTCTTGGGGAAAATTAGCTTTCTCGCTTTCCTACGAAAGTGAGAAAGCAGAATATAGGGATTTTTGGAAAACTAGATTTCAAGATCAGAAGTTTGGGTTTTGAAGTTCGGGATTAAAATCTATCCAGTGGGGATTTCTTCGAGGCGGGCTTGGAAACGACGGATGGGAATTCTACGGGATGAGCAGATCTTGGAAAGGCGATCAATATTCTCTTTGGGTATATTGCTTAGCATTCTCACTTTCTTAAGAAAGTGAGAATCATTTAGGGACCTTTCGATAGCGTTTTAGGATAAGGTTGTAGAGGGTTTTATTATACTCCAGAGCAGACTCATTTCTAAGAGAGTAATAAACTAATCCCTGCCATCTCCGGCTGATGACGAGATTGGTTTGCTCTAAGATTTTTAAGTTTCTCGCTGCCGTCTTGTAGGGAATGCCTATCTCCTGAGCCAGCTCAGAAATCTCTTTCTCGCCTTTCTTCATGAGGGTGTGAAGAAGCTTCACCCGGTGTTCGTTGGCCAGGGCTTTAAAAATCTTGATCAGAAAATCCATAACCTTATCGCCTCCGTTTTTAGATCCACGTTTCTCGCTTTCCTACGAAAGCGAGAAACATCTGGTGAGCTATTTTAGTCTATTGGTTGGGGGAGGATTTGGAATGATTCAGATCAAAGGGTTGGTATTCGGGGAGGATTTCTTTTAGTTTGGATTTGATGCCTTCGGCATCCTGTTCGTTGGCAAGTTTAACGAGTTCCTCTATCTTTCCATAGAGCCAATTGAGATCGAAAGTGTCTCCTTTTAGAACAAAAATCTTATCATAAGGTGTCCGAACGATCCCCTCCCCCTCAGTAATAAGTTCTTCATGGAGCTTTTCGCCAGGCCGTAGACCAATAAATTTGATCTCGATATCCACATCAGGCTTAAACCCTGATCGGCGAATGAGGTCCCGTGCCATATCAAGTATTTTAATGGGCGTTCCCATGTCAAGAATGAAGATTTCTCCGCCTTCACCTAATGCTCCTGCCTGAAGAATCAATTTGCAGGACTCCGGAACCGTCATAAAATACCTCGTAATCTCAGGGTGAGTCACTGTCACAGGACCAAAACGCTCAATCTGTTTCTTAAATAAGTGGACCACACTGCCCTCGCTGCCAATCACGTTACCAAACCTCACTGATACAAAACGGGAAGGATTTGAGGCATAACAAGAGGTAATCATCTCTGCTACCCTTTTGGTCGCACCCATAACGCTGGAAGGACGAACAGCTTTATCTGTGGAGATCATGATAAATCGCTCTATTCCGAATTTATGGGACATTTCAACAATATTTTTCGTCCCGAGGATATTATTAAAAACCGCTTCCCAGGGATTCAATTCCACAATGGGAACATGTTTGTAGGCAGCAGCATGAAAAACGACTTGAGGTCTATAATAAGCAAAGTGTTTATTTAAATAGCTCCTATATTTCACATCCCCGAGAACCGATGTAACAAAAATATTAGGGAATCTCTGGCGAAACTCCATCTCGATGTGAAAAAGACTATTCTCGGTCTTATCAAGGAGGATGAGATTCTTGGGTTGAAATAGGGCAATTTGCCGGCAGAGTTCAGTTCCGATCGAACCCCCTGCCCCAGAGACAAGGACAACTTTATCAGCAAGGTAATTTCCAATACTTTTCATATCAAGATTAACAGGATCGCGCCCCAAAAGGTCCTCGAAAGAAACTTCGCGTACGGTCTTAAAGGAGATCTTCCCATCAATTAACTCTCCGATCCCCGGTGTGGTACGGGATTTCAGACCTGTGGCTTCGCAGGCCTCGATGATTCTACGCATCTGCTTGGCTGAAGCCGAAGGGACCGCAATCAGGATCTCGTCCATCTCGTCCCGATAGGCCATATCGTGGATCCTTGATACAGACCCTAAAACCGTGACACCATGAATCCTCATCCCTCTCTTTTTAGGGTCATCATCCAGAAAACCAACCACTTCATAATTAAGTCGGGGGTTATCACGAATCTCCCGAAGCATTTTCTCCCCTGCATCTCCTGCTCCGATAATCAACAACCTCTTTTGGGGCCTTATCGTCCTTCTCTTAGAGAAGGGATTTTGAAATAGAAATTTGAGCCCCCTTTCTCTCTCAGACAGGAGTAGTCTGATAGCTACTCTAACCCCAGCAATGAAAAAAGATGTCAAAATCCAATCCAACACGAAGACAGACCTGGGAAATCCCTCGAAACGGTATATAAAAAGGATGGCTATCATGACTATTCCCGAGGAAATAATTGTCCCCTTCAATATGTTGAACAGGTCAACAAGGCTGGTATATCGCCACATACCTTTATAGAGTCCGAAGAACATAAAGACAGAAAGTTTGAAAGGAACAATATAGGGAAGCGTGTCGGTAAGGCTTTTCCATTCTTTTATTGGGATTTGGCCTTCGAACCTCAGCAGATATGCCAGAAAATAGGCAGCCACAATAAGGAAGAAATCCAATAACAACACTAAGTAAAAATTTTTGTTATGAATGATGTTTCTCATCTCTGGTTTATTTTGTCCCGGTGAAATAGGCTCCCCATAGAGCAGTTTGCCACACTCTACAGGGCGGGTCGCATTTCACGGGATAAATTTATTTGATTGAAGATAAAAGATTGACTTAAAAATCCAGTCAGGCTTCCTATCATTTTTTTAATATTCTATCAACCAGCTTTTAGGAGACCTTTCTCATGTCTTCGGCCTAATGATGCTAACTTAACATAGAAAGAATAGTTCGCACAATCAAAAGGAAATCAGACAATAATGTCCGCTGTGAGAGATAAACTAAATCAATAGACAATTTAGCGGGCAATATTTCTTTTTGATATAACGCTTCCCAATCCAACCCCGAAAGCATCTCTTCTTCATTGCGATAGACAAGAGAGGCAGCGCTGGTGATACCTGGCCGGAAATGAAGTATCCGTTTCTGCTCAGGTGTATATTGAGCCACGTAACGAGGATCTTCGGGGCGGGGACCGACGAGGCTCATGTCCCCTTTCAACACATTCATCAGTTGTGGCAGCTCATCTATCTTAGCGCTTCGTAGTAATCGCCCCACCCCGGAAACTCGTGGATCGCCTTTGGACGTAATGCCTGGACCCAAGGTTGCCGCATTGGCAATCATTGTCCGAAACTCTTCTCGACATATTGCAGGCCTGACGCAAAAATAGGGTGACAGGATTACCACATTATGGTATTTTCAGATCCATGCCAAGGACGCAAGACCCTGGACTTCTCGAAGAAAGAAGAAGAAAAGCGATTAGTTTCTTGCAGAGCGGAATGTCTCAATCGAAAGTAGCGATGATTGTCAATGTATCGAGGCAGTCGGTCTCCCGCTGGGTTAAGGCTTTTAGACGAGAAGGAGTTGATGGATTAAAAAGAAGGCCAAAGTCAGGCCGGCCTCCTAAGTTAACAGAGGAGCAGAAAAAGGAACTGATCAGTTTTCTTGAGACCATGGCCGGTCATTCTAAGGGCCGCCCTGTGAACTCCACAGCGATTGCAAAGTTAATCCGTGATCAGTTTGGAATCGAATTCCACAAGCATCATATTCCCAGATTGCTGAGGTCGCTCAAGGAGAGTCTACACCGGTTGGAGGACCCGGAAGAATTAACGCAAAAGTAAGGTGACAGGAAGACAAGTTAATTCGATCTATTTGGTTTATCTGGCCTATCAAAACCTGTAACAGCTAAGCTCAGATCTGAACGTTGACTGGAATCATAAATGACGATTCTTCACTCCTTAAAAACCGGTCATGCCTAACTCCAATTTGAATAGAGAACGTCTCCGCAGGAACGATTAAGCTTGATTATACATTAGAATACTATCTTCAGTTCCTGCCCTTTAGCTTTTATTTCATAGACCAAAGGAAGCCATGTGTCATTTTCATAGGCTTCGATGGAGAATGGCACGGGCTCAAGCCGAGGATCCACCTTCCCAGCAATCCTGTAAAGCGCGATTCCTTCTTCCACCCTGTCTTTCCCAAAATCTTTTGAGACAATTGCTACATCGATATCGCTGTCGCGTCTCTCCTTTCCAGCCGCATATGAACCATAAAGGATAACACGATCCACAGATATTCCTTCCTGGCGTAATCTCCTCACATACTTCTGGATGATCTTTAGAGTTTGCTTTTTATCCATTTGAATGCCTCTTTGATTTCTTTAAACCTTGCCTCAGTATATCCCTTCGTGCATTTCTTATAAAATGCCCTGCTCGCATCGGGATAACGTGCCTCCAAATGAAATTCCATGAACTCACTTAGCCTAATTTTCATCGCGTCGGGCATCTTTACACCCGACTTCTCAAAGAGATACAGGAGCGAATGGCTAAAGGGCGCATGCGCCTTCGTTCTTTTGACGACAAGAGCTTTGAGCAGTTTTTCCAAAGCAAGATGCCCCATAAAGAGAGCATAGGGGTATTTCCTGGTTTTGAGCATTGCGTTGGCAACTCCCAAATCATATTCAGCACCTTCAACCCAATAAGAAACAGTCTTCTTTACGGCAAAAGGGAATTTCTTCATTAGTTTTCATTATAGATGCCTATCAGGCTGATTGCAATTTGAATCTTTTTCGGTCATCTGAAGCATTCCCTCTTAAAGAGACCTGGCAAAGCTTTGCATAATCGCTCTTGGTCTCAATTTTGATCATTTTTGTGGTCATAGATTAAATGGTTACGCAAAAGTAGAGTGACCGGATTACTACCATAACAGTCAAAGGGTTGTTATGACTGCGTCTCCAGGCCCTGTACCCAATGTTGCCAAGGCCACACGGAGCGCCCCCGTACCTGAATTGAGGGCGAGAGCCGCAGATGAGCCAATGAAGGAAACAAACTCCTCCTCAAATCGTTTCACCTTGGGGCCGGTTGTGATCCAGCCCTCCCTCAGTGTATCGACTACTTCATTAATCTCTTCATCGCCAATGAGAGGTGGAGAAAAGGGGAGAAAACTCTTACGCATCTATTTACCTTTATTCTGAATAATTAAATCAATCAATGAGTCTGCCCTCTTTTTATCCATTTTCAGCTTTCTCACTTTCCTAAGAAAGCGAGAAAGCTCAGGGTTGAGTGAAAAATTCAGTCGGGCATAAGGGATCGTCAGCTATCGGAACAAAGAAAGGATCGTCCGTGCGATCAGAGACAAATCAGATAACCATGTTCGTTTAGAGAAATAATCTAAATCGATAGCCAGCTTGGTTGGCAATATTCCTGTCCCTTTCTATCCGGTTTCTCCTTTCTCACTTTCCTACGAAAGCGAGAAAGATCAAGGGCTAAGAAAAATTTAGTCAGTAACATCAAGATTTTTATTTTGCTGATTTACTACAACTCTTTATGACTCTCACGACTCGGTCCATATCTTCTTCGGTGAGCTGGGTTCCTGAAGGAAGACAGAGTCCGCGTGCAAAAAGATCCTCACTCACTGCCCCTCCCCGAATACGGCAATCCTTAAACACCGGCTGTAGGTGCATCGGTTTCTCTCCGAGGCGTAGGCTCTACGAGCCGGAGGCCAGATAGGTCGGGATTCTATATCCTCTACGTTTGGGGAAGTATATCGTCCTCAAGGAAGCCGTTGGCGATATTCTGAATGATTCGATCAATCAATAAGCTTGTTCTCTTTTTATCCTTTTTCAGCTTTCTCACTTTCCTACGAAAGCGAGAAAGCTCAGGGTTGAGTGAAAAATTTAGTCAGAGAGTTAAAAAGTTTGTTTAGTTTGAACCTTTGGGTTAACCCTGTTGTTGCATTAAATTTGGCGCTCATATTCATCAAACCTTTGGCTATCAAGGGAC
>Ga0210049_1003405_pt1 | contig 14316 bp, 12 predicted proteins | sample CryGeyCG2014_300_2_FD_183964 | JGI IMG/M metagenome (GOLD analysis project Ga0210049, IMG submission 183964) | Groundwater microbial communities from aquifer - Crystal Geyser CG06_land_8/20/14_3.00 (SPAdes) (version 2) | ecosystem: Environmental > Aquatic > Deep subsurface > Groundwater | place...
GGAAATCCATCCAGGCGAGGCGGCGCTTTGCCTCCCGCGAGAGGCGCGGGAGGGGTGCGAGGGAGGCAGCCCCCGGCAGAACGAGTGAGGTGGGCATCATGCACCCAGCGTACCTCGTTCCGCCCCGGTTATTGAGTCGTCTTGAGAAGGTCATCGGGCAACACCGAAGTGTCACCGATGTATCTCATCTTTTGCAAAGCGCGGTCAGAGGTTTAGATTCCCATCTGCGGAGAGCGGCAACCTTTCTTTGCAGAGGCAGGCAATGTAGCCGGCGGCGCCAATGATGGCGGCGTTGTCGGTGTTGAGGGACATACGGGGAGCGAAGAAATTGACTGACAACTTACGACTAACGACTGACAACTTTTCGCGGAGCGCGGAATTTGCCGCGACGCCGCCGGAGAGCATAATGGATTTTGCTTTAAATTCCCGCGCCGCGCGCTCCGTTTTTGCGACAAGCACGTCAATGGCGGCCGCTTGAAAGGAAGCAGAGATGTCAGCTTTGAGCTTTACCTGCCCGTCCGTAGCCGGACGGAGGTAGGAGCTTTTAGTTTTTAGTCGTTGGTTGTTAGTTGTTAGTCGTTGGTCACGCAGATAGTAGAGGACAGAAGTTTTCAATCCCGAGAAACTGAAATCATAGTTCTTCGCGTGTAGCATAGGGCGGGGGAACGCTATGGCGCGGGGGTTCCCCTCCCGCGCGATCCTCTCTATCTCAGGGCCGCCCGGATAGGGGAGCTCCAAAAGGCGCGCCACCTTATCAAACGCCTCGCCCACCGCATCATCGCGTGTCTCGCCGAGTTTTTTCATTTTAGTGAGCGATTCCATCTTAAGCAGGACGGTGTGGCCCCCGCTCACGATGAGGGCGATGGCGGGGAATAGACTTTTAACTGATAACTGATGACTATTAACTTTTTCAGTCAGGAGAAAACTGTACAAATGACCATTTAAATGATTTACACCTATAGTTTTTAGTTTTAAGTTTTTAGTTTTAAGTTTTTTGCTGAGTTGCTCAGCAAAAACAATGCCGGTCCAGAGCGCGGGCTCCAGACCGGGGCCTACGGTGACGGCAATGACATCAGGGTTTAGGGTATAGGGTTTAGGGGATAGTTTTTGAAAGAGAATCGGCAAATTTTTCAAGTGTTCTCGTTTCGCTAGGTTCGGCACCACGCCGCCGTAGGGGCGGTGGATGGCGATTTGGGAAGAGATGAGGTTTTCAAGAATTTTGAACCGCGGAGCGCGAAGGCCGCCCTCCGCCTCAAGGATAGCGAGCGCGGTCTCATCGCAGGAAGTTTCAATGGCGAGTATTTTCATCCCGTTAGAGATAATTAAATAATGTTGTGAAATCCGGTGTTCAAAAATAGAGAGAATGTATTAGCGATGAAAAACAGTTGTTTTACGGTTGTTTGCAACAACCTATCTCTAACGGGATTCATCCCGTTATGGTAGCGGAATGCGGCGCTATTTGACAGGCAGGAAAGGTCTGTATAAGATTTGTTCCAGTTCATCACATTCATTTGAGAGAGAGGGAAACCCATGAAACGATTCCGAAGAATTGGGGTTGCGGCGAAAACCGTGGCGGAGGTAGGAGCGATCAAAGCGGAGGTGGCATCGGCATTTATTTTCCAGATGGCGGCAAATCTGTTGTTCTCACCGGTCCAGGCCGTGCTTGTCCTGGAATATTTTCAGACGTTCCGCGCGCTTCTCTCCTCGCGCTTCGCCGCATTCATGCGCCTGTTCTCTCCGTGAAAAACAGAGGGCGGGCGCTTTTATTTTTATGGTAAAAAGGTGTATACTATGAAAAAAGTCGCGTACTTTATACTTAATACTAAATACTTCATACTATATTTATGATTCAACCACTTTTTGTGTTTTATGATTGGGGGCTTCTCGCCCTGCGGGTGGTCCTCGGGATCATCCTCATCGTCCACGGACTTCCGAAGCTCAAAAACCTCAAAGCGACTGGGGGAGGATCCGCGGCGATGGGGTTCAGGCCCGGCGCGTTTTGGGCGGCGGTCGCCGGCGCCGTGGAGTGCGCGGGCGGCCTCCTCATCATCGTGGGATTCTTGACCCAGCTCGCGGCGCTTTTCGTATTCCTCCAATTTCTCATCATCATTTTCAAGGTGAAGCGCGGGAAAGGTCTCGCGGGTGGGTATGAATTTAACCTCCTGATCACGGCGGCGGCGCTCCTCCTTATGACCACCGGCGGAGGCCTCTGGAGTGTTGAGCAGGCGCGTGGGATGTTCCTCTTCTACTGAAGGGCTTGGTAGTCGCTCGCTGCGTTCGCAAATAAAAACGGCATGACGCGCCTTTTTGAACTGCTCCCCGGAGCGCTCTCGTGGGGGACGCTCCTCGGCCTCCTTTTCCTCTCATGGAAACTGCCGGTGGCGGTGGCGGTGTTTATTGTGCTCTACGATCTCCACTGGTTCCTCAAAACCGTCTACCTTTTTTTCCACCTCCGCTTTTCCTTTGCGCGGACGCGGGAATTTTTAAAAATTGACTGGCTTGCGAAGCTCATGGTGCTTCCCTACCGCGACCGGGAACCGCGCCGCTGGGATGAGGTATTCCACCTCGTGGTGCTCCCTATGTGTCGTGAGCCGTATGAGGTGGCGCGGGGGACTTTTAAGAGCTTAGCGAACCAGCATTACCCGCTGGATAAGCTTCTTGTGGTGCTTGCCACCGAGGAGCGGGGAGGCGAGGTGGATGCGGCGGTTGCCGCCCGCATCAAGGAAGAGTTTGGTCAGGTCTTCGGCGGGCTGCTCACGACCGTCCACCCGGACGGCATCTCCGGAGAGCTCAAGGGGAAAGGGGCGAACGAAACGTGGGCGGTGAAGCGGGCGCTTGAGGAACTCATCGACCGCCGCGCGATTCCCCATACACACGTGCTGGTTTCGGTCTTTGATATTGACACCCGCCCCGGGCGGGATTATTTCGGCGTGCTCACCTACCATTTTCTTTCCGAGTTGCACGGCGACCATGCGAGCTACCAGCCGATCCCCCTATTTACCAATAATATCCATAACGTACCCATTTTTGCGCGTCTCATCGCGTTCGTCGCCACGTTCTGGCAGTTCATGCAGCAGTCGCGGCATGAACAGTTGGTAACCTTTTCCGGGCATAGCATACCGCTCGAGCCGCTCGTGGAGGTGGGTTTTTGGAATACCGACATCGTTTCCGAGGACTCGCGCATTTTCTTCCAGTGCCTCACCCACTACGGCGGCGACTGGCGCACGGTTCCACTCTTCTACCCGATTTACATGGATGCTGTCTCCGGCTCCACAACCGCGGAGGCGCTGAAAAATCTCTACAAACAGCAGAGGCGATGGGCATGGGGTATTGAGAATATCCCCTTTGTCTTCTCACAGTTCGTCCGCGACAAGACGCTTCCCCTGCGGCGCAAATTTTTCTGGGCCTTTTTGCTCACCGAGGGGTTCCACTCGTGGGCGACGAGCTCATTCATCATCTTTCTCTTCGGGTGGCTCCCCAATTTCCTCGGGGGCGATGCGTTTCGCCACTCGGTGCTTTCCACAAATCTCCCCGGCGTCACCGGATTTCTCATCAACTTGAGCGTGGTGGGTATCGTTACCTTTGCGTTCGTGAGCATCTTTCTCACCCCGCCGCTCCCCACCGGCGAGCCCCTGAAGTTCCGCCACTACGTTTACTACCTCCTCCAGTGGTTCCTCATCCCCATTACTTTTATATTCTGGAGCGCGGTGCCCGCGCTTGAGGCGCAGACCCGCATGATGCTCGGGGGGCGTTTCAAGCTTGGGTTCTGGGTAACGCCGAAAGCGAAGGATGCAGTATCATAAATCCCGTTGGAGATAACTTAAATTTTAGAAATAAATATGCCCCATAAAGAGTGTCAACATTGCCAAAGGTCAAATTTGACAGGACACCACGTCCCGTTAGAAATAAGCCGCTCCTTAGCGGCTGCTGCCGTGCGGCTACAGGGCGGATTTCTAACTGGACTATCTCTAACGGGATGAGAGAATATATCGTCCATGCGCTGGTGTTGGGGGTAAGGGATTCATGGGAACGGGATCGCCTCGCGTGTCTTTTCACGAAGGAACTCGGAGTGCTTGAGGCGCGCGTGGTGGGGGGACGGCGCGTGCTCTCCAAGTTCGCGCCGCACCTTAATGTCGGGAATCTCGCGGTGGTCCGCCTCGTGAAAAAGAACGCGTACACGGTGACCGACGCGGTGAGCGGGGAACGTTTCACGAAGCTTCGCCGGAACCCGAAGGAATTTTCCCGCGCGCTCGCGCTCCTCGCGCTCCTCTCCTACCTCCTCCCCCGCGAGGCGCCGGACCTGCGTCTCTGGCACTCCGCGGTGCGTTCGTTCGTCGCTGCGCGCGTGGATGTGGGTACCATCCTGAAACTGCTGGGATATGATCCGCTCCACGCCGCCTGTGAGGTATGCGGCAGGAAACACCCCGCCTGCTTTGTGCTATCTACACAATCATTCCTCTGCGGCTCCTGCCGTGGGAAATTTAAGGATGTTGAGGTAATATACATCTAATACGATATTAATATATCAATGTTAGGGAAGTCGGACTTCCCATTTTCGGAAGTCCGACTTCCGAAAATTAATAATCCTCTCCCGCCTATTCGTATAATTCGTATGCATTAGTATATTAGTATCGCAACTTCCATGTCTCTTGATGATTTAGAGAAACGTTTGTATGCCGAGCAAGAAAAGGGCACCCGCCCCCGCGCCGCGCCGCGCCCCCGCGGGGAGATGGAGCGCGGAACTCCCGCTGTCCTGGAGGAGTGGCAACGCGAGGAAATGGGAGAAAAGCGCCGCCACCCGTTTTTTTGGTGGATGCTCGCGGCAGTGGGGGTGCTTTTATTTCTCGCCGTGGGAGCAGTTGTTCTTATTTTGAGTTCCGGGGGCGGCGGGGAGGGCATCACACTCACACTCTACGCTCCCTCCGAGATCTACCGCGGGGTGCCCTTTGAGCTCAAGGTGGAAGTGGAAAATCAGCTTGACGAGATAATTCGTGACGCGACGCTTTCCCTGAACCTGCCCGCGGGACTTGTCTCCGTAGACAATATCGGGACCAACCGCGCGATAACCAGCGAGTCAATCGGCGACATCGGCGGACGGACGGTGGCGAAAAAAACATTCCGTCTCCTCGCGGTGGGACTGCCTGATTCGCTCCAAAAAGCGAACGTCACGCTCTCCTACGGCACGGGCGGGCGGAGCCGTTTCCAGGCGAGCGCGGAGAAGGAGATTATCGTGAACCGCGCGGCGGTGAAGCTCGCAGTGACAAAGCCGGAGCGGGTGATCTCCGGTTCGGCATTTGAACTGGAAGTGGGATATGAGAACGCCTCCAGATTTGATTTCTCCGACGTGACGCTCCGCATGAAGTATCCGGACGGGTTCAGCTTCCAATCGGCTTCCGCAAACCCCGATTCCTTGGACAGCTCCTGGCGGCTGGGAGCGCTCAACGCGGGTTCCAAAGGCGTGCTTCGCGTGAAGGGGGTTTTGACGGGAGTGGGCGAGGCGCAATTCTCCCTGCCCGTCACCGTGATTGCGAACTTCGGCGGCGAAGAGTATTTACTTGCAGAGGAAAACGTGGCGCTTGCCTTGGCGCCCGCGCCGGTGAACCTCCAGGTGCTCGTGAACGGCCGCAGTGACTACGTGGCGCGCGCGGGGGACATGCTCACCTACACCGTTTCCTACCGGAACGAGAGCGGCATCGCGCTCGCCGATGTGGTTTTAAAACTCTCGCTCTCCGGAGAACTCTTTAATTTCACAACCCTGGACACCGATGCACGCATTGATTCGCTTGCCAATACCCTCACGTGGAACGCCGGGAACACACCCCCGTTCCGCCTCTTGGACCCCGGCGCGTCGGGCGAGGTACGCGCCACCGTGCGCCTGAAACCCTCGTTCCCCATCCGGAGGCCTTCCGACAAGAACTTCTTCCTCCGTGTACAGGCGGAAGCGAGTTCCCCCTCGGTGCCGTACTATTTGAGTGCGGACAAGACGACCGCCCTGGCGAGCATGGAGACGAAAGTGGCGGGTCTCACTGTGGTGTATGCGCAGGCGTTCTTCCGGGACGTGGCGGCGGGGATGCTGAACCAGGGGAAACTGCCCCCGCAGGTGGGGCAGCCGACCGAGTACACCATCCACTGGGTGATTCGGAATTACGGCACGGACGTGAAGAACGTAGCGGTGAGCGCGTTCCTCCAGTCGGGGGTCACGTGGACGGGGCTCGTGAAGAGCAGTATTGACGCGGTGCCGCTCTGGAACGAGCGGAGGAGCGAGGTGACGTGGCAGATAGAGAAGATCGCGGCGACCAAGGGGGTCATCTCCGACCCCATTGAGGCGGTGTTCCAGGTGCGCGCGACACCGGACGTGACCGAGGTGGGGCAGTACCAGCCACTCATGGGGGAGACCACCCTGAGGACCACCGACGATTTCACGGGTCTTGAACTCACGAGCCGAGATGCGGGGTTCACCACGGCGCTCCCCGACGACCGCACGGTTGGCGAGGGGATAGGGAGGGTGATACCGTAGAGAGGTAAATTCCAAATACCAAGCACCAAATAACAAACAAGCACCAAACTCCAAACTCCAAATTCGAAATGTTTTAGAATTTCGGTCATTGGAATTTATTTGTTATTTGGAATTTGTGATTTAGGATTTCTACTTTGATTATGGATACATTCGAAAAAGTTGTCTCATTGGCAAAAAGGCGTGGGTTTATCTACCCCGGTTCGGACATCTACGGTGGGCTCGCGGGCTTCTACGATTGGGGGCACCTCGGAGTGAAACTCAAGTGGAATATTGAGTGGGCGTGGTGGCGGGATACCGTCCAGCTCCGGGACGATGTGGTGGGAATTGATGCGGCAGTGATTATGAACCCGAAGGCGTGGGAGGCCTCCGGCCACGTGAGCGGCTTCGCGGATGAGCTTGTGGAATGCAAGAAATGCCACGGCCGATTTCGTAGTAACGAAATCGGAATTTCTAAATTCGAATTTCTAATTTCTAATGAAACCATTTGTCCGACCTGCGGCGCAAAGGGTAATTTTACAGAACCAAAACAGTTCAATTTGATGTTCAAAACCCACGTGGGGCCTGCGGAGGATTCTTCGTCCGTGGCTTACCTGCGGCCGGAGACCGCCGGCGGCATCTTCGTGAATTTTAAAAACGTGCTGGATACGAATCGTGTCAAGATTCCCTTTGGTATCGCGCAGATTGGAAAGGTGTTCAGGAACGAGATCAACCCGCGCGACTTTGTGTTCCGCACGCGCGAGTTCAAGCAGATGGAACTGGAGTATTTTGTGAAACCCGGCGAGGACGGAAAATATTTTGATGAGTGGGTGGAGCGGCGGTTCAAGTGGTATGAGAGCATCGGTTTGAAGCACATCCGCAAGCGCGAGCAGAAAAAGGAGGAGCGCGCGCACTATTCAAAAGCGACGACGGATATTGAGTATAAGTTTCCAATGTCCGCCGAAGGCGGATCTCCGCCTAAGGCGGATGCGCCTCTGGAGCACGCCTCTGGCGGAGATTGGCAGGAGATTGAAGGTGTGGCGAACCGAGGCGACTTTGACCTTACCCAACACGCGAAGTTTTCTGGGAGGGACCTGACCTACTTTGACGAAACAACAAAAGAGCGCTATCTCCCGTATGTGATTGAACCGTCGGCGGGCGTGGAGCGTATCGCGCTCGCGCTCCTCTGCGACGCGTACCACGAGGAAGAGGACAGGATTGTGTTGAAATTCCACCCAAAGATAGCGCCCATGAAGGCGGCGGTCTTCCCGCTCCTCGCGAACAAGCCGCAGTTAGTGGAGCTTGCGCGGAAAATATATGAAGAACTAAAACAGGAGTGGAATGTGGCGTGGGACGACCGCGGCAACATCGGGAAGCGCTACTACGCGCAGGACGAAATAGGGACTCCCTTCTGCATAACCGTGGATTTCGACTCGCTGGAGAAGAATGATGTGACGGTGCGCGACCGCGATACGACGAGGCAGGAGAGAGTGAAAATCGCAGAGCTGAAGAAGTATCTCTCAGAACGTTTGGAGGAGGAGACGAGTTAAAAGAGGGTCAACAAACAGGGTGCTACAGTTAACTGTAGCACCCCCCTTCTCCCCATATGGTTTGTTTCGCCTGTAATGGTTTGCGGTTTTTTCCTCCTTCCCGTATCATCACTCCATATGCAACCCTTCAAGAAACTAATTCTCAAAAACGGCCTCCGGGTCATCCTTGTCCCTGAGCCGCAGAGTTTGGCGACGACGGTGATGGTGGCGGTGGAGGCGGGGTCCAAGTACGAGACGAAGGAAGTAAACGGCATCTCGCATTTTTTGGAGCACATGTGCTTCAAGGGAACGACGAAGCGGCCGCGCCACATTGACATTGCGAACGAATTGGACGGCCTCGGGGCCGAGTACAACGCCTTCACCTCGCAGGAGTCCACGAGCTACTACGCGAAGGTGCGGAACGAATCGTTTGAGCGGGCGCTGGATATCGTCGCCGACCTTTATCTCCACCCCGTCTTTGACGCAAGGGAGATAGAGAAGGAGCGCGGCGTCATCATCGGTGAGATCAATATGTATGAGGACCTTCCCCAGCGGAAGGTGGCGGAGCTTTTTATGGGACTTGTCTACGGCGACCAGCCCGCGGGCTGGTCCATCGCGGGGCCGAAGGAGGTTATCCGCCGCGTGGGGCGTGAGGATTTTCTGAAATACCGCGGCGCGCACTACCTTGCTCCCGCGACCGCGGTGGTGGCGGCAGGCGGGTTCTCCGCCGGAGGCGGATCCGCCTTTGGCGGAGATGAGAAAAAAGTTACTTCGCTCATTGAGAAACACTTCGGGGGTTTAAGCACCGGCGCTAAGGGGCAGAAACTGAAGGTGGTGGAAACGCAGGAAAAACCCCGCGAACTCGTCCGTTTCAAAGAGGTGGACCAGACCCACCTTGTGATGGGTTTCCGCGCGTTTGATATTTTTGACGAGCGCCGCTATCCACTCCAGCTCCTCACCGACATTTTGGGCGGCGGGATGGGCTCACGTCTCTTCCAGGTGGTGCGCGAGGAGCTCGGCGCCGCCTACTATGTGCATGCCTCCGCCGATCTCTACTCCGACCACGGTCTCGTGGTTATGGATGCGGGGGTGCACCACGAAAAACTCCCGGAGGTCATCACGGCGTCTTTGAAGGAATTCGCGCGGTTCAAGGATGAGGCCGTGAGCCCCACGGACCTCCAGCGCGCCAAGGACCACGTGACAGGGAATCTGTTCCTCTCCCTTGAGACCTCGGACGCCCTCGCGGCTTTTTACGCCGGAGAGGAGATTATGCGGATGCCGCTCCAAGATCCACGGACGCTCGCGGCGAAACTCCAGGCGGTTACCGCCGAGGATATCCGCGCGGTGGCACGGGTGCTCTTTACCAACGACCGCCTGAACCTCGCCTTGATAGGCCCGTTCAAAGACCGCTCATTTCTTGATATAGTGAAAGTATAACCATGGAATCGGAGTCCTCGCGTTTTGAGCTCGGGTGGCAGACGATTTGGCGCATCGTCCTCACCTTCCTCATCCTCTACGTGCTCTACCTCGCCCGCGCGCCGGTCGGGGTGTTCCTCATCTCCGTGGTGATTTCGTTGGGGTTGGACCCTCTCGTCTCATTTCTCCAGCGCGCAAGGTTCCCGCGGTTCCTCGCCACTATTTTTATCTTCATCTTGGGTATCCTGGCGCTCACCGCGGTGTTCTATGTAGCGGTCCCGGTCGTGGTGCGGGAGATGGGAGGGTTCCTCGGCCATATGAACCAGGCGCTCTCCTCGGTGGGCTTTAGCATTTCGGAGACGGCGCTCTCGGGGTTCTCGGGTGATCTGAATCGCGCCCTCGGGTTCCTCTCCTCCGCTGACTTTTCTCTTTCTGGCGCCATCGGGGGCGTCTTCGGGCGCGCGGTGCTCATCATAAGCACGCTCATCATCTCGTTCTATCTCACCTTGGAGGAGCGGGGGACCGAGCGGCTTTTGAAGGTGTTGCTCCCCGACGCCTACGAGCGGGCAATGCTCGCTATCTTTGACCGCTTCAAGGTGAAGATTCGGCGCTGGTTCACGGCGCAGCTTGGGTTGAGCCTCATTATGGGCGTGTTGGTCGGGGTGGGGATGTGGGCGCTCGGGGTGCCGTACGCGCTTGTCCTCGGTATCGTGGCGGCGCTCTTCGAGCTCGTGCCGCTCGTGGGTCCCGTTATCACCGGCCTCATTGCGTTCATTGTGGCGCTCTCGGATTCGTTCTCCCTCGGCCTCTACGCGGTCATCTTCTTCGTGCTCCTCCAGCAGGTTGAGAATCATTTCCTCTTCCCCTACGTGATGGGGAAGTCCATGCAGGTGCACCCGGTGATCGTCATTTTTTCGCTCCTCGCGGGGGCACAGGTGGCCGGCTTCGTCGGCATTGTGCTCTCGGTGCCCATCGCGGTCATGTCGCAGGAGGTTTTCAATTATCTAGCCGAGCAGAAACGCGACCGGAAGGGAATGGTGTAATATCCGATGGTATGGTAAAAGTATCGACTGCGACACTATCGGCAGATACCCTACAAGATTTGTACGTCCAAAAGAAGCTTTCAACGTGGACAATCGAGCGCCTCACCGGTTTTTCGCGGAGCACAGCGTACGCGCGTCTCAAAAAGTGCGGCATTGTTCCCCGGGACCTCGCTACTGCACATATAAAATATCCCCGCGATTCTTACAAGGGAGATGATTGCGACAGAGCGTATCTATTAGGGTTTACAATAGGCGATTTGCGAGTGCGTCGGCATGGCGGCGAAAGAAGTAAAACAATTTCAATCGGGTGCGCGAGCACGAAACCAGCCCAGATCAAACTCATAAAAAGCTTATTCTCTCCATATGGGCGCGTGTGGGTCGGTCAAAGGAATAGAGAGGGAAAGATATTTGTTGAGGCGTTTGTTGACCTCTCTTTCGGTTTTCTTTTGACGGACGAGCGTCTAAAAATCAATTGGGTTTTCAGCAAGAATGAACATTTCCTGTCTTTTCTCGCCGGTTTTACCGACGCAGAGGGTAGTGTCTTTATATCTAGAAACCAAGCGTTCGTAAGCTGGGGGAACTATAACCATGAACTGCTTTCTCGAATTAAAAGTAATCTGGAAAAGTTAGGGATCCAGGTCGGAAGTGTTGTATCCGACCATCTCCAAGGCTATAAAGACAAGGACGGGTATGTCCGCAGCGCGGATTATCATCATCTAACCTGTGGTCGGAAAAAGTCAGTGCAAATGATTCTCACCGCATTGCAACCTCTTATGCGGCACACTGATAAGAAACGAGCACTTTCGGAAGCTCTCAAGAACATAACGATAAGGAACAAACAATTCGGTTCTATTAATATGTAGAAATGTGTAGACCGAGACCCATGGGAAAAACTTTCTTTATCTCGACCGCCATACCATACGTGAATGCAAAACCACACTTGGGTTTCGCGCTCGAACTCGTGCAGGCGGACATCATTGCGCGTTACCGGCGCCTTCAAGGAGACGACGTTTTCTTTCTGACGGGCACAGACGAAAACGCGTTGAAGAATGTGCTCGCAGCGGAACAAGAAGGAATTTCGACCGAAGAATTGGTAACGCGGAATGCAGAGATGTTCAAGAGCCTCAAAAAGACCCTCGATCTTTCATGGGATGATTTTGTCCGGACCACCGAACCGAGACATCGGGCGGGTGCACAGAAATTTTGGTTAGTAGCAAAGAAAGATATCTATAAGAAATCGTATCGAGGCCTTTACTGCGTTGGATGTGAAGAGTTCAAAACCTCGAAAGATCTCGTGAACGAGCATTGCCCCGAACATCCGAACGCTCCAATCGAGGACATTGAGGAAGAAAATTATTTTTTTCGCCTTACCAATTACCAAAAAACTTTAGAGGAACTGATCGAAAGCGACCGATTGAGAGTTGTCCCGGAAACGAGAAAAAACGAAGTCCTCTCTTTCATTCGGGAGGGGCTGCAGGACTTCAGCATTTCGCGTTCGCGCGAGCGGGCGAAAAATTGGGGTATATTGGTGCCTGGAGACGAAACACAGATTCAATACGTTTGGTTCGATGCGCTTACGAATTACATCACTGCACTGGGCTATGCTGAGAATTCCGACCGGTTCAGGCGGTTTTGGGAAGGAGGTAGCTCAATCACTCATCTCATCGGGAAGGGGGTGTTGCGTTTTCACGCCATTTATTGGCCTGCGATGCTTCTATCTGCAGGCCTAAAACTCCCCACACAAATAGTGGTGCATGGTTATTTGACAGTGGGAGGACAAAAAATTTCCAAATCTCTTGGAAACGTTATAGATCCATTTGAAGTGGTAGAAAAGTACGGCACCGACGCGCTCCGCTACTGGCTCGCGCGCGACGTGAATCCCTTTGAGGATGGGGATTTCACGTGGGAGAAGTTTGCTGAGCGCTATGAGGCAGACCTCGCGAACGGCATTGGGAACTTCGTTTCCCGTGTGCTCACCCTCGCGGAGCGCCTGAACGGCACGCGCATCGATTTTGAAAAAGACGTGGACCCTATGCTCGCAGGTGCCGTCGCGCGCGCGCAGGAGGCGATGACGGCGAAGCTCGCCGGGTACCGGTTCCACGAGGCGCTTGCCGCAATCTGGGAGCTCATCGGTGCTGGAGACCGTTATGTGAATGAGAAAAAACCGTGGGCGGTACCAGACAAGAAGGTACTTTTCAGTTTGGTCACGGTGGTGGACAATGTCGCGGCGCTCCTCCTCCCGTTCCTCCCAGGTACGAGCGAGAAGATCACGAAGCAGATCGCGTGGAGTGATCACACCATCACGGTTTCGCGCGGCCCCGCGCTTTTTCCGCGTATTTCTTCCTGATGAAGTTTCAGTACTTTGACGCGCACACCCACGCGCAGTTCGCCGCGTATGATTCCGACCGCGATGCGGTTCTTGCGCGCGCCCGCGCAACGGGCGTAGGAATGATTACGGTGGGTACCCAGCGCGATACATCACTGAAGGCGGTTGAGGTTGCCCGTGTGCACGAGAATGTCTGGGCAGCCGTCGGACTCCATCCGGTCCACACCGGGAAATCATTCCATGACGTGCAAGAGCTGGGCGGCGGGGAGGCAGCGCGGGGGTTTGCGGGCCGCGGCGAAGAATTCGACCACGAGTACTACCGGAAACTGGCGGAGGACCCGAAGGTGGTCGCAATCGGAGAATGCGGGTTGGACTATGCCGTTTTTGTCTCCGACCGTGTGTTGGAGTTACAAAAGCGAGCACCCCGACAAGAATCGGGATTTTCTGGTGAGGAGGTGCGGCGGATTAAAGAAAAGCAGCGGGAGGCATTTGAAGCACAGATAAAATTTGCACATGAAGTCCAAAAACCGCTTATGATCCACTGTCGCTCCGCATTTTCGGATTTGATCTCTATCCTAACGCCTAACGCCTCGCGCCTAAATCCTAGTGTCATTCACTTCTTCAGCGGCACACTCGGCGACGCGAAGAAACTTCTTGATATGGGATTTTATTTCACGTTCGGCGGGGTCATCACGTTCCCGCCAAAGGCGGGCAGGCTCGGCGATTATGACGAAGTTATTAAAATTATTCCGCCGGAACGCATTCTTTCCGAGACCGACGCGCCATACGTAGCACCCGTGCCGTACCGTGGGAAAAGGAATGAGCCGGCATATGTGGTGGAGGTGGTGAAGAAGCTTGCGGAACTGAATGGGATGACGGCGGAAGCGACGGCGGAGCAGATAGCGAAGAATGCTGAACGGGTTTTCGGCCTGCAGTTGAACGGGGAATAGTAGGGAAGTGAAGCTCAACGGGCTGACCTGCGCTTCGCGCGCCGTCGTCAAAGCCTCTGGCGACGTACGACCGAAGGCTGCCTCCTTCGCCGAAGTGACTTCAGCTACGAAGGCCGAGTCGGCAAGGCGAGCATCCGGGGCTTTCTGGTGCGCGGGTAAAAGCCACAGCAAATTCGCGACTAACTTCTGAATAGACCCTCCTCGCATCTCGCTACCGCATGCGGTAGCGAGTTGGGAGGCGGCTTGGGAAGGAAGAAGAGAAAGGGGAGAAGAAAGAAAAAAGGAGAAAAAGGAGTGAGAAGAAGGAGGGAGGGAGAATGGGAAAGAGGAAAAGGAAAAAAGGCGGGAAGAAAAGGAGCAGAAAAGAGAAACTGACAATGGGTGGCGCGGAGGGTGCGCTACCGCTTGCGGTAGCAGGCTAGGAGGAGGCGGTGAGGGAAGGAGAGAGGGGAAAATAGAAGGAAAGTGAAAAAGAAGTGGAAAGAGAGATAGAAAGGAAGTAGAAAAGAAGTGGAAAGAGAGAATGGGGGAATGTAAAAAAATGGCGCTACCGCATGCG
>Ga0210049_1003407_pt1 | contig 14311 bp, 11 predicted proteins | sample CryGeyCG2014_300_2_FD_183964 | JGI IMG/M metagenome (GOLD analysis project Ga0210049, IMG submission 183964) | Groundwater microbial communities from aquifer - Crystal Geyser CG06_land_8/20/14_3.00 (SPAdes) (version 2) | ecosystem: Environmental > Aquatic > Deep subsurface > Groundwater | place...
AGTGTCTTTCAAGAATTCCTAGGAGTTTTAAATCCTATCAGAAAGGAATACCTGAATACATCCATTACTACAACACCGAGAGACCGCACATGGCTTTAAATATGCAAACACCTATGGAAATATTAACTTTAAAGTAGTGCGAAGCTATTGACTAGAGAACATAGTAGGATAGACACACCGTTTAACGTGTAAAAGTATAAAAGTTGCCGGGCTTGGTATCCTATGCTAAAGCTTCGGAATGCCTATAGCTGCCGGGCTTGGATTCGAACCAAGATAGGCAGCTCCAGAGGCTGCTGTCCTACCGTTAGACGACCCGGCAAAATAATAAGGATTACCTTTTTTCTCGCTCTGCTCGAAATAAAGTTAAATTAATTCTTCACTAATGAATAGTTCTAAGGGCAAGGTGGGAACGGGTGAATTTTTAAGCTGCCACTGAACTTCAACTAATTTTCTTAATAATCTTTCGAGAGATACAGTTTCCCAATTTTGAGCTTGTTTAAATAAAGTGGTCATCTCTTCTTCTGTCGCCTCTTTTTCTAAAACTTCACCTAAACTGGGAGAAATTTTTAAAAGCAACAATTTTCTTAAATAATTAACTACTTCTTTATTAAAAATCTCTAAATTAAAGCCATCATCATAAATTTTATTAATGAATTCAATAGCCTTAACTTTATCCTTTTTATTTAAAATATCAATAAAGCGTTTGATTTTTTCCAGATTAATGGCTCCCACCAACCCTTCTACTGCTTCTTTAGTAATATTTTGATTGGTGACTAAGGAGATTTGGCCTAACAGTGATTCTGCATCACGCAGATCTCCTTCAGAATAAAGAGCGATGAGACGCAAAGCTTCTTCTTCAAATTTTATTTTTTCTTGCTCACAAATATATTTTAAGCGACCAATGGTGTCTTCTAAAGTTAATTTTTTAAAATCATAACGTTCTACCCGGGAGAGAATGGTAGCTGGCAATTTTTCTGGTTCAGTCGTAGCTAAAATAAAAACAATATAAGGTGGCGGTTCTTCTAAAGTTTTAAGCAAAGCATTAAACGCTTCTTTGGTTAATTGATGGGCTTCATCAATAATAAAAACTTTATACTTAGATTTAATTGGGGGAAACCTTACGTTTTCTCTTAAAGCTCTGATATCATCAATCCCCCGATTAGAAGCAGCATCAATTTCAATTAAGTCCAGAAATCGTCCTTCGTTGATTTCTTTGCAGGATTCGCATTGATTGCAAGGTTCAAAATTATTCTCTTTTCTGTTCTGGCAATTTAAAGCCTTGGCTAATAAGCGAGCCACGCTGGTTTTTCCTGTGCTTCTTGGCCCAGCAAATAAATAAGCGTGAGAAATCTGAACCTGTTTTAAGGCATTGGCTAAAGTCTTAATCGTATTTTTCTGGTTAATGACTTCAGTAAAAGTCTGAGGACGATATTTGCGGTAAAAAACTAATTGAGGCATAAAAATTAAATCTAAAGTTCGCTCTTATTTTTTCGCCTTCACAGGGGAGGAGCATGTTACACCTCTCCCTTTTTATCCCGCACCTTTAGAAGATAAATGCCAATGGCATATATTGATGAAATCAATTTTCTAAAGGTGCGGGATTTATTTTGGGTCTGCTAAAGCAGACCCTTTTTGGATCCCTCCCCTGAGGGCGGCTCGAAAACAAGAGTTCACTTTAGAATATCTTAGGTGGAATATTATATAAGTTATTGTAGCAAAAAAATAGCCTTCTTAGCAACTTGCCTTTTTTATTTTCTTAAATACTAAATATTTATAACCAAAAAAGTTAATCAAAGTAGTAATTCCTACAGCAGCTATAGCGCTTAAATTTGCCCATAATAAGAGGTTAATACCAAATTGGGGTCCAATTTTATTAACTAAGAGCGAGGCTAAACTGACATTGGTTAAAAGGGCAATAATACTGATAACCAGAAATTTGGAAAATTCTTGAATTTTGGCTTTATCCTCTTTTTGAAACGTCCAAAATTTGTTGAAGAAATAACTATTAGTCACAGCGCAGGAAAAAGAAATTGCTTTAAATAAAGAAAAAGGCCAGCCAGCATAAGCTCTAAAAATCACCATTAGCAAATTAAGAATACCAAAATCTACAGCTGTATTTAAAAAGCCAACTAAGATAAACTTCATAAACTGAATATTAAAAAATTCACTGATAATCCAACGGATAAGTTTCATTTTAGTAATCTTGTCTTATTTCTTTTTCAATTTCGCTTCTTAAACGAGCATATTTATGGTTACTCTTATCCTGAATTTCTTGAGCTAATTGGTAATTAGGTTTCTGGGGTTTGAGTAATTTAACGCTAAAAGCTCGAGTGGTTTGACCATCAATCATTAATTTTAGATAAGCGTTAAAATTATCTAAATTTATCAAATCAGAGGCAGAAAAAACTGGGGCAAAATATTTGGCTAAAATCTCAGCATCTTCGTTGCCTACTCGGAAAGAAATAATAGTACCGACATTGCCAAAAACTGCTTTCAATATCTCTTCTTTTAATTGCGCTAAATATTGATGACCAACAAATAAATCTAAACGATACTTTCGCGCTTCAGAAAAAATCGTATTAATAGAGTCAGTGGTAACGTTTTGAAATTCATCAATATAAAGATAAAAATCGCGTCGTTCATTTTCAGGAATATCTTGCCGAGAAAAAGCAGCCATTGTTAACTTCGCTACTACTAACATTCCCATTAAATAACTATTAATATTGCCCAAAACACCCTTAGAAAGATTAACTATCAAAATTTTCCCTTCATCCATAATTCTTCTAAAATCCAAAGCTGTCTTTTTCTGGTTTACAATTGGCCTGACTAAATCATTAGCTAAAAAGGGTGTTAATTTAGAAACGATGTAAGCAGACATCTGCGGTAAAGCCCATTCGCCTTTTAATTCTATTGCTTGTTTTTCCCAAAAAGCCTTCACCATTGGGTCCGGCGTTGTCGCTAATAATTTATTTCGAAAAGCTTCATTATTAAAAACCCTTACAATGTCGCCTAAGGTATGAGTATCACTTTTATCATCTAAGAGCAAATGCAAAGAATAACGAAAATACTGTTCAAAAAGCGGGCCGCCAGTCAGTTTTAAATCATAAAGTTTATCCACAATTTCCAATAATTCGTTAATGACAAAGGTTTTTTGAAAAGTATAGCGATTATCCCATTCTAAAATATTCATTCCCATAGCATATTGAGGATCACCGGGATTAAAATAAATCACATCATCTTTCCTTGAAGCAGGAATTAATCCTAAAATATCAAGAGCGGCATCACCATGAGGATCAATAAAAGCCGCGCCTTTGCCTTGTTCAACATCTTGAAGAAAAGTTGATTTTAATAAAGTTGTCTTTCCAGTGCCAGTTTGACCAACCACATAAATATGCCTTCTTCTATCGTCATTTTTTATTTTCACTATCTTTTCCTGACCTTCAAAATAACTGAGTCCTAAAATAACTCCTTCTTGAGGCAAATTTAAAGGAGGAGGCGCAGAACGGGCTTTAAGCCATTTTACTCGAGAATTATCAATCAAAGGATGAGGTAAATGATAGATAGTTGATAATTCCAAACTATTTAAAGAACAAATTTGTGAATTTCTAAAATGCCGAAAAGAAAAATTATAAACTAATTGTTTGAGACTTCTTCCAGCTTTAATTTTATTCACTAAAAAATCATTGCCTAAGGGATTGTAAAAAGCATTAAAAGCTTCTTTAAGATGCGAAAATAGTTCCTCAGCTCTTTCTTGAGTTATCGCTGACACTAGAAAACGAATATTAACATTATACAAAGGATGCTGTGATTTTGCCTCAACTAATTTTACCAAGGATTCGTCCACTATTTTTGGTTTTTGTTTTTCTAACTTATCTTTTTCTGATTGAGATAATTGTTTTCTAAAAGAATCTTTAACGATTGTTGAAAGAGCGGCTAAAGCTTCTTTTAAGGTTTTGCCTTCTAAAAGACCCTTCCTAACAGTAGCAAAAATTTTGTCCTTTTTTGTCTTATCTGCCTGAAAAATTATCTGAAGCCCCATCCCCTCTTCTTTAGTTGTTTTAGAAAAAGCATTAAGCAGGGTAGCTAAGGCATCCTCTTTGGCGCTAGAGAAATCTTTAATTGGCAAGACAAAACTCTCTTTTAACTTCAAAATACCTCCGATTGTCTGACCTTTAGGAGCAAAAATTGTGTAATCCTCTATCGGCTCTATTTTGGCAAAAGGAAAAAGAGAAGATGTAATTTTAGTTAATAAATCAGTGTCTTTGCGACTGATAGCCAGATAAAAGCGGATTTCTTCTGAATCATGAGAATTAACTAATTCTAAGACGATATTCTTATTATAATGGCTGAATTTCTCAATTAATTGTTCGAAGGGTGAAATAAAATCTTTCATTTCTTTTCTTTTTTCTTCTTCTGAGGAAAAATCTCTAGGAACACTAATTAAAAATAGTTGATAATTTAAGCTAGTTTTAATTTCAAAATGAAAAATTTTCTTTTTTATCAAAATAAAAAGATAAAGCAGCCCTATGCCAAGCACTAAAACTATCAATAAAAAAATTGGAGTAAACATTAAATTACTTTTTGGCGTTTAAGCTCTTGGTAATATTTATCAACTAAAGTATCGTGCAATTTATCAATTAAAAAAGCGTTACCGGTTTTAAGAGCAGTAATAACAGCTTTAGGAATATTATCTTTCAGGGCAATGGCTACTAATTCGTCTACTTTCCTCTGCGCTTCCTCATCATCTGGATACATTGGGACTGAAGTAATCGCTGAAGGCGTTGATTTCTGAATTTGCACTGTTGGTGGGTAATTTTTTAAGGATTCTTCTATCCGTTCTTCTATGGTTTCTCTAATCAATTCTTTATCTTCAGGAGTAGTTAAACCTTCTCGGACCATTTGCTCTTTTTTCATCAAAACTCTTTCCTTAATAAAATTAATCTCTGAATTATCCATATCTTCTTTATTATATCATTTTTCAAAAATTTTATCTAATTGAGCTTATAGTATACCCGAGGTAAATAGCGGCAATCAATATATTGTAACTTTTGGGTTTTATTATGTAATTCTCCTTCTTTTAATTTTTGGATGATCTTAAAAATTTCAGAGAAATCACTATTAAAATCAATGAGCAGATACCAACCCTCGTTAGTAACTATTTTTATAGTGGAGGACTTTGCTTTTTCTAGCTCTAGAGTGTTGATTTTAAAGGGGCTGCCATCTTTTTCCGATAATTCAAAAAGAGAGCGTAAAATGCCTAAATCAGATTGAGGAAAAATTTCTGTGCCAACAGTAATTGGGGATGGTTGATGAATGATTATTTTCCTGATTAAACTACCAGATGTTTCAGGCGCTTCTCCAAAAATTACGCCATTATTATCAAGAAGATAACACTCAACATCTGTACAAAGCAAAAAAGATATTTCTCTCGAAGTAATATTTATTGTTAAATATCCATTTTTAATGTCTAGTTTTGTACTAAGCTTTTCTATTTCCGGGTATTTATTAAGGAGATATTGAGAACAATCTGTTGAGGAAAAAAGAAGAAGATTTTCTTGATTATCTTTATATCTTGGCAAAATTTTATAGATAAAAGCTGGAACAAATTTTTGGTTCTTGGAATAAAAATAAGTCTTAATATCCAATTCAATTGATTCTGGATTATCTGCTCCATTGATATTTATTTTTTTTATTTGGAAAAAGTCAGAAAGAAAAATCAGCCAGTAAAAAGTAACAGCTAACAAAAAACAAAAAATAATGATAAGTAATAATCTGACTCTATGCCAATAAATTTTGGTTAAACGTTGACTTTTTATTCGGCGAGTTTTGCGCATAAATGTAACAATCGCTCATCTTTTCTCCTACTCATCTTAAATCTTAAGGCTCGGATATGTTGTCACAAAAACACGCTATCTCCGACCCCAGCGTGGTCGGAGCGCTCGAGCTCGGCCTCGCTCCCCCCTCTTTTCTATCGAAAAGAGGGGGAACCATGCTTGCTCGGCCTGCGCTACGGTTTTTGTTAACAACATATCCTCGCCTTATTAAAAGCGAGTCTTTTCTTCTGCGAATGATTCAGGGGAGGGGTCATCTATTTAGGGGTTTATTATAAACCCCATATTAGATAGGGAGAGGTGAGCGAGGCTCCTCCCCTGCTAAATGAGCAGAAGAAAAGATGAGCTATTATTGTTTTTGGCGGAATATCAGGAGCGAAAGAGAAAAGGGTGAACGACAGTTTAAGACGAGCTTTTTCTCTTTATTACTTTAATGCCTCCCATATAAGGAATAAGGAGTTTGGGAATTCTGATAAAACCTTCTTTGGTTTGATAATTCTCAAGGATAGCGATAATGGCCCGACCAATAGCTAGAGCAGTTCCATTTAAAGTATAAACGAATTCATTTTTGGAAGTTTGCGGATTTAAATATTTAACATTTAATCTTCTGGCTTGATAATCAGTACAATTAGAAGTTGAATGGGTCTCCCGATATTCACCCTGGCCATTATTTTGGCCAGGTAACCAGGCCTCTATATCGTATTTTTTAGCTGCGGGATCTCCTAAATCACCGCTGCAAATGTTAATCACCCGATAAGGAATGCCTAAACTTTGCATCAATTCTTCTTCTATAGAAAGCAAGAACTCATGTTCTTTTTGAGCATCTTCTGGTTTGGAAAAAATAAACATTTCTATTTTATCAAATTGATGAACTCGTAAAATGCCTTTGGTGTCTTTTCCATAAGAACCAGCTTCTCTTCGAAAGCAAGAAGAAAATCCAGTATAACGTAAAGGAAGTTCTTCTTCTTTTAAGATTTCATTCATATGCATGGGACCAATAATTTGTTCAGCAGTGCCAATCAGATATAAATCATCTTTTTCCAAATAATAAACCTCTTCTTTCCCCTTATCTAAATAACCCATACCCCAAAAAGGTTCTGGTTTAATTAAAACTGGAGGGATTACTGGGATAAATCCTTTTTTTGTTAATTTATCAAAAGCCAAATGAACTAAAGCTATTTCTAGTTGAGCAGCTTCTCTTTTTAAGAAACCAAAACGAGAGCCTGAGGTTTTAGCAGCTCTTTTGGTATCAATGATATCTAAAGACTCGCCTAAGGTTAAATAATCTTTGGGAGTAAAATTCCAATGTGGTTTCTTTCCTATCTCTCTCAAAACAATATTATCTTTCTCGTCCTTGCCAAAAGGCACATCTTCTAAAGGTAAATTAGGAATTGAACTCATTAATTTTTGATATTCTTGTTCTAATTTCCCTAATTCTTTTTCTTTATCTTCTAATACAAGTTTAGCTTGCTTTAGCACATCTAAAATCTCTTTTTTGTTTTCTTCTTTTTCCTTAATAAGAACCTGCCTCTCTTCGCCTGCCTGCGCAGGCAGGCTCGGCAGAACCTTTTTTCTCTCTTCGCTCGAAATTAGTTTTTCTTGAGCTATATTCTTTTTCGCTCGCAAAGTATCTATCTGCTGAATTAATTCTCGTCTTTTCTTATCTAAATCCAAAACATTATCAACTAAAGAAGAATCGGCACCTTTTTTACTGATACCTTCTTTAACTTTATCCGGATTCTCACGAATGAATTTGATGTCTAACATAAAAGAAATTTTAAATGTTTAATTTTTTGGTTTCACCCCGTTAGAAATTCTTGGCAAAAATAATTTAAAAAATTATTTTTGCAACTATCTTAATAACTTTATAGCTAAATATTATATCTTTCACCATAAACTATTTTTGTTTTTAAGACTAATTTCTAACGGGGTTTCATAAAAGGAAAGAAAATCACTTCTTTTAAAGAGGAAGCATTAGTTAAAACTGCCACTAATCTGTCAATTCCTATGCCTAAGCCTGCTGCTGGTGGCATGCCATATTCTAACGCTTCTATAAAATCAGTATCCTGAGGATGAGCTTCTAAATCCCCTTTTTCTCTTAATTTTGCCTGCTCCTGAAACCTTTCTTTTTGATCTAAAGGGTCATTGAGTTCAGAAAAACCATTGGCAATTTCCCAACCATTAATAATCAACTGAAAACGGCTAGTTTGCTGAGAGTTATCGATTCTTTTCTTGGCTAAAGGTGAAATGGCTAATGGTTGATTAATAACGAAGGTCGGATTTTTTATTTCTGTCCTCAATTTTTTAAAAATATCATCAGCAATTTTTTCTTTGCTTGCTTGAGGATTGATGCCCTCTATTCCCAGAGTTTTTGCTTTGTTTAACCATTGTTCCAAAGAAAATTCAAAATCTAATCCAATTTTCTTTTTTAAAAATTCTTCAAAATCAATGATTTGCCAAGGTAAATGTATAAAAGTTTTAGTTAAATGATTAATTAAATCTTTGGTTAATTTCATCAAATCTTCTCGGGTTTTATAAGCGCTATATAATTCCATCATCGTAAATTCCGGATTATGCTCTCTATCCAGGCCTTCATTACGAAAGTTTTTTCCTATTTCATAAATGTTTTCAAATCCTCCTATTAATAATCTTTTAAGATATAGTTCCGGAGCAATTCTTAAATACAATTTAAGATTTAAGGCTTCTAATTTGGTTAAAAATGGTTTGGCATTAGCTCCACCATAAATTGTTTGGAGAATGGGCGTTTCTACTTCTAAATAACCATCTTTATTAAGAAAGTTTCTAATTTCAGTAATAATTTTACTTCTTAGAGTGAATCTTTTCTTTACTTCCTCATTTTCTAATAAATCAAGATAGCGCCGGCGGAATCTTTCTTCGGCATCTTCTAATCCAAACCAAGCTTTTGGCAAAGGTCTCAAGCTTTTGGTTAAAAGAGTAAATTTATTTACCAAAAGACTTTTTTCTCCTTTTTGAGTAATAAATAAAGTGCCTTGGGCTTCAATAAAATCGCCTAAATCAAAATATTTTTCGAAAAATTTCATTTTTTCTCCAGTCAAAATATCTGTCTTTAACACTAATTGTAATTTTCCAGTTTCATCTTTAACGTCACAAAACATCACTCCACCATGACCCCGGATTGACCAGATTCTGCCCACTAAAGAAATTTTCTTTTTTGTTTTACTCCAAGAAGAAAAATTATTTAAAACTTCACCAATAGTAAATTGTCGATTGGCTTTCTCCGGATAGGGATCAACGCCAATTTGTCTCAATTCCTTTATTTTTTTAAGACGTTCTTTTATTATATCTTCAAGCATAATAATTATTAAAATTATTCTAATTGATCTAATTATTCTAATCAAATCCCAATTTTCAATTTCTAAAAAATTTAAATATTAGAGATTAGATATTGATTAGGTTAATTAGAAATTGGTCATTAGGTTAATTCCAATTTCAAAGAGATTGCTTCGTCGCTTCGCTCCTCGCAATGACAATGAATTTCTACTGTATTTCTATTGTATATCTATTGTATCTCTACTATCTTGTATTTTACATCACCTTTAGGTGTTTTGACAATAACAATGTCGCCTTTTTTATGTCCAAGGAAAGATTTTCCTAATGGCGATTCATTAGAAATTTTGCCTTCGGCTGGATTAGCTTCTTGAGCTCCAATGATAGTAAATTGCCTTTTAGTTCTGGACAAAGACAAACTTTTAACTGTAACAGAAGAACCTATTTCAACAAAGCCATTACTTTTTGTTGGACGAATAATGGAAACATTTTTTAAGAGAACTTCGATTTCTAAGATTCTTGTTTCTAAAGCAGCCTGGCTATCTTTAGCTTCTTGGTAGGCAGCGTTTTCAGACAAATCACCAAGTTCTTTAGCCTCTTGAATTTTTAAGGCAATTTCTCCTCTTTTAACAGTTTTTAAAATATTAAGTTCTTCTTTAAGCTTTTTATAAGCTTCAGAGGTAATATAATTTTTTGTCATAAAGTTTTGTTGATTCTATTTTGGTAATACCAATCCAGAACTTCCCTGACTATTGGCAAGGTAGCAATTGATCCCTGGGGCGGTTGTTCAATTAAAACTAAAATTACAATTTGAGGATCAGAATAAGGAGCATAAACGCCAAAAAGAGCATGGTATTTTTCTTTTCCTAAAGAAATGAACTTTGGGGAGCCGCTTTTACCAGCCGCTTCCATTGGCAAATCATTTAAAGAGGTTGCTGTTCCTTCTGTCACCACTTGACGCATCCCTTCTTGAACAATTTTTAAATTCTCTAGAGAAACGTTAAGATTGAGTAAAGGAGTGGGAGAAATATCTTTCTTTAAATGGGGCTTCATTAGAATCCCATTGTTGGCGATGGTAGATATATAATCAGCCATTTGGAGCGGTGTCAAGGTTAAGCCTCCTTCACCAATAGAAATATTATAAGTATCCCCGAGTTTCCAAAGAGAATCATTCGGTCTTACTTTTTTCAACCACTCCTCATCAGGCAACGCACCAACACTTTCATCATCAAGGTCAATACCTTGTTTCCTCCCTAAGCCAAATAAATTCCAATATTTTTTAATTTTTTCTAAACCCAAACCAGTAATGTCTTTATAGCCTCCACCAACAGTCCAAAAATAAACATTACAAGAAACAGCAAGAGCTTTACGCATGTCCACCCAACCATGAGGTTGCCAATCATTAAAAATATATTTTTCCTTAGGATTGTAGGGGCTAGTAATAACTATCTGACCTTCGTCATAAATCTTTTTTAAGGGATTAATTATTTTTTCTTCTAAAGCTGCTAAAGCAACAAGGGGCTTAATTAAAGAACCTGGTGAATAAAGCCCGCTTATCACCCGATTAAATAAGGGATAATGTTTGCTTGTTAAATATTGATTAATCAAATCGCTCGGAGACCCTTTAACCAAAACATTTGGATCAAAACTCGGTAAATTAACCATCGCTAAAACTTCACCGGTTTTAGGATTTAAAGCTATACCAGCGCCAGATGAAACTCCCAAATTTTTTAATTGTTTTTCCAAAGATTCATAAAATTTTATTTGTAAATCTTTGTCAATGGTGGTGATTAAATCATCGCCTTGTTGGGGAGAGATTGTTCCTAAATCTTGCTTTAGCCTGCCATAGGCATCAACTTCTACCAATCTTCTTCCCCATTTACCCTGGAGAGTGCTCTCATAATAAGATTCTAAGCCATCTTTACCAACCATAGAGGTTAAAGGATAATCTTTATAGATTGCTTTATCATCAGAAGAAATTTTACCGACGTAACCTACAACCTGAGCCATTGTTTCTTTATATGGATAGTAACGGCTGGTATCAGCAATCACAACAAACCCTTTGTTTGATTCAATGTTGGCTTCAAATTTTCTAATTTCATCCACTTCTAATTTAGGCTTTAGCAAAATCGGTTCTATTGAAGATAGCCTACCATTTTCTTGTAAAATATTTTCAACATCAGCTTTATTAAGATTAAAAATCGAAACTACTTGATCTATGAGCTCTTTTCTTTCATTTGAATCACGAGGTAAATCTAAAGGAACCATCGTTAAGCTGAAAGAGGGAGAATTCAAAACTAAAGGTTCACCATAACGATCATAAATAATTCCCCGCGGAGCATTAATAACATAATGGCGAGTCTTGTTGCTATCAGCTAAATCCTTGTAATACGAACCTTTGACTATTTGAAGATAAAATATTCTGGAAAAAATTACAGCTATCAAAATCAAACAAAAAACAAATAAACCCTTAACAAAAATTGAAGCCAAGGGCCATTCTAATTTTGCCAATTGGTTCTCACCCATTTCTTCCGCTCTTTTATCAAGAAGAATTTCTTCTGGGTCAAGCAAGTGTCCGTCTCTTTTAATTAAATTTTTTCTTAAAACCATAAGTTCTAATTTCGAACGAAGCCCCGTTTAACGGGGCGAAGCGAGAAAAAAGGTTCTGCCGACCGAAGGGAGGCAGGTTCTTATTTTTCTACCCAGCATCATTAAAACTAAATAAACTACTGAGTTAATTAAGGCATCAATTAAAATAATCAGCCAAAGATTTGAATGAGACAGGAATAAATTCAGAAGAAAAAGAGCTAAAAAATAAAGATTAATAATACTTTCGCCGATAATGATACGTGAAAAAAAATTATCACTTTCTAAAAGTCTAGTCAAGAAAAAACCAATACCAAAAGAAAAAAATAAACTAAAAAGATTCGTTCCCCAAGCCAAACCAGAAAGAGTGTCAAAGATAAATCCTCGGACTAATAAAAGCAAAACGAAGTAAAAAAATGGAAAATCAAAAAAACTAAAAATTAAAAAAATGAGAAGAAAATCGATTATTGGCCTAATAAAAAAAGATCCACCTTCAAAATATATTTGAAAAAGGCCAATGAGAAAGAATAGACAACCGTTTTTAATAAAACGCGGCATTGGAAGGGATAAAATCTGTAATTACGAACACTAAGGAAAGCTGATTTTTTGTAAATAAAGGCTCTAAGATATATTCTTTAAGAACATTTGATGAGGGAATAATATCTTTCACTTTTGCCACTAATAATCCTTTAAGAAAATTAGTATTTTCATGAGAGGTAACTAACAAATCACCTATTTTTATATTTGCTTCTTGGGGCACTAATTTTAATAGATATCTGCCTCGATTGTCTTTTTCTAAGATGGCCAGAACATGAGATTCTAGATTTTCTACTCCTATTTTCGTTTGGGGAGCAAAAATTGATTCCCCTCGACAATAATCCTTAAAGCATTCCTTTAAAATCCCCACCAGAACTTGATTCTCTAAAATAACATTCATTCCTGATTTTAAACCGCTGTTTTGGCCTTGATCAATCCAAAATTGGCCTGAGAAGCCGGTGGGATCTATTAAAAGCACTTGGGCTGGAAGAAGATGCCAACCTGTTTCTTTTTTTAGGTTAAAGGCTTCTTTGAGGGATAGATTCTCTTCTTCTAAATTTTTTAATTGTGTAAGCTGAAATAAAAGATTGACATTTTCCTCTTCTAAATTTTTAGTTTGATAACGAATGCGATTAAAATGAAATAAATCGTTTAACCAACCAGATGATTGGTTAAAAAAATTCAAAAACACATTATCCTTCATCTCGAAGAAAACAGAAACACTCGAAACTTTCAACTTGTTTTGATTAGTAAAATATATTTTAAACATAAAAAAGAGAGCGATTAAAATAATCACTCCAATAAAAAGGCGCTGAAATATTTTTGCCTTTTTCATAGGTAAATTTTTTCTAAACCCCGTTAGAAGTTTGCGATGATTCCAAGAGATAATTCATTATATTCTTTATTAAATCTGTTTTACTCTCGCAAAAAAGTGTTTTGACACTTTTTTGCCACAAATAATAATGGCAAACTTCTAACGGGGCTAAATCGGAGGTTTTTCTCTGTTAATATTAATCAGTAAATCTCTTGAACTTTTTAAATCTTCTAGAACAAAACCAACCCCTCTTATAACTGCAGTAATAGGATCTTCAACAATTTTTGCCGTCAAACCGATATTATTAGAAATAAGTTTATCTAATCCTCTTAAAAGAGAGGTGCCGCCAGAAAGATAAATACCACTGGTAATAATATCAGCAATTAATTCTGGAGGTGTAATTTCTAAAGCATCTTGAATGGCATCGATAATTTTATCTAAAGAAGGGGTAATTGCTTCCCTGATATCTATTTCTTTAATTTTTATTTCTTTTGGCAGTCCCTTAGTCAAATCTCTGCCTTTGACTTTAATTTCTTGATTACTGCCTAAGTCCATAGCTGAACCAACAGTAATTTTAATTGCTTCGGCTGTTCTCTCACCAACATCTAATTTATATTTTTCCTTTAGATAATAAATAATATCGTCATTTAATTTATCTCCGGCAACGCGTAAACTTTTATACACCACTACTCCACCTAAAGAAATCACCGCTGCTTCAGTTGTCCCACCGCCAATATCAACAATAAAGACACCTTTGGATTCTTTCACTGGCAAACGAATGCCTAAGGCTACTGCTAAGGGCGCTTCAATAAGATAGACTTCTCTTGCGCCAGCAGATCTCGCCACATCCTCCACTGCTCTCTTTTCCACTTCAGTACCACCACAAGGAATACCTACTACTAATCTTGGTCTATTAATTAAATTCTCCAAGAAATTTTTTCTTTCAGCTTTATCCAAAAAATGGCGTAACATTTTTTCCGTTACTTCAAAATCAGAAATAACCCCATTGCTTAAGGGCCTAATGGCACTAATATGAGGAGGGGTTTTACCAACCATTTCAATAGCCTCTCGGCCAATAGCCAAAATTTGATTGGTTTTATTATTGAGAGCCACGACTGTCGGTTCATTGATCACAATGCCTTTGCCCCTGACATAAACTAAGGTTTTCGTTGTCCCTAAATCAATTCCTATCTCCTGACCAAATCTTTTTTTAAATAAACTCATCATATTAAAT